>Ga0181525_10000687_pt1 | contig 29540 bp, 24 predicted proteins | sample PEATcosm2014_Bin_48_FD_121100 | JGI IMG/M metagenome (GOLD analysis project Ga0181525, IMG submission 121100) | Peatland microbial communities from MTU Mesocosm Facility, Houghton, MI, USA - PEATcosm2014_Bin06_10_metaG | ecosystem: Environmental > Terrestrial > Soil > Wetlands > Peat | place... | reverse complement strand
GTTCAAACGCGCCGGCCAGCCTGCCGAGTTGCATTTGTTCAGCGGCGTCGATCATTTTTTGTTCGCGGAGAAGTCGACGCGGGTGTGGACGATGCTGCGCGGCTGGCTCGATGCCTATTTTCCAGCGATGAACTGAACGGGGTGAGCCCTTGAGTATCAAGATCAGCCACGAGGAGCTTGGACGTTTCATCGGTGACGTGCTGACGGGCTATGGCGCGAGCAGGCAAGATGCCGCCGCGGTCGCGCAGGGCTTGGTCTGGGCCAACCTTCGCGGCGTCGACGGCCACGGCGTGTCGCGGCTGCCGCGTTATCTCAGCCTGATCGAGCATGGCGAGATCGATCCGAAGGCGCAGCCACGTCTCAGCCTCGATCGTGCGGCGATTTTCGTGCTCGACGGCGGCCACGGCTTCGGGCCGGTCGCGTGCATGGCGGGCGCGGCGCTCGCGGTGGAACGGGCAAAAGCAGCGGGTGTCTGTTACGGACTGGTACGCGAGACCACGCATACCGGCGCGATCGGGCGCTACGCGCAATGGATCGCCGAACACGATTGCGCCGCCCTCATCATGGGCGCTGGGCAAACCCTGATGGCTTATCATGGCGCGCGGATCGCAAGCCTTGGCACTTCGCCGATCGCCATGGCCGTGCCCAGCGGCAACGGGCCTATCGTGCTGGATATGGCGACCAGTACCATCTCGAACGGAAAAATCCTGCAATCGCGCTCAAGCGGCGCGCCGCTGCCGCCAGGCACGGTGCTGTCCGCCGCCGGCGAGCCCACCACCGATCCGCGCCGGGCGGAAATTCTGCTGCCGCTCGGCGGCCCCAAGGGATCTGGGCTCGGCCTGATGTTTGAAATGCTGGCCAGCGTGCTTGCCGCGGCCCCGATTCAGGCGCCTGCGCTGGGCCCGGAAAAGCGCACGCGGCACGCCGCCAATACCGCGATGCTCGCCATCGATATTTCCGCCTTCCGTCCGCCCGGCGATTTTACCAGCGATGCCGACACGCTGGTTGCGCTTATCAAGGCGCTGCCGCGGCAAGCGGGTTTTGACGAAATCCTGATGCCGGGCGAGCGCTCTGGCCGCACCGAAGCCGTGCGCCGCCAATCCGGCATCCCGATTGCGCCGAAGCTTTGGGCGGAGCTTGGGGAGATTGCCAAATCCCGCGGGATCGAGATGCCGGCAACCTCCCCGTCAGCGGCCGAATGAAACGAAGGGGAGGTAAAGACCCCTTGAATGCGCCGGCCCGCCGTGGTCCGAATGACAACGGCAAGTCCCGTGAAAGCCGGTTACGCATGGCTCGACAGCCAACAGGCGCAGGCACCATCGACGACGCGGAAGTCGCGCGATTTTCGCGGCTGGCCGGCCAGTGGTGGGATCCGCGCGGGCCGATGGCGGCGCTGCACAAGTTCAATCCGGTGCGCCTCGGCTATATCCGCGACCGCGTCGCCGCCCATTTCGGCCGCGACCCGAAGCGGCTCGACAGCCTCGCCGGCGTGGGCGTGCTCGATATCGGCTGCGGCGGCGGCATTCTGTCGGAACCCTTGGCGCGGCTCGGCGCCAAGGTCGTGGGCATCGACCCCTCCGAGACCAACATCGCGGTCGCGCAGCGTCACGCGGCGCAGTCCGGGCTGGTCATCGATTACCGCAACAGCGGCGCCGAGGTGCTTACCGAAGCCGGCGAAAAGTTTGACGTGGTGCTGGCCATGGAAGTTGTCGAGCACGTCACCGATGTCGGTATGTTTATCGCGACCGCTGCCGCGCTGGTGAAGCCCGGCGGCCTCCTGTTCGTTGCCACGCTCAATCGTACCGTGAAAAGCTTTGCGCTGGCGATTGTCGGCGCCGAATACATCTTGCGCTGGTTGCCGCGCGGCACCCATCAATGGGACAAGTTCGTGACGCCCAACGAGCTTGAAATCGCCGTCGAGCAGGCCGGATTGCGGATCGCCGGCGAGACCGGCGTGATCTACAACCTGCTCGCCGACCGCTGGCAAGTTTCCACCGACATGGACGTAAATTACATGGTCGTCGCGGAACACGCGGCGTGATGCCGGCACGATGATGTTCTGATGATGTTCTGATGATGTTCTCTTGGCTCTGGGCCGTCTTCACCGTCATTGCCGCATTCTCCCAGACGCTGCGCAACGCCATGCAGCGCGAATTGACCGGCAGCCTCGGCACGGTCGGCGCCACGCATGTGCGGTTTCTGTTCGGATTTCCCTTCGCGGTGATTTTTCTCGCCATTGTGCTGGGGACGAGCGGCGCGCTGCCGCCGCTACCGGGAATACATTTCTGGGTTTGGGCAGCGGCCGGCGCTTTCACGCAAATCGGCGCGACCGCGCTGATGCTCGCCGCCATGGCGCAGGGCTCGTTCGTCCTGACCATCGCCTACACCAAGACCGAGCCGATCCAAGTCGCGATTTTCGGACTCATCTTTCTCGGCGACGCCCTGACTTGGCCGATGATGACGGCGATCCTCGTCGCCACCGCGGGTGTGCTCGTGATGTCGATCCCGCACGCGGTGGCGGCCGGCAAGCAGCGTAAACAGGAGCCGGGTTTGGCCGGCGGAATCCGGCCGACGTTATTGGGCTTGGCTTCAGGCAGCATGCTGGCGCTGGCGGTAATCTGTTTTCGCGGCGCCATTTTGAGTCTGGGCTTGGCCAATTTCGTCATGGCCGCGACTTTTACGCTCGTGGTCGGGCTGGCCATCCAAAGCGTCACTTTTTCGCTGTATCTCTGGCTCCGACAGCCCGGTGTTATGTTCGCCTTGCTGCGTTCCTGGAAGCGCTCGCTGTTCGCGGGCTTCATGGGGGCCCTGGCGTCGCAGTTCTGGTTTCTCGCCTTTGCGCTCGCGACCGCCGCCAGCGTGCGAACGCTGGCTCTGATCGAAGTTTTGTTCGCGCAACTCGTCGCCCGCTTTATGTTCGGTCAGAGAACGACCGCGCGCGAGGCCTTCGGCATGGTGCTCGTCGTCGCCGGCGTGGTGCTGCTGCTATTGGCCTATTGAGCCGTTGCTCTCAGGCATGCGCGGCTGAGAGGAAATTAATTCTGATCGTCCGGCAAAATCGGCAGCGGATGAAACGCGATGCCTTCGTCGTGCAGCTCTTTGGCCTCGCTCGGCGACGCCTCGCCGTAGATCGAGCGGTGTTCGGTCTCGCCGTAATGGATCTTGCGGGCTTCCTCGGGAAAGCGCTGGCCGACGTAACTGGCGTTCTTAGTGATGTGGTCGCGCAATTCCTTGAGCTTTTGGCGGAACTCGCGCTCCGGCGGTGACATCATAGCGACCGGCGCCTTGGTGGGCAGCGGCGCGGGCGTTACGGCCGCGGTCGGCTGCACCGCCGGCGGCTCGGGCGCGGTGGCATCGGCGTGCGCCAGGCGAGGCGCCATAATCGCCTTTTCGACCTTTGCGGAGCCGCAGACTGGGCAAATGACCAGCGAGCGCTTGGCTTGTTTGTCGTAGGCGGCCGAGTTTTGGAACCAGCTGTCGAAGGCGTGGCCCTGATCGCACTGAAGCGCGTAATGGATCATACCTGCTCTCGCACCGCATGCAGGTAGGTCGGCTCGGCCATCGGCTCGACCAGTTCGAAGCGCCGGCCGTGACTAAGCGAGGGAATGCGCGACCGCGCCGCCGCGATCTCTGCCGGATCGATCTCGGCGATCAGGACGCCGGGCTCGGTGCCGCTTTCGGCAAGGATCCGGCCCCACGGATCGACGACCAGCGAGTGACCAAACGTCTCGCGCCCGTTCTCGTGGCTGCCGCCCTGCGCCGCCGCAAATACAAATGAGCCGTTTTCGATCGCCCGCGCGCGCAACAACACGTGCCAATGCGCCTCGCCGGTCTTCCGGGTAAAGGCTGACGGTATGGCGAGGAACGAAGCGCCGGCCTCGGCCAATGCGCGATACAGCGCCGGAAAGCGCAGATCGTAGCACACGGTCATGCCGAGCCGGCCCCACGGCAGGTCGGCGACCACGGCGAGTTCGCCGGCGCGGTAATTGCTGGATTCCCGATAACTTTCGCCGCCGCCGAGATCGACGTCGAACATGTGAATCTTGTCGTAGCGGGCGGCGATGTCGCCCTTGCGGTCGATCAGGAACGACCGGTTCACGGCCTTTTCCGGCGAGGCTTTGATCGCCAGCGAGCCGATATGAACATAAATCCCAAGCTTGCGTGCGAGCTCGCGCAACCGCGCCAAGGTCGGATCGTGCTCTTCGGCGACGATAGCGGCGAACAACTGGTCGCGCTTGAGCGCCAAAATATTGGTCATTTCCGGTGTCAGGACATAATCAGCGCCGGCGCGCTTGGCCTCCTCGATCGACGCCACAGCCGCGGCGAGATTGGCCTGCGGATCGATGCCCGAACGCATCTGAATGAGGCCGACTTTGAAAGTCGATGCGTTCGCGGCGTTCATGCCGGCGGTTCCTTCGCCGCGGCCAATAAGCTGTCGAGCGCCCCGGATTCCTCGAGCGCGTAAAGATCGTCACAGCCGCCGACATGGGTCGTGCCGATGAAAATCTGCGGAAAGGTACTGCGCCCGTTGCTGCGCTCGATCATGGCTTGGCGTACTTCCCGATTTCCGGTGCCGTCGATCTCATGAAAGCTTACGCCCTTACGGGCGAGCAGTTCCTTTGCATCTTGGCAATAGGGGCAATAGTGAATGGTATAGATATCGATCGGAGCCATGATGGGGCGCAAACTTTATCAAACCTTATATGGACGTTCGCACCGGATCGGCAACCCTGGCGAAAATCAGCACATCGACGTTTTGGGCGCCGGCGCGCAGCAGCGCCCGCGCGCAGCCCTCCACCGTGGCGCCTGAGGTCAGCACGTCGTCGACCAGGACTAGGCGGCGTCCGGCCACGGCGGATTTGCCCACCTCCGGCACTCGGAACGCGCCCTGGACATTGGCGGCGCGCTCGGATCGCGATAGGCCGACTTGTTGTGCCGTTGCCTTGACGCGTTTGAGAGCGCCCGCGGTAACCGGAACCCCGCTTTCGGCCGAGATAGCGGCGGCGAGCAGCGCCGATTGATTGAAGCGGCGCGCCCAAGAGCGGCGCCAGTGCAACGGTACCGGAACGAGCGCATCCGCCTCGGCCAATAGCTCGCGGCCGGCATGGCCGGTCCAGCGCCCCAGCATCGGCGCCAGGTCGAGCCGGTCGCCATATTTGAAGGCATGCACCAGCGCGCGAGAAATCTCATCGAAGCGCACCGCGGCGCGCGCGCGGTTATACGCCGGCGGGTCGGCGATCGCTTCCATGGACAGGATGCCCGGACCCGGGTCATAGACGAATGGAATGCCGAGCCGTTCGCAATAGGGACGGGTAATGAAGGACAGTTTCGACCAGCACGCCGGGCAGAGGCCGCGCCCCTCGACCGGCTCGCGGCAGGCCGGGCAAAGCGGCGGCAAAGCGAGATCGAGCGTCGCGCGCAACACCGCGCGGGCCGCATCCGCGGCACGTTTGACGCGTGGGGGGAAAGCGATGCTCACTGAGGCCGCCATGACGCTAAGCTACCGCCCCAGGAGGGAAATGTCATCGCTCGTGGGATGCAACGCTGAGACAACCAAACCATGGCCGAAGGTCCGCTAGCGCCTCACCCGATGCTTTTCGACCGCGCGCTGTTACGCCGCCGCCGCAGACGCGCTGCTGGGCTCGGACCGGCAACATTTCTGCTCGATCGCGTGGCCGGCGAATTTGCCGAACGGCTTGCCGCGGTGCTGCGCCGCTTCGACCTCGCCGTCGATCTCGGCACGCCGGGCGAGGCGTTGCGGACGGCGCTTGCCGGTCTCGGCTCGGTCGGCAGCATCGTGAGGGCTTACCGGGGTGCCGGCGACGGCGCGATACGCGTAAAAAGCTTCGTCGCCGCCGATGAGGAAGCATTGCCCTTTGCCGACGCCACGCTCGACCTCGTGGTGTCGGCGCTGGCGCTGCAATTCGTCAACGACCTGCCGGGCGTGCTGGTGCAAATTCGCCGCGCCCTAAAGCCCGATGGCTTGTTTCTCGCCGCGCTTATGGGCGGCGAGACATTGACCGAGCTGCGCCAATCCTTCGCCGCGGCTGAAAGCGAGATCGAGGGCGGCGCTTCGCCGCGCGTTGCGCCGTTCGCCGATCTGCGCGAACTCGGCGCCTTGTTGCAGCGCGCCGGCTTCGCCTTGCCGGTGACAGACGTTGATCGCGTGATCGTGCGTTACGATTCCGCCTTCGCCGTGATGCACGATCTGCGCCGCATGGGCGCCACCAACGCGCTATTGGCACGCCGCCGCGTGCCGCTGAGGCGCGCGACCTTGCTGCGCATGGCGGAAATCTATGCAAAACGCTTCGCCGACAAAGACGGCCGCGTGCGCGCAACGTTCGAAATCGTCTGGCTGTCCGGCTGGGCGCCCGATCCCAGCCAGCAACAGCCGCTCAAACCGGGATCGGCCAAAACGCGACTCGCCGACGCGCTCGGTGCGCGTGAGATTTCAACGGGCGAGAAAGCGCGGCGTTAGCGCATGATCAGCAAAAGTGGATACCGGTTTTCCAAAAAGATCGTGCTCAATCGAAAAGCTCGAACGATGTCACTTCGATTTGCGACGATTCGGCCTAGTCCGGCTACTTCAGAGCCGCGGAAACGTTGGTGAACATGCCTTTGACGGTTGAACCGAGGTTGGTGACCGAGGCGGCAATGATAACGGCGACGCATGAGGCGATCATCGCATATTCGATCGAAGTGGCGCCGTTCTGGTCGCGCACGAAGCGCAGGACGGGCGCGGCGATCGGGAGGCAGAGCTTGAACATGGTTTTGGCCCTCTGGCGGTCGGATCATAACAGCGTCGTGAGATGCGAGATCAGCGGTTCGTCGGCGGGCGGCATCGGATAGTTGCGCAACTCATTCGGCCTTACCCATTTGAGCGCCTGCTGTTCCCGCGCTTCGACCATCCCAGCCCAACGCCGGCAGACATAAAGCGGCATGAGGAGGTGGAAGTCGGAGTAGGCGTGGCTCGCGAAAGCCAGCGGCGCGAGGCACGCTTCCTTGACGTCGATATTCAGTTCCTCCTTCAGCTCACGGATCAAACTTTGTTCCGGCCGTTCGCCGGGCTCGATCTTGCCGCCGGGAAACTCCCACAACCCTGCCATCGACTTGCCTTGCGGGCGCTGTGCCAGGAGCACGCGGCCATCGGGATCGATAAGGGCGCAGGCGGCAACAAGAATAAGTTTCACGCTCACGACCTTGCCCTAGTTTATCGAGTGGAGGGTAAAGGCAAATAGAATTCGATCGCTTGGATTCTCGCATCCGCCACCTTGGTTATCCCAAGGTTAACGGACCAGTTCGAGGATCGCATTCGCCACGGCTTTTGGTGCCTCTTGCGGCGGGTTATGGCCAATCCCCGGCAGCACGCGGCGCTGATAGGACCCGGTAAAATGGATGTCGTGCTGCTCTGACGCTTCCGGCGGATGCACGCCGTCGGCTTCGCCTTGTAGTGCGATCGTCGGTACCGCGATCTTGGGCTGGGCGGCAAGCCGCCGCTCGATCTCCTCCAGCGCCGGGTCTCCGGCGGCATAACCGAAACGATGGCGGTACGAATGAATCGTGACCGCGACGAAATCCGGATTGTCGAACGACACGGCGCTGCGCTCGAAAGCGGCGTCGTCAAAGGCCCAAAGCGGCGACCATAATTGCCACAGCAGGCGGCACAGCTGGCGACGGTCGGCCTCGAGGCCGGCGCGTCCGCGTTCGGTGTTGAAGTAATATTGGTACCATAGGCGATGTTCTTGTGCCGGCGAGAGCGGTCGCACGGCGCCGGGAATGTCTTGAAGATTGTAGCCGTTCACGGTGACGAGGCCGCGCACGCGCTGTGGCCACAACGCGGCGGCGATGCAGGCGGCGCGGCCTCCCCAATCGTAACCGGCAAGCATGGCGCGTTCGATGCCGAGCGCATCCATCAACGCGTGCAGATCGTTGCCGAGCGCCGCTTGCTGGCCCGAACGCGGCGTTGCGACTGACAAGAAGCGGGTCGGGCCGAACCCGCGCAAATAGGGCACGATCACGCGGCAACCCGCCGCGCTGAGCGGCGGCACCACCTCGTCATAGCAGCGCGGATCGTAGGGCCAGCCGTGCATCAGGAAGACCGCAACGCCGTCGGAAGGCCCGCTTTCCTCATAGGCAATATCGAGGGTCGCGGTGCGGACATGCAGCATTGATTCAGTAGCCTTTAGCTGCGGTAGTCGCCGTTGATCGCAATATATTCCTTTGTCAGATCGCAGGTCAGCACGCGATCGCGGCCCTTGCCGAGGCCAAGCGCGACCTTGAGCGCGATCTCCGGCCGTTTCATCGCGGCGGAGACCGCGGCCTCGTCATAGCCGGGATCGCGCGCGCCCTTATGCGCGACGCGGATGCCGCCGAACCAGATCGACAGCCGGTCGCGGTCGGCGGGCTCGCCGGCCTTGCCGACCGCCATGACTACGCGGCCCCAATTGGCGTCCTCGCCAGCGATTGCGGTCTTTACAAGCGGCGAATTGGCGATCGACAGCGCGATGCGGCGCGCCGAATGTTTTGACACCGCGCCTTCGACCACGATCTCGACCAGCTTGCGGGCGCCCTCGCCATCGCGCGCCACTTGCTCGGCGAGATTGGCAAGCACGGCGTCGAAGGCCTTGCGGAATGGCACCAGCCTCGGGTCGTGGACGCTTTTGATGCGCGGCGCCGCGGCCGCCGCCCCAGTGGCGAATGCCAGCACCGTGTCCGAGGTCGAGGTGTCGCCGTCGATGGTGACGGCGTTAAATGTGTCGGCGACGCCGGCACGCAAAAGCGTCTGCAGCACGGGAGCCGCAATCGGCGCGTCGGTAAAGATAAAAGCCAGCATCGTCGCCATGTCGGGCGCGATCATGCCGGCGCCCTTGGCGAAGCCATTGATGGTGACCGTCGCTCCGGCAATCCGCGCGCTCGCGGTGGCGAGTTTCGGGAATGTGTCGGTGGTCATGATGGCCTTGGCGGCTTCGCCGTAACCGTCGGGCGTCGCCGCGGCGACGAGTTTGGTCATAACGCCGGCGAAGGCGTGCGCGGGCAGCGGCTCGCCGATGACGCCGGTCGAGGCCAGAAACACTTCGGCGACCTTGCAGCCGACCGCCGCGGCCGCAAGCTTGGCGGTGAAGGCACAGGCTTCACGACCGCTTTTACCGGTAAAGGCGTTGGCGTTGCCCGAATTGACGACCAGCGCCCGGGCGCGCAAGCCCCGGATTCTGGTGCGGCACCAATCGACCGGCGCGGAGGGGCATTTGGAGCGGGTGAAGACTCCCGCCACGCTGGTTCCCTGGTCAAAAACCGCCAACATTACGTCGGTGCGATCAGGGTAGCGGATGCCGGCGGCCGCGGTGGCGAAGCGCGCGCCAGCGATCGCCGGCAGTTCGGGGATCGATGTCGGGGCGAGGGGGGAAATCGACATCTTCAGTCATTCCGGGGCGCGAGCAACGCTCGCGAGCCCGGAATCCATAACCACGACGCCATCGGTCCAATTGGCGATGCTGGGGTTATGGATTCCGGCTCTCGCTTCGCTCGGCCGGAATGACAGCTTTTCGATGCAACCCGCAAGAGGTAATTCGACTTACTTCTTCGCCGGCGCGGCCGGATTGAGCGTCGAGGGGTCCGGCGTTGCCGCCGGCTGGTCGAGGCGCTCGATATTGGCGGCACTGCGTAGTTTGCTCACGAGTTCGGCCTGAGCGCGGTGGGTGACGTAGTTTTCGAGCTGGCTCTTGACCTCGTCGAAAGTCGGAGTGGGCTTGGTGCGTTTGTCCTCGACCTTGATGATGTGCCAGCCAAACTGCGTATGCACGGGGTCGGAAATCTGTCCCTTGTCGAGCTTGAAGGCGACTGCGGAGAATTCGGGCACCATCTGGTCCTTGGTGAAATAGCCAAGATCGCCGCCTTCGGCGGCCCCCGGGTCTTTCGACTTTTCCTTGGCCAGTGTGGCAAAATCGCCGCCCTTCTTCAGCTCGGCTTCGATCGCCTTGGCCTCGTCCTCGGTCGGAACCAGGATATGGCGAGCGTGCACCTCCTGTTCGGGCGCCATCTGTTTGACGGCGTCGTCGTAGACTTTGTGCATCGCCTCGTCGGTCAGCGCGGCCTGGCCGACCTGCTGCAGCAGCGTTTCCATCAGCACCTTATTGCGCTCGAATTCGATCCGGTGCTTGACGTCGGTGCGGTCGCCGAGCTTTTGCTGATCGGCGGCCTGCGCCACCAAGACCACGTCGCCGAGATAGGTGATGAGGTATTCGCGCTTTTGCTCCGGCGGCATTTGCGGCAAGTTGCCGCCGATCTCGTCTTCGGCGAGCGTAAGGTCGCTCTGGCGGATATCGAAGCCATTGACGCGGGCGACGACCGGATCGGAATCCTGCGCCCGCGGCGCGGTGAGCGGGGCGAGCAGGAATGCTGCGAGCGCCAGAGCGCCGAGCGCGCGGGCAACGTGCGGACGGGTGGAAGCCATAAAACGCGATCCTTTGACAAAAAGGGCAGATTGCCGGGATTGCCGGGTTTTGTGAGGGTAACGGACTTTACCGTCCGGTTCGTGGTCGGCGCGGATTACTCGCCGAATCCCCGGGCCTTGGCAATGGCAGAATCGCGCCGGCTCTTAACGAGCGCGTGACCGGGCGGCTTGCATTGACAACAAATCGACCCCCTCTTATCTCAACACCAGAGTTCGGGACATTCAGTCGCCTTGCAGAAGCCAAAATAACGCCGCATTTTCCGCCGGTTGGACAGGTGCCACGGCGATAAACCTCAGAGCATTATTAGGCAATATTGGGAACCGGGTTTCGGACAAGATCGTGCGTGACAATCAGAGCCTGGCGCGCCGGCAGGAATTCTAAAAGGATGACGATGCGATGATCGGCGCTGTTGCCCGCAAACTGTTCGGCTCGTCCAACGAACGACGGATCCGTACTTATCGGCCGCGCGTCGATGCCATCAACGCGCTGGAAAAAGAGCTGGAAGCGCTGTCCGATGACGCCTTGCGCGCTCGCACCGACGAATTCAAGAAACAGCTCGCCGAAGGCAAATCGCTCGACGACATTCTGGTGCCGGCTTTCGCCACCGTTCGCGAGGCTGGCAAGCGCACGCTCGGCCAGCGCCATTTTGACGTCCAGATGATCGGCGGCATGGTGTTGCACGAGGGCAAGATCGCCGAGATGAAGACCGGTGAAGGCAAGACGCTGGTGGCAACGCTGCCGGTCTATCTCAACGCGCTGGCCGGCCGCGGCGTTCACGTCGTTACCGTCAACGACTACCTCGCCAAGCGCGACTCCGAATGGATGGGCCAAATCTATAAATTCCTCGGCCTGACGGTCGGCGTCATCATGCACGGTCTCGACGACGAGCAACGCAAGAAGCAATACGACTGCGACGTCACTTACGCGACCAATAACGAGCTCGGCTTCGACTATCTGCGCGACAATATGAAGTACCGGCTCGAGGACATGGTCCAGCGCGGGCACAGCTACGCCATCGTCGACGAGGTCGATTCGATCCTGATCGACGAAGCCCGCACCCCGCTTATTATTTCCGGCCCGCTCGACGACCGCTCCGACTTCTACAATACCATAGACACCTATATTCCGAAGCTCGACAAGGCCGACTATGAGCTCGACGAGAAGCAGCGCACGGTCAATCTGACTGAGCTCGGCATGGAGAAGATGGAGCAAGCGCTGCGCGGAGCAGGCGTGCTCAAATCCGATTCGCTTTACGATGTCGAGAACGTCTCCGTCGTCCATCACGTGAACCAGGCGTTGCGCGCACATAAGCTATTTCAACGCGACAAGGACTACATCGTGCGCAATGGCGAAGTCGTCATCATCGACGAGTTCACCGGCCGCATGATGCCGGGCCGGCGTTATTCGGAAGGTCTGCACCAGGCGCTCGAGGCCAAGGAGCATCAGCCGGTTCAGCCGGAAAACCAGACGCTCGCCTCGATCACGTTCCAGAACTATTTCCGGATGTATGAGAAGCTCGCCGGCATGACCGGCACCGCCTCCACCGAGGCTGACGAATTCCAGGACATTTACGCGCTGGAGGTTCTCGAAATTCCGACCAATATGCCGATGATCCGCCTTGACGACGACGACGAGGTCTATCGCACGGCGATCGAGAAATTCCGCGCCATCCTGGCTTTGATCGAGGACTGCAAGACGCGCGGCCAGCCGGTCTTGGTCGGCACCACCTCGATCGAGAAATCCGAGCAGCTTGCCGAAATGTTACGCAAGGAAGGTTGGGAGCAGCACGACTTTTCCGACCCCAATGCTTTTGCCGCGCTCTATTCGGGCGACGAGGGCGCTTCCAAGGCCAAAGTGTTTGCCATCCTCAATGCCCGCTACCACGAGCAGGAAGCCTACATCGTTTCGCAAGCGGGCGTGCCCGGCGCCATTACCATCGCCACCAATATGGCTGGCCGCGGCACCGATATTCAGCTCGGCGGCAATGCCGACATGCGTATCCGCCAGGAACTGGCCGATATCGAAGATCCGCACGAGCGCGAGAAAGGTCCGCGCGCCGCGGCTATTCGTGCGCAAATCGCGCGATTGAAGGACAAGGCGCTGGCCGCCGGCGGGCTTTGCGTGCTCGGCACCGAGCGGCACGAAAGCCGCCGCATCGACAACCAGTTGCGCGGCCGTTCCGGACGCCAGGGCGACCCCGGCCATTCCAAGTTCTTTCTGTCGCTCGAAGACGACTTGATGCGCATTTTCGGCACCGACAAGCTCGACGGCATGCTGACCAAGCTCGGGCTCAAGGAGAACGAGGCGATTATCCATCCGTGGATCAACAAGGCCCTGGAAAAGGCCCAGCAGAAGGTCGAAGCGCGCAATTTCGATATCCGCAAGAACATCCTCAAGTTCGACAACGTGATGAACGACCAGCGCAAGGTCATTTTCGATCAGCGTGTCGAATGGATGCAGGAGCAGGTGACGGCGGAAATCGTCGCCGACATGCGGCACAATGTGATCGACGATCTGGTCGCCAAGCACGTGCCGGAAAACGCCTATCCGGAACAGTGGGACGCCATCGGTCTGCGGGAAGAACTCAAGCGGGTGCTCGGTCTCGATCTGCCGGTCGACGAATGGGCCAAGGAAGAGGGCATCGCCGACGAGGAGATTTTCAGCCGTGTCGAGCGCCAGGCCGACGAGCACATGGCCGCGAAGGTGGCGCAGTGGGGCAGCGACGTTATCCGCTACGTCGAGAGGCAGATTTTACTTTATACGCTCGACAATCTCTGGCGCGAGCACCTGGTCATGCTCGATCATTTGCGCCAGGTGATCGGCTTGCGCGGCTACGGCCAGCGCGATCCGCTCAACGAATACAAAGCGGAATCCTTTACGTTGTTCGAGGCGATGAGTCAGAGCTTGCGCGAAGGGGTGACCGCGCAATTGATGCGGGTTGAGATTCAGGCGCAGGCGCCGGCGCAACAGCCGCCGGCGGCATTACCCGTCATGGCGGCGCACAAGATCGACCCGACAACCGGCGAGGACGAGATGGCGCTGGCGATGGCCGGCGCCGAGACATTGGCGCAGCATGGCATTGGCTCCGTCGTCGGTTCCGCGACCGTCGGCGCGGCGGCGGGTATCGCCGCGGCCCCGGGGCGCAATCCGCAGGATCCGAACAGTTGGGGCAAAGTCGGCCGCAATGAGCCGTGCCCGTGCGGCTCAGGCAAGAAATTCAAGCATTGTCACGGGCGATACGTCTGACGGGAATCAGAAATCAGATTGTTCAGTGGACTGATCACTGGAGTCCGGCCCAGCGGCCGTCGAAAGTGCCGGCCGGTACGACAGGTTGAGCGCCTTTGATCAACCCGCCGGTTGTCGCAGGCGAGGCACTGGCTTCTTGCGACGGCTTATCTGAAGATTTGGCTTTGGACTTCGGCGCTTCGGCAATTTGCGGTTCCGACTTTTGCGGCTCGGATTTTTGCGGTTCTGATTTGCGTAACTCTGATGCCGTCTCAGGCCGCAGCCCAGCCAGTGCGACCGGCTTCGCCGCTGCGGCGCCGGACGCCGCGGCTCGCGTGGCGCTGTCGTCTTTCGGCTTGAACAGACTGCCGAATAAACCAGTGTGCTGTTGTTGAGAATTCGTGTCGGCGGCCGCGACTTGAGTCGGCTGCGCGGCGGTCTTGGGTCCGCCGAACAGGCCAGCAAACAAAGTTCCCGACGAATTATTGTTCGGCGAACTTATGGTCGGCGGCGGCATGCCCGGGTGTATCGGCGGCGCATGCACATGGCCATCGTTGTCATAGACTGGGGCTGTCGTCTCGAGCTTGGCAACGAAGACCCTGTTCATGCCGCCGTCGGTCCCCATCAGGATCGGTGCGACCGGCACATTTTCCTTGGTCAACTGGGCGAGTTGGACTTCGTCGTTGCGTTGCTTCTCCAGCGCCGGCCCGGCGATTTCCGCCGGGACTTCGAATGCCGGGCAGTGGCCGGTCGGGCTGAAGACAAGAGGCTTCGTGGAATTCGCCGGCGGTTGGGCGTCGAATACGTAATGCCGGTCGCAGACATCGACCTTGGGTTCGAGATGGGTCACCTCGAAATGGTCGTTGCCCTCCTTAAGCATTTTCCAGAACGGCATGTTCGGGTTGGTGCGATGCCGCGCCAGATTCGCCGCCGTCATACGGAACGGATAGGCCTGAACCTGAAATTCCTTTTGGCCGCCGAGGAATGACTCGCGGGCCAGCGAATAAATTTCGCCGATTTGCTCGTCGGTCATGGCGTAGCAGCCGCGCGACGAACAATCGCCGTGGATCATGAGGAACGCGCCGCTATAGTTGTTGGCTTTATCGAAAGCGTTGGGGAAGCCGATATTGATGGCGAGGTAATAGTTGGAATTGGGATTCATCAGCCCGGGGGTGATCGAGTAAAAGCCCTCGGGCGCCTGGCGATCGCCTTCAGCCTTCTTCGGGCCGAGTTCGCCCGACCAGCGGCAGATGGGATAAAGTTTAAGCAGTTGGAATTGGCCGGTGGTGTCCTGCTTCCAGACTTCGACCTCGGATTCTTCCTTGAAAATACGGACCAGGATCGGCGAGTCCTTCGGCATATTTTTCTGCGCAAGCAGCGTCACCATCTCCGGCGATAATTCCTTCATCGCCCGGGTCGGCAACTGATAGCCCTCGTCAGCGTAGCAACCGGCAAGTGCCAATGCGCCAAGCAGCACCGCCGAAGTGGAAAGCGCGCGAGTCGATGTCAAAAGCCCCCGCAGGCCGATCGCGCACGCGGTGAGCGTGCGGGCAGCGCCTGCGCCAATCAAGGTAATATTCCCCGACAGATGAACCATCCCCGTGCCGCCACTTACGTAATCGTTACCCATAACAGGTGGCTTTCGCAAGGCAGCCGGCCGTCGCCATCCGGTTGATCATGCAGCACTTAAATGAATGGTAAATTATGCGCGAATTCGACCGGCAAAGCCAACGATTTGCTCGTCTTGACCGCGGCCGGAAGCACGATTCGCGGTTCAATCCCGGCAAGATTGTGGCGGACGCCTTTTTAATGGGCGCCCCGGGAGCCGCGGGCTGGCCGCGGATCAACCAAGGCTGCGGCCGATCGCGGTGAACTTTTCCCGCCGCAGCCGTACGATGGTGGCGCGGTCGAGCCCGCGCAAATCGGCAAGCGCGGCGTCGATGGCCGCCCCGGCGGCCGCGATCGCCGCGCCGGGCTCGCGATGTGCACCGCCGGTCGGCTCGGTCACGATGGCATCGACGACGCCGAACCGCACCAGGTCCTGCGCGGTGATTTTCATCCCGGATGCGGCCTCCTGGGCCTTCGCGGTGTCGCGCCATAAGATTGATGCCGCGCCCTCAGGCGAGATCACGCTGTAGATGGCGTGTTCCAGCATCAATACGCGGTTGGCGGTCGCGATGGCGATGGCACCGCCCGAACCGCCCTCGCCGATGATCGTCGCAACATTGGGTACGCCGATTTCAAGGCAAGCCGCCGTCGAGCGCGCGATGGCCTCGGCTTGCCCGCGTTCCTCCGCGCCGATACCTGGATAGGCGCCCGCCGTATCGATCAGCGCAATAACCGGCACGTCGAATTGGTCGGCCATGCCCATGAGCCGTGCCGCTTTGCGATAGCCCTCGGGACGCGCCATGCCGAAATTGTGCTTCAGCCGGCTGTCAGTGTCGGAACCCTTTTCGTGGCCGATGACGCAGACGGTTTCGCCACGGAAGCGGCCGAAGCCGCCGATGATCGCCGGGTCCTCGCCGTGCTTGCGGTCGCCGGCGAGCGCTACGAAATCTGTGATCAGCGTCGCAATATAATCGAGGCAATGCGGCCGCTGCGGATGCCGCGCGACTTGCGTTTTTTGCCACGGCGTCAAGCCGGCATAGAGCTCCTTGAGTGTCAGCGAGGCCTTGCCTTCGATGCGGCCGATCTCCTCGGCGATGGCGTCGCCATCGCTGTCGAGCGCGCGCAGTTCCTCGATCTTGGCCTCGAGCTCGGCCACCGGTTTTTCGAAGTCGAGATAGCTACGCATCACGCCAACAACCTGGGGCATAGGGAGCGGCGGCGGAGCTCGCCGCAGGCGCAAACTCGCGCCTGGATCCCGTTCAGGTCAAGAAAATCGCCTCGATCCATATTAGCCCTCAGCCATCGGATGCAAATCGCGCACAAGGCTCTTCAGCCGCTCTTCAAGCACGTGGGTGTAAATCTGCGTGGTCGAAATGTCGGCGTGGCCGAGCAACGTCTGCACCACGCGTAAATCCGCACCATTATGCAAAAGATGACTGGCAAAAGCGTGGCGCAACACGTGCGGACTGACTTGCGCGGCGCGCAGGCCCGCGGCGGCGGCGAGTGTTTTAAGCTCACGCGCCAGATGCTGGCGGGTGAGGTGACCGCTTTCGCCAGAGGACGGGAACAGCCATTTCGAGGGGGCCTGAGGCTTTGATTGGGCGACGAGCCCCAGGTAAGCCGCCGTCGCGCGCTTCGCCGCATCGTTGAGCGGCACCAAGCGCTCCTTGTTGCCTTTGCCGCGCACCATGACGACTCGCGCGTCGTCGCGGACAGCGGATGCCGGCAAAGCCACCAGTTCGGAGACGCGCAATCCCGTCGCGTAAAGCATCTCGATGAGGCTGGCGAGCCGCGCCGCGCGCAGCCGCGCGGCCAAGGGCGCCGCCGGATCGGATTTTCCGGCCACGCTCAGCAATCGGTCGACCTCGGCGATCGTGAGTGTCTTGGGCAATCGCCGCTCCCGCTTGGGACCTTCGAGCACCGCCGCCGGATCGTCCGCGCGCTGTCCTTCCGCGTAAAGAAAACGGTAGAGCTGCCGCATCGCCGAGAGACGTCGCGCCACAGTCGCCACGCCCAAACCGCGACGCGAAAGTCCGCCGAGATAGTGGCGCAGATCGTCCGTGCGCGCGGTGGCAACGGAGCGGCCCGCTTTGCTTAAGGCGGCGGAAAAATCCGCCAGGTCGCGGCCATAGGCGGCGAGCGTATTCTTTCCAGCGCCGCGCTCCGCCGCCAGCATGTCGAGATAGAGCGCAATCAAGCGCTCGTCGGAAAGCTTTTCCGTACGCGCCACTCTGCGAACCATGGCGGTCCTTAGCGGTTCTTGAAGAATTTGTCGGGCGGGATCGATACCGAGATCTCGCGCGGCTTGGGTTGCACGTAATGCGCCAGCGCGTATAGACCGCCATAGACGGCCGCGCAAAGGACGGCGATGACAGCCACTAACCGCAGCAGGCTCGGCATCGTCAGGCGCTCGCACTTATCCCACTGGTGCCGGCATAGGGACCGAGTACGATCATGTTCGGGCCGCACTGGCAAGTTATCCGGGCATCCGGCAAGTTATCGGAACGCTACCGTGGGGATGATCGCAAGGCCCGATGGTTGATTTCGGATTTTAATTTAAATGCCTGATATCGCTATAGAAAACGTGGCGGCTTCAAAGGTTTCGGCGAGCCGTATTTTGGCACGCTTGGGCCGTCGTTCGATCGTGCTGGTCGGTATGATGGGGGTCGGCAAATCGTCGATCGGACGGCGGCTCGGTGGACGCCTCGGTCTGCCATTCGTCGACGCCGACGCCGAAATCGAGAAGGCCGCCGGCATGAACATCGCGGACATTTTTGCCCGCAATGGCGAGGCCAGTTTCCGCAGCGGCGAGGCGCGTGTGATCGCGCGCCTGCTTGAGGGCGGCCCGCAGGTATTGGCGTCCGGCGGCGGTGCCGTGATGCATCCGGACACTCGGGCGGCGATTAAAGCGAAAGGTATCTCGCTCTGGCTCAGCGCCGATTTCGACGTGCTGATGCGGCGGATCAACAAACGCAAGAACGACCGGCCGATGCTGCAGACCGCCGATCCGGCCGCGACGCTGCGCCGGCTGCTCGCCGAGCGTGAGCCGATCTATGCGCAGTCGGATATCACGGTGCAGTCGCGCGAGGTGCCGCACGACGCCATCGTGACGGACATCATGGGCGTGCTGGCCGCGTTTCTCGACGCTTCCATCTTGACGCAAGGAGTCTTGTCACAAGGAGCCTTGCCACAAGGAAAGGACGGCGCATGACGGCCACCGTTCGCACCGATCCGGTCATCGTCGAAGTCTCGCTCGGTGCTCGCAGCTACAATATCGTGATCGGCCGAGGCCTGCTTGCCTCGCTCGGTACGCGGATCGTTGCGCTGCGTCCGGGGGCGAAAACTTTCATCGTCACCGACGACAATGTGGCGCGTCACTTCCTCGGCGGCGCCGAGGCGGCGCTCGCCCGGGCCGCGGTGACGACGACCGGACGCGTCATCGTTCCGGCCGGAGAAGCTTCCAAGAGCTATCGCGTTTTCGAGCAAGTCTGCGATGCCATCATCGCGTCGCGAATCGAACGCGGCGACATCGTGATCGCGCTGGGCGGCGGCGTTATCGGCGATCTGGCCGGCTTTGCCGCCGCGGTGGCGCGGCGCGGGCTCGATTATGTACAAGTCCCGACCACGCTATTGGCGCAAGTCGATTCTTCGGTCGGCGGCAAGACCGCGATTAATTCCGCCCACGGCAAGAATCTGATCGGCGCCTTCCATCAGCCGATCGCGGTGCTGGCCGACACCACTGCGCTCGATGCACTGCCGCCGCGCGAATTCCGCGCCGGCTACGCCGAACTCGTCAAATACGGTTTGCTGGGCGATGCCGCCTTTTTCTCCTGGCTTGAGGCCCATTGGCGGGACATATTTGCCGGCGGCAATGCGCCCGGCAGCGCGGCGCGCGAGCACGCCATCGCCGTGAGTTGCCGCGCCAAGGCAGCGATCGTCGCCCGCGATGAGCGCGAAATTGGCGAACGGGCCCTGCTCAACCTCGGCCACACCTTCGGCCATGCGCTGGAGGCCGCCTGTGGCTTCTCCGACCGGCTGTTACACGGCGAAGCCGTCGCCGTCGGCATGGCGCTCGCCTTCGCCTTCTCGGCCAAACGGGGCGTTTTGCCAACGCCGGAGGCCGAGCGCGCCATTGGCCACCTGGCGGAGGTCGGCTTGCCGACCCGGATCCAGGATATTCCCGGCCCGCAACTGTCCATTGACCAATTGATGGAATTGATCGCCCAAGACAAGAAAGTGAAGCACGGGGTGCTTACATTAATTCTCGTGCGCGGCATCGGCGCTGCCTTTGTCGAAGCCGGCGTCGATCAAAGCGAGGTGCGGGCGTTCCTCAGCGAGAAGCTTGCCGAACGATGAATTTCGTAGATTGGCTCACGATTGCGGCGATTTCGATCTGCCTGGTGATATCGGCGTTTTTTTCCGCGAGCGAGACGGCGCTGACCGCGTCCTCGCGCGCCGCGATGAACCGCCTGGAGAAACAAGGCAATCTGGACGCCACCATCGTCAACCGACTGTTGGCGATGCGCGAGCGGATGCTCGGCGCGATCTTGTTCGGCAATAACCTCACCAACATCGCAGCCTCGACGCTTGCGACTGGTCTGCTGCTGACGTTTTTCGGCAATACCGGCGTGATTTACGCCACGCTGGTCATGACGGTGCTGATATTCGTCATTGCCGAAGTGTTGCCGAAGACCGCCGCCTTCAACGCGCCCGACCGCATGGCGCTGCTGGTGGCGCAGCCGGTCGAGCGCACCGTGCGCTTGTTCGCGCCGCTGCTGAGAATGGTCGAGTGGCTGGTCCGGCTGATCCTGCGCGGACTCGGCATGCCGGTCGGCCGGATCCAATCGATTCTGTCGCCGCGTGAGGAACTGCGCGGCACGGTCGATCTCATGCATCGCGCCGGCATCGTGGAAAAGCTCGACCGTGATATGATGGGCGGCTTGCTCGATCTGCGCGAGCTCACCGTTTCGGCGGTGATGGTCCATCGTACCAAGATGGTCATGCTCGACGCCGACGAGCCGCCGCGCGATATCGTCGACGCCGTTCTGGCCGCCGCGGTGACGCGGCTGCCGCTGTGGCGCGGCTCGCCCGACAACGTCATCGGCGTGCTGCACGCCAAGGACGTGTTGCGGGCGCTGCATGCGGCCGGCGGCGATACCGCCAAGATCGACATCGCGGCCTTGGCGCGCCCGGCCTGGTTCGTGCCGGACACCACGCCACTGTACGACCAGCTCAAGGCGTTCCGCTATCGCAAGACGCCGTTCGCCCTGGTGGTGGACGAATACGGCGAACTCGAAGGTCTGGTGACGCTCGAAGACATCGTCGAGGAAATCACCGGCGATATCAGCGACGAACACGACATCGCCGTTCCCGGCGTGCGGGCGCTGCCGGACGGTTCGGTCAATGTCGACGGCGCGGTGCCGATTCGCGACCTCAACCGGGTCATGGACTGGAACATCCCCGACGAAGAGGCGACCACGATCGCCGGCGTGGTCATCCACGAGGCGCGCTCGATCCCGGAGCCGGGCCAGAGCTTTACCTTTCACGGTTTCCGCTTCCAGGTTTTGCGCAAAACACGCAATCGCATCACCGCGTTGCGCGTCGCGCCGCTGGCGCGCAAGCTGCCGGCCAAGCAAATAGAAAAAGCGAGCTGATTGTCGGACCCGAACAGAAAGTGTGATGAAGATGACAACTCCTCCGATCGATCCCGGCGTCCGTATCGGTCACGTGCACCTCAAGGTCGCCGATCTCGACCGTGCGCTGGCGTTCTATTGCGGCGTGCTCGGCTTCGAATTGATGCAGCGCATGGGCAACCAGGCGGCGTTCATTTCCGCCGGCGGTTATCATCACAATATCGGGCTCAACACCTGGGAGAGCCGCGGCGGCTCGCCGCCGCCGCCGGGGACCACCGGCCTGTTCCACCTCGCAATCCTTTATCCAACCCGCGCAAAACTTGCCGACGCTTTGCGCCGGCTCATCGCGGCAGACATTCCGCTCGACGGCGCGTCCGATCACGGCGTCAGTGAGGCGCTGTATCTGCGCGATCCCGACGAGAACGGCGTCGAACTTTATTGGGACCGGCCGAAAGAACTGTGGCCGCGTACGATGGAAGGCAATCTCGATATGTTCACCCGGCGGCTCGACTTGCGGGGATTATTGCGCGAGGGCGAGGCAAATTTGCAGCCGGAAGTCGCAGAGCTAAATCAAAAGAGCAACGTTTAGCGAAGTACAGTTCGCGGCCGATGCGCAATTGTTGAAGATGCGCAAAGATTTCCGCCTCTCCACTAGGGGGGTGGGATGCCGCAGCGCCTTAGAATTTTTGTTTCGTCGCCTGCCGACGTGCCGGATGAGCGGTTGCGTACCGCCCTCATCGTCGACAAGTTGGGGCAGGATTATGGGCGTTTCTTTGCGATCGAAACCTATCGATGGGAACACGAGGCTATGCTTGCGTCCAAGCATTTTCAGGACGCAATCGAGCCGCCGAGCGCCTTCGACATTGTCGTTTTAATCCTGTGGTCGCGGCTCGGCACGCCGCTGCCGGAGAAGACCGAAGACCGGGAATACCGCGGTATCGACGGCCGCTCACCGGTGACGGGAACCGAGTGGGAGTACGAAGATGCGCTCAGAGCCGCGCGGGAAAAAAAAGCGCCCGACCTGCTGGCGTTTCGCAATGTCAGTCTGGCGCCAATCGATCCCCGCGATCCCGAAGCCCAAGCCACAAGTATGGCTCAACTTGCGGCGTTAAACGCATTCTGGAAGCGGAATTTTTCCGACCGCGGCGAGTTCCTGGCAGCTTACGACGAGTACCGCACGCTCGACGAATTCGCTCAGCGGCTCGAGCAATCGCTGCGCCGGCTAATCGAGCGGCGCATCAAGGCTTTGTCCGGTGGCGATCCGCGCACAGAACCGATCTGGCGTGGCGATCCCTTCCGCGGCCTCGCATCTTACGAATTCGAACAGGCGCCGATCTTCTTCGGGCGGGACGTTGCAATCACGAAGGCAACGGAGCAACTGGCCGCCAATGCGCGCGCCGAGCGCGCGTTTTTGTTGGTCTCGGGCGCGAGCGGTGCGGGAAAATCCTCATTGGTGAAGGCGGGCGTCGTGCCTCGGCTGATGAAACCGCAGCGCATCAGCGGACTCGCGTTCTTGCGCCGGGTTGTTATGCGGCCCGGCAGTGACGGCGATGACGTGATCCTCGGTTTGGCGAAGGCGTTGACGCGGGCAGATGGTGACAACGTCGGCTTGCCGGAGCTCATCGGACCGGGACAGGATGCGAGCCAATTGGCGTCCCATTTGCGCGGCGCCGTGCTACAGCCCGGGTATCTATTTGCCAACGCACTCGGACGTTTAACCGAAGCGGCACGCGGTTCGGGCCGGCTCCTCAGTTTTGAAGACGCCAAACTCATTCTCATCGTCGATCAGTTGGAGGAGTTGTTCACGCGTTCAAGCATCGGCGCCGAGGAGCGCCGTCTGTTTATCCAGCTCCTCGCGGCCTTGGCGCGTTCCGGTACGGTGTGGATAATCGCCACGTTGCGGGCCGATTTTTGGCATCGCGCTGCTGAGATTCCAGAATTGATCACGCTTGCCGAGGGGCAGGGGCGCATCGATCTTGCGACCGCGTCACCGGCTGAACTCGCCGAGATGATTCGCAAGCCGGCTCAGGCGGCGGGATTGTCGTTCGAGGTCCATCCGGAAACCGGACTCGGCCTCGATGCGGTCTTGGCCCAGGATGCCGCCGCTGCGCCGGGCGCTTTACCGCTGTTGTCGTTCACACTCGATGAGCTTCAGAAAGATGCAAAGGCGCGCGGGAGCGTCGTGCTTACACACGCGGGCTACGCGACATTGGGCGGCCTTCAAGGCGCCATTGCCAACCGCGCCGACGAGGTCGTCAGCGCTCTGCCGCCGGCGGCGCAGGCGGCATTGCCGCGCGTGCTGCGGTCCCTGACAACCGTGACCGGCACCGCCGACCAGGCCCCGGTGGCGCGCTCGGCGCCGCTCTCGAGCTTTGCCGAGAACAGTCCTGCGCGCATTCTAGTCGACGCTCTTACCGCGGCGCGGCTACTGGTCGCCGCTGGCGAAGCCGGTGCGGCGCCAACGGTTCGACTGGCGCATGAGGCGCTGATCAGCCGCTGGCAGCGCGCACGAGATCAATTGACCGCCGACCGTCGCGATCTGGAAACGCGAGCCCTCGTCGAACGCCAGTTTGGCCGTTGGAGTCAAGCGCGCGGTCGGGCCGGCAAGCTTTTGTTGCTGCGCAATCCCGACCTGGCGAATGCGGTCGATCTCGCCAATCGCTGGGGTGGGGAACTCGATGCTCCCACGCGCGACTACATCAATCGGTCGGCGCGCCGCGCGCGGCTGGCGCAGACCCTCACTGCGGCGGCGGCGGTCCTATTTGCTCTTGTCGCCGTCGCTGCCGTTTCTGCCGGATGGCAATGGCAACAAGCAAGGTTGCAGGCCGTGCACGCCCAGACCGAAGCCGAAGATCAGCGCGATCGGGCGACCGCCCAAGAGGCGCGAGCCAACGAAGCGCGCGACCGAGCTACCGCTCAGGAGGCGTTGGCAAACCAAGCGCGCGACCGCGCCAAGCTCGAAGAAGTGCAGGCCAACGAAGCGCGCGACCGGGCGATTGCCACGCAGTCGAGGCTGCTTGCCGAACGGGCTTCCCGGCTCACCGATCAGGGCGATACGCTGACGGCCGTACTGCTATCGCTGGAGGCGTTTCGCAGCCCCGCCGACGCCGGGCCGGAACGCTACGCAGTCGAAGCGGAAAAAAGCCTGGCCGACGCGATCTACCGAAATTCGCTTGAGTTCACCGTGCCGTATGACGGCAACGGATATGCCGAGGCAGATTACTCCTACGACGGATCGCGTTTCATCACCGTCGACAAGAAAGGACTGGTCGCGATTTGGACGCCAAAGCCCGATGGCTCGCTCAGCTTGCTGGCCAAACGGCCGGATTTCGGGCCGATCAAGGCTATGGTCGTCAATCCTGCCTACCCGATCGTTTTGTTCCAGGGAGACGACAAACACTTCTTTGCGTGGAACTATAAATCCGACGAAAAAATCAGTCAGATCTCCGGTACATGCGGTGACGAATTTAGCTTCGATCCGAATGGTGAGCGGCTTCTCATCTTTTGTGCCTCGGACGACAATACCGGCGGCAACCTCACGCTGATCAATCTCGCGACCGGGCAATCGATCGCCAAGATCGGGCCGGTTGCAAAATATGCCATGGCCGGCAACGGCAAACGCCTCGCCGTCCTACGCAAAACCAGCACGATAGAGGTTTGGAACGCTGTGGGCGGCACTCTGATGAAATCGTGGAGCGCGCCCGAGACCGGCGATGTCGCGATGAACCACGATGGGGAAATCGTCATCGCGACATTTGGCTATTATCGCATCCGACTATGGAAGGCCGCTACCGGCGCCGTGATAAAGAATGAATTATCGATCCAGGGCCGCTCCACCGACGTTTACACCAGCGCGAATACCGGCCTTTTCGCCACGTCCGGTGACGACGGCACTTGGATTTGGAATGAGGAAACCGCAGCGCCGGTCCAGCACTTTCCGGATAGCGTCGTGCTCGGATTCCTGCCGAACGGAATGTTCGCAGCGGTCGACAACGACAATCAAGTGACGTTGTGGCGATATATTGTCGAGAGCCGCCTCGGACATTTGGAGGCGAAACGACACGCCGTGCTGTTCGTGAAACCGGAATACGGCCGGGTGCAACGCATCACTGGCGACAAGCATTTGATGACTTTGACCGACAATGGCGATGTGAACATCTGGCGGGCCGATTCGCCGATGTTGTTGCGGGCGAATGACGACGCCGGAGAGTGTTTGCGGGCGCCGGTTCTAAGCGGCGATGGCAAGACGATCGCGGCTCTGGGCAGCTTTACCCGCATCGGTGGCTACATTCCGGCGCTCTGCGAGGCGGTGGTTTCGGCCGACGCCGTCATTCTTTGGAATGCCGAGAGCTTGGCCGAAACCAAGCGTCTGAAATTGGCCGACTATGGCGACCTGAACGAAATCGCGATGAGCGCCGATGGCCGGCGCATTCTTATCGGCGGGAAGGCCGTTGAGAAGGACGCCAAAAATAAGGACACCAAAAACACGGATTCCAACGGATCGGACGATGCGCCGGAGTCCTACGCGGTTATTGACGCCGCTACCGGCAAGCGGCTGTTTCCGGCCGGTGCGGCCCTGCAAACCGGCGCTGCGACGCTGTCGCGTGACGGGCGCATCGTTTACGCCGCAGACGGCAAGAAGGTCGTGAAATGGCAAGTCGATGGCGGTTCGCGTCTGGGCGAGTGCGGTATCGGAGACGACAATGTTCTCGGCGTTTACGCCACCCCTAATCTCGATCGCTTGGCGGTTTCCGACGAAAAGGGGGCCGTGTGGTCCCTCAACCCGGAAAAATGCGAAGCGAAGGCAACGACGTTGTTTTCGGAAGGAGCCGGCGACACCATTGATCTTATTTCAAGAGGCCATTTGATTGCGGCGCAATCGTCCCCTGACGCGCCCACGATAGAAATATGGAACGACACGCAGCAAAAGCTGATCGCGAAGCTCGGGGACCCGGAAAATATCAGCGATAAGCCGTTCGATGTCTTCGCCGCTCAGGACAGAATCGTGCTGGCGCAGCCGTTGGATCGGGACGGTTTGGCCGACGAACTGAGAGTGACCGACACAACGCAAAAGAAGGCTTTGCTCGATTTCCCGATCGACAATAACGGCTGTTGCGAACCGCGCGGGGTTCGGTTTTTTCCGGACGGCACCCGTATTTTGACGGTTTGGAGCGAACGAAATTGGTCGCGGTTGCGGGTTTGGAGGGCTTTTCCGACGATCGCTCCGCTCTTGCAATTCGCCAAGACTACGGTTCCGGAATGCCTTTCGCCATCCAGCCGCAAAACCTTGGGACTCGATACCGATCCGCCGCGCTGGTGCATCGAAATGGCGAAAGCGCCATACGATACGCCCGATTGGAAAGCCTGGCTCGGCTACAAGGATCGGAAGTTAAATCCACCGCTTCCTGACAGCGAAGAGTGGCGGCCGTGGCTGGCCGGTCACGGCTCCGAACATTAACCCGGAATAAGTGTCCTCGAACTTCGTCAGGCAATCGCCGCCTTCTCGACATAGGGCCGAAAAGTTGTCTTCTCGGTTCCGCAATCGGGGCACCGCCAGGTTTCGGGAATGGCGGCAAAGGCGGTGCCGGGCATTATCGACTGTTGCGGCAGCCCGCTCGCCTCTTCGTAAACAAAATAACAGCCGCGACAAATGAAGCGGCGCTGCGCGCCGTTGACTGTCGTCGGCAGCGGTTGAACGAACGGGGCCACCGTCGTGGAACGCGGAGCGAAAACCGAATCCCCGATCGCGATTTCGCCGCCGTCGCGCACGGTGAGATAAATGCCGAGATTCTTGTGGCCGAAGGCCGCGCGCAGCGAAGTTGGAATATCGAGATCGCGACGGCCGGTCGCGGGATTGACGTTGGTCGCGCCGCAGCGGCCGTTCTTGCGATCGACGGCGAACATCGCGCCGCCGATCCGGATCTCCTTTCCGACCCAGTCGAATTCCTCCCACGGTTTGGCGCCGTCGATATAGATATTGGCGCGGAACCGGAGCGGATCGATTTCGACGCCCCATTGCGCTTCGAGGCTGCGCACCGTCGCCAGATTGATCAGGGAAATGACATTGTCCGGCTTATCCATGAAGTGTCCGCCGCGCGAGCGAACCAGCACCGGCGGCGCGGGCAGCGCCGGCAGCAATTGCCAGAAGAAATTTTCGATTTTTGCGCGATCCGCCTCGTCGGCGAGCTGCACCGAGGCGACTTGCTGATTTCCCTCTTTCACGGTCAGCCGCAGCGAGTCGATATCGAGCGATGTATTCACGCGCGCCAGATTCTCATCCAGCATCAGCATGACGAACAGGCCCTTCTTGGCCCATTTCGGATCGTCGCGGTCGATCGGGGCGCCCGGTCTGGCGAGCGCGAAGATGCGGTCGTGCGGAAAGGGTCTGTCGGTTTCGAGGGCGACGCGGGACAACGGCTGGGCGCTCAATCCCTTGATCGGATATCGATAAATTTTGCTGACCGCGACCATAGGTTTGCCCGCCGCATGCTCGATGCTCACCGCCCAGCTTTTACGGCGGCGGCGCCGCGCCGCTAGAGCCGGTTGACGGAGAAAGCGGGAGTCCAGATGGCGCGGCTTCCTCGCGGTCTTCGGCGGGACTGCCGCAGGTACGGTGGCCCGATTGAAAAGCTCGTTCACATCCGCCTCGGGATCGTCCACGGCGTCGTCGATGGCGTCCGACAGGCGCGCAATGCCCTGTTCGATCTGCTTTCGCGTCAGCGCGGCGTAACCGAGCACCAGCCCGCGCTGGGTCAATGTCGAGGGACGCGCCACATAGGCGCCGGCGGAGTTGAACGAATAGACGCCGATGCGGGCCCGCCGGGCGAGATTTTCGACGACCGCGGCGTTCGGCACGCCCGGCGGCAGGTACCAGACGAGATGGAGGCCGCCGGCCTCGCCGCTCACGCTGACATCGCCGAAGTTACGGCGCAACGCGGCCAGCAGAAAGTCGCGGCTGTCCCTGTAGTGGGCGCGGGCGCGCAGCAAATGCGCCGCATAGGAGTTGCCCCGCATCATTTCGGCCAAAGCGGCCTGGTCGAGCCAGGGGTTGCCGTTATTCAAAAGGCCCTTGGCGGCGGCGACGACACCCGCGAGTTGCTCGGGGACGACCATATAGCCAAGGCGCAGCCCGGCGCCGAGCGTGCGCGAAAAAGTTCCGAGATAAATGGTGCAGTCCGGCGCGAAGGCCGCGATGGCCTGTAACGGCGAGCCTTCATAACGGAAATCTCCGTCACGATCGTCTTCGAGAATGTAGCAGCCATAGCGTCGCGCCCACGCCGCAATGGCGTGACGGCGGTCGAGCGACAGTGTTTGTCCGGTCGGGTTTTGGTGTGACGGGGTCACGTAGAGCAATGCCGTCGGACGCTGCGGCAGTTCTTCCGGAATGAGGCCTTCGAAATCGACGGCGACACTGACGACTTCGGAGCCGGTCGCTTCGAAGGCAAAGGCCGCACCTTGGTAGCAAGGGTCCTCGATAGCGCTCCTGGTGCCGTGATTGAGAAAGAGCCGGGCGGCGATGCTGATGCCTTCCTGCGCGCCGGTCATGACGACAATGCGGCCAGGATCGGCGGCGATCCCCCGCGTGGTCGCGAGATGATCGGCGATTGCCGAGCGTAAGGCCGGCAGTCCGGCCGGATCGTTGTATTGCGACAGGCCGATGCTGCCGCCGTGCGAAAGATTGCTCTGCAACAAGCGGCGCCATGCTTTTATCGGAAACATGGCTGGGCTCGGACGGCCGGGAAAGAAATCGAAGGATAGGCGGCTGCGGTTCTGACCGCCGGTATTCTGCACCCGAAGCGGCAGTGGCGGCATCGGCATGTGCGAGAGCGACCCGACTCCGGTCGGTTGTTCCGCGCTCGCCGTGACTTCGACCGGGCTGCCGGGCAGGCTGTCGGCAACAAAAATTCCCGAAGCCGGCCGGGCTTCGACGTATCCTTCGACGATCAAGATGTCGTAGGCCCGGATGGCGGTATTGCGCGATATAGAGAGTTGATCCGACAGATGCCGGGACGACGGCAGTCGCGTGCCCGGACGGATGCGAGCGTGACGGATGGCGTCGCGCAGCTGGTCGACAAGCTGATTAGTCAGCGGTTCGCGGCGCGAACGATCTAATAGTACGGGTATCTGCATGTGCCCGATATCTGCATCTGCTCAAGCGCCGCCGCGGAAGCCGATCTTAGGCATCATGAGTCCAGTTTTCAAAGCGCCGCGCGACTGGCTCCCTCAAATCGAAGTCAACTGGACTCATCACGGCGCTTTGGGCGCCGCATTTGCCTAAGCCAGCGGCACGGCTTGATTGAAAGCTAGGAATTTAGATCGTCCGTTAGGCAGATTCGAGCCGCCGGTCGTCGTGGAACGGCAAGCTTCCGGTGCCATCGCTTTTTTCTGTTGTGGCTCTCGGTCGAAGCGCCGCCAGCGGGCATGCTTCGCAATGGCCGGTGCGATTGCGAACGCCCCGCAGCACGCTGGGTTGTTCCTAACTTGAAATGGAGAAAGCTCATGAAGACGGCACGACACTCTTGGCTCTATGCCTTGGTTGGGTCGGCGTTTCTGTTGGGAGCCGCGGCTCCAAGCGTCGCCGCCGAAGACACCATCAAAATCGGCATCCTGCACTCGCTCTCGG
>Ga0181525_10000686_pt1 | contig 29585 bp, 23 predicted proteins | sample PEATcosm2014_Bin_48_FD_121100 | JGI IMG/M metagenome (GOLD analysis project Ga0181525, IMG submission 121100) | Peatland microbial communities from MTU Mesocosm Facility, Houghton, MI, USA - PEATcosm2014_Bin06_10_metaG | ecosystem: Environmental > Terrestrial > Soil > Wetlands > Peat | place... | reverse complement strand
CTGGACGTTCACTTTGATCGCGTCCGCGCTCCTGGTGCTTGCCGCGTGGCAACTGAATCCGCTGGCGCTGAAACTTTCTCCCGTCGCGCTGGCAATTTTGTTTTTTTATTCTTACACCAAGCGCTTCACCTCCTGGTCCCACTTCGTTCTCGGCTTCTGCCTCGGCATTTCGCCCGCCGCGGCATGGATCGCGATTCGCGGCTCGCTCGACTGGCGCATGCTGATTCTCTGCGCCGCCGTCACGCTCTGGGTCGGCGGCTTCGACGTGCTCTACGCTTGCCAGGACGTGGACTTCGACCAGACCGCCGGCCTCTATTCCATCCCGAAAAAATTCGGCGTCGCCCGAGCGCTCCTGATTGCGCGCGCCATGCACATCGTGATGGTCGGCTTGCTAGCGTGGTTGGCGTTCAGCTTTCAACTTGCGTGGCCGGCCTGGGCGGGAATTGCCGTGGTCGCGGCCCTGCTGGCCTACGAGCATTCGCTGGTGAAACCCAACGACCTCAGCAAAATGAATGCTGCGTTTTTCACCGTGAATGGCTATATTAGTCTTCTGTTCCTGCTTTTCTGGGGCGCAGCCGCGGTGGTGATGCCCTAGCGGCCTAGGCAAAAATGGCGACGAAAACACAACTCACTACACCGTCCGCTCCCGCGTTTCAGGACGCGCGGCTTGCTCCCGTCGCGAAAAAGGTCCTCGCCGGCGAACGCCTGAACTCAGCCGACGGCCTCGCGCTTTACGAATCGCACGATCTCCTCGGCGTCGGCTGGCTCGCCAATTACGTGCGCGAAAAACGTCACGGCAACGTCACCTATTTCAACGTCAATCGCCACATCAATCCCACCAACGTCTGCGTGGCGCATTGCAAGCTCTGCGCCTTTGGACGCTCCCCCGATTCTCCCGGAGCTTACACCTTCGCTCTGGATGAAATGTGGCAGCGCGCGGGCGAAGGCGTCGCGGAAGGCGCCACGGAATTTCACATCGTCGGCGGCCTGCACCCCGATCTGCCGTTCGAGTATTACCTGGAATTAATTCGCGGCTTGAAACAGCGGTTCCCGCAAGTTCACCTGAAGGCTTTTACCATGGTGGAGGTGGGTTACTACGCGCGCATTTCGAAACTTTCCATACGCGACACTTTGCTGGCCATGAAAGCGGCGGGCGTCGATTCGCTTCCCGGCGGCGGCGCCGAAATTTTCCATCCGCGCGTGCGGAAAATTATCTGCGACCACAAAGTCAGCGGCCAAATGTGGCTGCAAATCGCGCGCACCGCTCACGAAGTCGGCCTGCGCTCGAATGCCACCATGCTCTACGGCCACATCGAAACGGACGAAGAGCGCGTGGACCATTTAATCCAGCTTCGCGAAACCCAGGACAAAACGCACGGCTTCGTCGCCTTCATCCCGCTCGCGTTTCACCCGGCGAACACCGGGCTCTCGCACATTCCCAGCCCCACCGGCTTCGACGACCTAAAAGCCATCGCCTGCTCGCGCTTGCTGCTCGATAACTTCGACCACATCAAAGCCTACTGGATCATGCTCACACCGCGCATCGCGCAAGTGGCGCTGCGTTTCGGCGCAAACGATCTCGACGGCACCGTGGTCGAAGAAAAAATCTACCACGACGCCGGAGCCACCACTCCCGAGCACATGACCCGCGCCGAACTCGAACGCCTGATTCGCGCCGCAGGCCGCGTTCCGGTCGAACGCGACACGCTCTACAATCCCGTGGACCGCGAAAAAATGCCGATTCCGTCCGCGCGCGTTTCGTCCACCAGCATCGACGGCTTCATCCCCGAAACTTCGCTCACCCTCAATATCTAGCAAGAAATAATCGAAAATAGGATGACGAGAGTTTCACAAAAAAGAAGTTATTGATATTTCGGCAACGAGAGAAGGCTAGGCGTGCGGATGAGCTTTGTCGTAAACCGCCATGAGCTGTTCGATACTCGCCTGCGTGTACCGCTGGGTGGTCGAGAGTGACGCGTGCCCCAGCAACTCCTGAATCGCCCGCAAGTCCGCCCCATCCGCCAGAAGGTGAGTGGCGAAAGCGTGGCGCAGCGAGTGCGGATGCAGGTTCCAGTTCACGTTGGCCAGCCGCGCATACGCTTTCACGATTACGCGCACCGACTTGGAGGTCAACCGGCCGCCGCGATGATTCAAAAACACAGCTGTGGGATCAGGCTTCGTGCGCGGATGCGCGAGAAGTTTTTCGCGGAGCGGCAAGTAAGCCTCGATTGCCTCCTGCGCTTTGCCGCCGTAGGGAACCACGCGCTCCTTGCGGCCCTTTCCCAGCACGCGAAGCATTTGCCCGCCGCGATCCACATTTCCGAGCGTGAGGCCTACAAGCTCGCTGACGCGAAGACCCGAAGCGTAGAGCAACTCCAGAATCGCACGGTCGCGGCAGGGAATCAGTTTCGCGTCCTGAGCCGTTTGATTTTTGCGGCGCGGCGCCAGCTTTTTGCCCGCGGCTCCGCCCGCCAGCGTGTCGAGGAATCCATTCATTTCCTCAGCCGTAAGAACTCGCGGAATTCGCTTTGGTATTTTGGGGGTGCTCACCAAGCACGCCGGATTTTGCTTGGTGATTCGCTCGCGCACGCAATATTTGAAAAACGTTCGCAGCGCCGCCAGCTTTCTAGCCACGGACACTTTCTGCATCTTGCGGTCGTAGAGCCAGCCGACGAATTCGCGGATGATCCTGGCGTCCACGTTTTCCAGGGGCATGGTTTTTTCGCCGGGCGGTGTGAGGAATTCACGGAAGAGTTGGAGATCTCCGCGATAATTATGGATCGTTACGGGCGAGACATTCCGTTCGTATTGTAAGTACCTCGCGAATCGTTCGATGGTCTGCTTCACGGCGCCAATCCCCGGGCTTCCGTTTCAGGATTTCACCGGAACCGCGAAATTACTTTCTGCACGCGGCTCTTGCGGATGGACGAATGGAACCGCAGGAGCGGCCGCCGGTTCCGGCAGAGCTTCGACCTCCCAATCGCATCCTTCTTTCACGCAAGAGCGGAAATTACCCGCCTTGGTGCGCTTCTCGACAATGAAAGGAGCGCCGCATTTCGGGCATGGCTCGTTGAGCGGTTCGTGCGGCGAAGTGTAATCGCAATCGGGATAACGGCTGCAGCCGTAAAAAATCCGGCCGCGCCCGCGTCCTTTGGCCGTGCCGCGGCGGACGAATTCGCCTTCGCCGCACTTCGGACACTTGATTCCAAGCGTGATCGGGCGCGTGTACTTGCACTTGGGATAATTCTCGCAGCCGATAAAATCGCCGAAGCGGCCCTGGCGGCGAAGCAATTGCCCTTCGTCGAGCGGACACTTTTCATCCAGCTTTACATCGGGCTGGCGCGCGGTGCGCGTGCCGCTCACCAAGCGGCGAGTCGTTTTGCAATCCGGGTACCCGGTGCAGGCCAGAAACACGCCGAAGCGGCCGCGCTTGATGGCCATTTCCTTGCCGCAGTTGTCGCAGTACTCGATTTTCACTTCGCCATCGTCTGCAGGCAGCTCGGGTGAAAGATCCTTGATGAAATCGCAATCCGGATAGCGATTGCAGCCCAGGAAAAATCCGTGGCGGCTGATGCGCTCGAGTAATTCTCCTTGGCCGCATTTTTCGCATTTCTGCCCGGTGGGAATGCCGGCTTTGTAAGAAAGCATTTCGTCCGAGGCTTTATCCAGGTCCAGCAGGAAAGGATCCCAGAACTCCTTCACCGCCTGGCGCCAGGGCAATTTGCCTTCTTCAATTTCGTCGAGTTCTTCTTCCAGGCGCGCGGTGAAGCCCACGTCGAAAATGTCCTCGAAACTTTTCACCAGCAGCACGCTCACGCGTTCACCGAGCATCGTAGGCGTGAAGCGGCCCTGGTCCTTCGTGACGTACTCCCGATCCACGATGGTCGAGATGATCGTCGCGTAGGTGGACGGGCGGCCGATGCCCTTTTCTTCGAGCTCTTTTACCAGCGTTGCTTCGGTGTAACGCGGCGGAGGCTCGGTGAAATGCTGCTCGGGGCGGATGGTTTCGAGGCGAAGCTGATCGCCTTCGCGGACGGGCGGCAAGCGATTGCCGGCGGCGTCACCTTCGTCGTCTTTTTCTTCTTCTTCTTTTACCGCTTGATAGGCAGCGAGGTAGCCATCGAATTTCTGGACCGAGCCGGTGGCGCGGAATGTGTAATCGTTGGCATCCACGTCGATGGTGGTCTGGTCGAAGACCGCGGGAACCATCTGCGACGCGACGAAGCGCTGCCAGATCATCTGGTAGAGCTTGAACATGGATTCGTCGAGATACGGTTTTACGCTCTCGGGTGTACGGGCTACATCCGTCGGACGAATGGCTTCGTGAGCTTCCTGCGCGTCCTTCTTCGACTTAAAGAAATTCGGCTTTTCCGGAAGGTAATTTTGGCCATAGCTCGATCCGATATGGTCGCGAACCTGGGCCAGCGCGTCATTTGAAACTTTTACGGAATCCGTGCGCATGTAAGTGATCAACGCGACGGAACCTTCTGTTCCAAGTTCCACACCCTCGTAGAGCTTCTGCGCCAGCATCATCGTGCGCTTGGCGGTGAAACGCAGGCGATTGTAGCCGGCTTGTTGCAGCTTGGAAGTGGTGAAAGGCGGCGGAGCGAAACGCCGTTTTTCTTTTTGAGCGACGCTTGCAACTTGCCAAATGGCTTTTTGAACGGCGGCCAGGACGCGCTGCGCTTCCGCTTCGTCCGGCACTTCAATATCTTCACCCTTGTACTTGATAAGTTTGGCTTCGAAAGAGGGCGGCTCGCCCGCGCCGAGAAGCGCATGGATGGTCCAGTATTCTCTGGGGACGAAGGCGCGAATCTCCTGCTCGCGCTCGACGATCAGCCGGAGCGCAACGGTTTGCACGCGGCCAGCCGAAAGGCCGCGCCGAACTTTGTTCCACAAAAGCGGCGAGACTTTGTAACCCACGATGCGATCGAGCACGCGCCGGGCTTGCTGCGCGTCCACCAAATTCGCGTTCACTTTCGACGGCGTCTCAAAAGCGGCTTTGATGGCTTTCTGCGTGATTTCGTTAAACATCACGCGGTAAATCGGAGGAACTTCTAATTTTGCTTTGCTGATTTTCGTTTCTTTCTTTGGAGTATCTTTCGGAGCATCGCCGTTCGTCTTCTCGTCTGCTTCTTCTTTCAGATTCGCGTACTGGCGAGGATTGCTCAGAATCTCTTCCAGGTGCGCGCAGATGGCCTCGCCTTCGCGGTCAGGGTCGCCCGCCAGATAGATTGCGTCGGCACCCTGCGCTGCTTTCCTAAGGTCGTTGATGACCTTGATCTTCCCGGGAATTACCTGGTAGGTGGGCTCAAAGATATTTCCGGCGGTGATGACTATCGGCTTGGGTGCCTTCTTTTCGGGCGCCGCGTCCGCGCCTTTGGATTTTTTGGACTTGCGCTTCTTCTTTTTGCCCTTGCCGTTCTCCTCGCCGGGCAGAAGGATACCGATCGTCTTCTTCGGCAGATCCATCACGTGGCCATAGGAGGCCTTGACCGTGTAGTTCCGGCCGAGATACTTATTGATAGTTTTCGCCTTGGCAGGCGATTCTACGATTACCAGTGATCGACCCATTCTCTTTTCGTGTTCCTTGTAAACCGTTCTGAAATGCCGGTACCAAGTACCCGAGGGTACTAAGGCACTCCCCATCCTAGCTTGCAATCCCCTGGAAGGTTACAACAGGACTTTTAGGAATTGCTTACCAGGTAACTGACGTACCACGCTTTTGAGCTCCAGGTCAAATAGGGCGGCTAGGACTTCCGAAGAAGTGAGGCCGGAAAGTTCGACTAATTCGTCTATGTGGCGAGATTCGTCCTCAGTCAAAAGATCATAGAGAGTGCGCTCGGCCGGAGCCAGACTTTGCTGCACCAACGCAGCCCGCTCCTCGGAATTTGCCGACTCGACGGGCAAAAGCTCGGATCGCACGGGCGTCGGCAGCTCCTCAATCACATCTTCCCATGAGGTCACCAGCTTGGCTCCCTGCTTTATAAGCTGATTCGGCCCGTAGCTGGAGGGTTGCGTGGCATTGCCCGGTACACCGTAAACTTCGCGGCCAAATTCCATGGCGAGGCGAGCTGTGATCAAGGAGCCGGAGTACTGCGCCCCTTCGACTACCAGGACGCCGAGGCCCATACCTGCAAGAATCCGGTTGCGTATGGGAAAGTTCTGAGGCGCCGGAAACGTGCCCATGGGGAATTCGGTGATGATCACACCGCGTTGTGCGATTTCCTCGAAAATTTTCTTATTCTCCTTGGGATAGACCACATCGATGCCGCAACCGAGCACTCCCACGGTCGCGCCGGTGTCGGAGCCGAGCGCACCCCGGTGCGCACTCGAGTCAATTCCGCGAGCCAGGCCGCTGGCAATCACCAGACCGCAATTAGCCAAGTCTTTGGCTAGCCGCAAAGCCATTTGATTCCCGTAAGGGGTGGGACGACGCGAGCCGACGATAGAAATTGTGTGCCGGCTCAGAAGTTCAATGTTTCCGCGAACATACAGGAGGGGCGGGGGATCATAAATCTCCCGGAGGCGCGGAGGATACTGGGGCTCGTCCCATGTGAGCAGGCGGCAGCCCGCGGCTTGCACCTGGGCAAGTTCTCTTGCCGCGACGCTGAGAGACTGCCGCGTATGGATTGCCTGCGCCACGGCAGCGGGCAGGCGATGGGCTTCGAGCGCGGTCAACGAAGCGTTGAAAACCGCTTCAGGGCTGCCCATTTCGCGAAGTAATTTCCCAGCCGAGCGAGCGCCGAGGCCCGGCGTCAACGCTAACGCCAACCAGCCCAAGTATTGATCGGATTGCATCGAGAGGGACGGCCCAACTAGCGGCTGAGGGTACGCATGCTGCGGCTGTGTTGTCCAGCCGGGTTAATACCCAGTCCTTTCGTTAGGAGAGTGCGTAGTTTTGCGGTTGGGGTAGAATGCTCTCGCCTTTGAGCGGAGGGAAGTGATGAACGCGCCCGGTTTGAGGTTAGTGGGAGCTTGCGCCCGTGTTTTACTGGCTGCAGCAATGGCACTCGCTTGTTTTATAGGGGCCCGCGCGATGGCGCAGCAAGCGCCTGCTGCACCCGGACTTGAGGGAACGTGGGAAGGGATCCTGGGCGGACGCCTTCACCTGGTGGTAACGATCTCGAAGACAAGCAATGGAGATCTAGCAGGCCAGCTAAATAGCGTGGATCAAGGCGCGACCTTGCCCATCGAGAAGGCCACACAAGACGGTGGCGAGGTAAGGTTTGAGGTGAGCCGAATCGGCGGCGTGTACCAAGGCAAGATGAATGAGAGCGGCACGGAGATCGCCGGCACTTGGACACAAACTGGAGTTCCGGCGCAGCCGCTCTCGTTCAAACGCCAGGAGCGAGGGAAAGCGCCAGAAGGGAACCCGACAAAGACCGCGGAACACACAAAGAAACCGCTGACTATTCCGCTGGACATCGTGATTCCGATCGCGCCCACGGCATTCAAGGCTGACGGCAAGTGGCATCTTGCATACGAGCTGCACGTTTCAAACTACGGCCGCGCAGATTGCCAGCTCACCCAAGTGGACGTGATGCCTGAAGGTGGCGGACAAAAATCACTGGCGAGCTTTTCCGGCGCGGAGCTTGATGGAATGGTGGTTCATCCGGGAGGAGACGCGGCGCAAAAATCGAAAATTGGGCCCGGAGGATTCGCGGTAGTTTACATGTGGGTGAACTTTGACAATCTGAACGACGTCCCGTCTTCCATTAGGCAGCGAATCACAGTGAAGATCGGCGATTATCCGGAGGGATTTGCATTTGACACTCCGGCCACGCCAGTGGACAAGAAGCCGGTGACGGTGATCGGCGCGCCATTGACCGGTGACGCTTGGCAGGCGGGAAACGGCCCGTCGAATACCTCCGCGCACCGCCGCGCGCTGATTCCCATCGAGGGGCGTGCGTATATCTCGCAGCGCTTTGCGATCGATTGGGTGCAACTGTATCCCGACGGAAAGACTTACAAAGGCGATCCCGCGGACAACAAGAATTATCGCGCGTACGGGCACGAAATTCTGGCGGTGGCGGACGGAGTCGTCACGGAAACCAAGGACGGCATTCCGCAGAACACGCCGGGAGCGCCGTCGCTGGCAATACCGATTACGCTGGAAACGGTTGGCGGCAATCACGTGATTGTGGACATCGGCGACGGGCTCTATGCCTTCTACGCGCACATGCAACCGGGATCGCTGCGCGTGAAAGTAGGCGACAAGGTGCGGCGCGGCCAGGTCCTTGGGCTCCTTGGCAACACCGGAAATTCTTCCGAGCCTCACTTGCACTTCGATATTTGCAACGCGAGTTCGATGCTGGGGTGCGAAGGGATCCCGTATGCGTTCGCTTCGTTTGAAGTTTTGGGAAAGGGAGATGGATGGAAGCCTTCCGATTCGCACCCGCCTGCCGTGAAGCACGAAATGGAGATCCCGCTGGAAGATGAAGTCGTAGGGTTCTTATCCGCGCCGTGACGGAATTTCGTGCTCGTCGTCCGTCTGCTGGGTGCCGTTCGGAAGCGTCCTATGCATCGGTGTGCTAAGATTTAGCAAGTGTCCGCAATAACCAAAATATGGCAAAACTTCGAATTTCGATCGTTGAATTCCTGAATACGGCGCCGCTGGTGTGGGGATTCACCGATGGTCCGCTGGTGGGAAAATACGATCTTTCTTTCACGTTGCCGTCTCAATGCGCCGAAGCGCTGCGGCGTGGCGATGTGGACGTTGCCATCATCCCCGCGATTGAATATCAGCGCATGGAGAACGTCGTCGCGCTGCCGGGAATGGCGGTGGCGGCGAAAGGCGAAGTCCGCAGCATTTTGTTGGTGGCGAAAAGGCCGATCGAAAAAGTAAAGCGCATCGCTTTGGACACCAGTTCACGGAGCTCCGCCGCGCTGGTTCGGCTGCTCGCGGCCGAGTACTGGAAAATTCAACCCGAATTCGTGGATGCCGCGCCGGACCCGTCTGAAATGCTGAAGCATGCCGACGCTGCTCTGGTAATTGGCGATCCCGCTTTGCGCATCGCGGTGAAAATGGACGAACTCGCGGGGAAAGTTCCCAGCGGCGAGGATTGCTGCAAGGGCGATCCGGAAAACGCGCCGGTGCCGGGATTTGAAACGCTGTTCGTGTATGACGTCGCGTATCAATGGCGGGAGTTAACCGGAAAGCCTTGCGTGCTTGCGATTTGGACCGCGCGGCGCGATGCCATGACTCCGGAAATTCTTGCTGATTTCGAAGCGTCAAAAAAGTATGGGCTTGAGCGACTTCGGGAAATCGCGGAAGGCGCTTCGCTGAAGCTGAATCTTCCGGCCGCCGCGCTGGAACGTTACCTCGCGGAAAACATTCATTTCGACCTGGAAGAAGAATATCTGGCCGGCTTGCGGCTCTATTACGAAAAGGCCGCTGCGGCGGGATTGATTCCGCGCGCTCGCCCGTTGGAATTTTTCGAATCAACGGCCAGAGCGGCAGTCCGGCACGGGGTGTAGCGGTTTGGAGCGCATCGGCCAGCTGAGCATCCTGCGGCGCTATCCGGTGAAGAGTATGGCCGGGGAAGACCTGGAAGAAGCGCGCGTGGGTTTTGCCGGAATGATGGGCGACCGGGTTTTTGCCTTCATCGATAACCGGAACCGGTCGAATTTTCCGTGGATGACGGCACGGCAGGGCCACGAATTGATTCTTTTTCGCCCGCGTTTTCTGGACCCGCCGGCGGTGGAAGAGGAAAATCCGGATTCGGCGCGTTATGCCGTGGAAGTGACTACGCCGGAAGGCGAAAAATTTCATATGGGTGATTCGCGGTTCACCCGCTATTTGGAGGAACGGTTCGGGCGCTCTTTGCGATTGCGGTTTTCGGAGCGTTGCCAGACCGACGCGCGTCCGATTTCCGTGCTGGGATTGAGCACGGCGAGCGCGCTCTCGAAAGAAACAGGTATTGATCTCGACACGCGGCGATTTCGTGCTAACTTTTATGTGCGCTGGGACAACGATCAGCCGTATTACGAAGACGATTTGATCGGGCACGAGCTGCAGATCGGCGACACCGTCACGCTTCAGCTGGTGAAAAAAGACGAGCGCTGCGTGATGATCACGCTCGATCCGGAGACTGCGGAGCCCGCGCCGGAGGTTTTGCAAACGGTCGCCCTTCGCCACCAAGGCTGCTTGGGCGTTTACGCCGCGGTGCTAAGGGAAGGCGTTGTGCGCATCAACAATCCGGTCTATTTAATTTGATTGCCGGTAAGGACGAACGAAAATGGGCATTTCACAACAAGAAGCGCTGGACCTTTTCGAATCCGATGATTTGATCGGAATCGGAATGGCTGCGAACGAAGTACGCCGCAAGAAGACCGACGGGCGCATTGCCACTTATCAGATTGACCGCAACATCAACTACACGAATTTTTGCACGGAGTACTGCTCGTTCTGCGCTTTCTACCGGCCGCTGGGCGCGAAAGACGGCTACATTCTGCCGCTGGAATCCATTTACGAAAAAATCGAGGAGATGCTCGAACTGGGCGGCACCGGCGTGCTGATGCAGGGCGGCTTGCATCCGGACCTGCGGATTGAGTTTTACGAAAACATGCTGCGCTCGATCAAGGAGCGGTATCCGCAGGTGCACTTGCACTGTTTTTCGGCGCCGGAGATTACCTGCATCGCCGACGTTTCGGGACTCTCGCTGCGCGACACGATTGCGCGGCTGCGCGATGCGGGCCTCGATTCAATTCCCGGCGGCGGGGCGGAAATTCTGGACGACGAAATACGCGCGCGCATTTCGCGATTGAAATGCCGCTCCGAAGAATGGGTGGAGGTGCATCGCGCCGCGCATTCGCTGGGAATGCGTACGACCGCAACGATGATGTTCGGCTGCGGCGAGGAAGCGCGGCACCGCGTGAACCATCTCGAGCTGCTGCGGCAGATTCAGGAGGATACCGGCGGGTTCACCGCGTTCATTCCCTGGATTTTCGCGCCGGAAAATACTCCGCTGGGAAAGAAGATTCCGGAGGCGACGGCTTTCGATTATCTGAAAACGCTCGCGATCAGCCGGCTGTATCTCGACAACATCGACCACATTCAATCGAGCTGGCTCACGCCGGGAATAAAAATTTGCCAAGTCGGTTTGCAATTCGGCGCGGACGATGTGGGCAGCATATTGATCGAAGAAAATGTTGTGTACGCGGCAGGGGTCCGCAACCGCACGAATGAAACGGAGCTTCGCCGCATCATCACCGATGCCGGCTATATTCCCGCCCAACGCGACACGCTGTACCGCTCTTACGTTTTGAAAACCATCCAGTAGGGAATCGGCTGGGATTTTTGATGGGAATTTCTCGCGGGTTCTTAAGCACTCAGAGCAATGCTAGGATGCACTGCCGGGACAGCGACGGGCAACTCCAACACGACGCTCGCGCCATAGGGCTGCTTGTTCGAAAGAACGATTTCGCCTCCGCATTCCTGCGCGATACCGTAGCAAATGCTCAGGCCGAGTCCGGTACCTTTGCCCACGGGCTTGGTGGTGAAGAACGGGTCGAACGCGCGGTTGGGGTCGGCGAATCCGGGGCCTGAATCCTCGAACTGAATCACGACAGTATTCTCATGCCTCGAAGCGCGAATCTGGATGGAGCGTTGCGCGCTTTCTTCCACGGCATCGATCGAGTTGTTCAGAAGATTCAATAGAACTTGCTTCAGTTCGTCCTCGCCGATGGCGATGCGCGGCAAATCAGGATCGATCTGTGATTGCAAGGTGATGTTTAGCTTGCGCAAGTGGTATTCGCGAAGCTGTATGACGTCGCGCAAGGTGCCCTCGAAATCGGCAGCGCGGGCCGCGGGATTATTTTGGCGCGCAAAACGCAGCAGGCCGTCCACGATGCGCTTCATGCGATGCGCTTCGTGCCCCAGTTTCTGCAGGCGCTTAACCACTTTTTCGCCCTGCACTTCTTCGGCCAGCAATTCCGAGTAGCCGATGATTCCGGTGAGCGGGTTGTTCAATTCGTGAGCTACTCCGGCGACCAGTTGGCCGAGCGCAGCCAATTTTTCCGCCCGCACGAGCTGATGATGCAGTCTGGTGTTTTCGATCGTTACCGCAAGATCGGAGGCCAGAACCTCCAGCTTCACCATTTCGGATACGTCAGGACACGGTACGGATTGTGCGTGGCGAAGGAATAGGCATCCGACGTAAGAACCTCGCCACGAAATAAGCGGAATCAGAACTTCGTTATCGCGGTCCGCCACACGGTAAGAATTGCTTCCCAGCTGATTGTACTTGCCGCACAACCCTTTCAGCTGTTCGATCGTAAGATTTCTTGCGCGTTCTTCGAGTTCGCTGGTTTCTGCCGCCGAAAAGCCGTTTGCTCCAGCGAGGTGGAACGAGCGATCTTCGCCGGCGAGCAACAGGGCGGCTTTGTGGAAACTGCTGGCGTCAGTTACGGCTGTGGCGACCTCGTTGCAGAGTGCCGCCGGATCTTTTCCCGCCAGCAGGCGCGATGTGATATGCGAAAGACGCTGGAGCAGAAGGTTCTCGGCGTGCTCGCGCGTGCTGGATTGTTCGATGATCCTGGACTTATCTTCCAGTAGCGTCAGCACCATGCCGAATGCCACGAAATATTTCGGGACGTTCCACAATTCCGGATTCATTTGCAGCTTCGGCAAGTAGTGGTCGAACAGCGCGCCCACCGGGAAGACCGCGCCCCAGGCGAGAAATCCGCCGGATACGGCGATTACACCGGGAGAAATCCTGGGATACCGTTTCCAGAAAAGAAGGCCGCATAACCCGAAAGAGAGCGTCAGGATGGCATTGATGGCGAAGTCCGGGCTGCCGTGCAATTGATCGCGGATGGCCCAGATTCCCGCGCCGGCAAGAACTACGGCTACGCAAATGTTGAATCGCGGCGGCCGCGCGTGAGCCAGAAGCGTGAAGATCGCGGCGCCGAAGAAGATAAGCGCCAGCGCCGCGGACATGGTTCGAAAAATGTGCCAGTCGAAGCTGGCTACGACCGCGTGAAACACCACCGGAATGCCAAGCAGCGCCAACAGGCCGAGCCGTTTGGAGCGGATTTCAACGTCGTGAATCATGGACGTAACAAAGACCACTCCGGAAAGTTCCAGAGCGGCGATGTCAATCGACTCAATAATTGTTTCCAACGTGCCTTGGTGAGTTTCGAATGCCTCCACGAAGAAGTGCAGAAAAATCAACGCCCACGCGTAGGTCCAGAGCCGCATGCGAGCGGACGGGGCGTGCTTTCGCAGCGATAAAAATATCGCGACGAGAACAGCGAGCACAAGGATGGTCGGAAGTTTGTCTAGAAAGGGAGTCACAGTTTGGCCCTTACCTAACGAAGTTATAGGCCAAAGCCAAGTGCAGCAATAGAGCCTTGGTACCAAACTATGAGAACTGGGAGAGGTTGATTCGCTCGGTAACTGCTACTTGTTCAATGGTCTACGGACGTCCAGCGTGACCTCGCTCCCTTCGGGTAAATCCAGCGATTCCACCGGTACTAAAACACCATTTAGAAATCGCGCGCGAATTTTGAGCGAGGCGGGCGAAGCGGAACGCGCACGCCGCGATGGTAAGCGTGCAGGTTCAGAATTTTCTTTCGCCGTAAGCAGTTGCGCTTGGCCATGCCGGGTGGAAATTTCCGACTTTGCGCCTTCTCGCCGGACCCCGCCGGTCACTCCGCTCTGATCCAGCGCGACATTCGCCAGGGCGTCTGCGTCGGTGTTTAATTCGCGGCGGACGTGCTCGATGATGAAGTACTGAAACTGCCGAACCAGTTTCGCGGCACGCTCGTACAGCGGTTTCAGATCCGGGCTTTTCACTTTGTAACGGCCTTGCATCTGCCGGACGAGAAGTTCTGAATCGCTCCGAATTCGGAGCGCGTGAATGTCGTGGGTCGCGGCGTAATCGAGCGCGGCGAGAAGCGCGTAGTACTCCGCCACGTTATTTGTTTCGCGGCCGATATTTTTCGCCAGCTCGAGAATGATTTTTCCGGAAGCATCTCGCAGGACTACGGCGTAAGACGCCGGGCCCGGATTCCCGCGCGAAGCGCCGTCGATATTAGCGATGTGAACGCCCGCAGGCGGCCCAGCCGAAGGAGTCTCTGTAAATAATTGTGCGCTGCCCGGAGGCGTGAGTCTGGCTGGCCGTTTCATTTCCTAATACTCTCGATGGAAAATGAGATTACCAGGCGTTGGCCGCTGCTGCGCTTCATTTCTGGGAAAGCCCGGCAGGAGTGGAAGAAGGCGTGTCGGAAGCAACCGCGGCCGCGGAAGACATCGGTTCGTGATAGTAGAGAATGCGAGTGCAAGTTTCGCAGTGAAACATTTCCTGGCTGTCCGACCGGCGCATTTCCTGAAATACGTGCGGCCGGATGCGCATCCCGCAGGCGGTACATTTCTCGTCGCGAACTTCGGCAAGCGCAACGCCATGATGTTTTTTTACGATGCGGTCGTAATGATCCAGCATATTCTCATCGATTCCGACGGTGACGCGGGAGCGCGCCGCCTCTAACTCCGCAAGAGCTTTCTCGGCTTCCGCTTTTTCCGCTTCGATCTCGGAGCGTTCGCCGCGAACAATTTCTTCCACTTCCTTCAGCGATTTTTCGGAAATCTTGATGCGCCGGTCATACTCTTCGCCCGCAACCATTTGCTCCAGCAAGCGATCTTCCGCTTTGGCAATTTCCTCTTCGGCCATTTGCACTTCGTGCTGCAAAGCTTTATAAGCCTCGTTGGTCTTTATCTGGGAAGTCTGGTCCTTATACTTGCGAACCTTTTCTTTCCATCCGTCAACGTCGAGCTCGTATTTTTTGCGGTCTTTGACGGTGGCAAGCTGCGCGGCTTTACTGTGCTCTAGCTCCGCTTTTGACGCGGCCACGCGAGCGTCCCCTTCGGCGATTTTCTTTGGAAAGGAGGCCAGGCGCGCGCGGACATCTTGAAGCCGCATGTCCACGGCCTGCAGTTCGAGCAGGTCCTGAAGAATCTTCAGCACTGTATCAACATTCTAGCACACGCCGCTGGCGGCCCAGCGGACGCACTTGCCACGCAAGGAATGCGAGCGAAGCGCGCTTTCACAAGACTTACAGCCTCCCCAGGCGCGCAGGGGTGAGTCTTTTTGCAGACCTCGTCCGTAGTATAGATATGATAGGCAGCGCAGCCATCTATTGGGAGGGGCGAGTGGGGCTCGAAAGCGAAGTAGCCCAGCTTCGACGCGGAGACCTGGACGCGCTTTCGGCTCTTCTGACGCGCTACCAAAACCGCCTCTACCGCTATTTGCTGCGGCTGGTGCGTGACCCGGCCGAAGCTGAAGATCTTTTCCAACTAACCTGGATCCGCGTGGCCGAGAAGATCCGGCAATACGATGCCAAGCGCAATTTTGAAGCCTGGCTTTTCACCGTGGCGCGAAATATTGCCATCGATCACCTGCGCCGCATGCGGCCGGAAAGTTTGGACGAGCCCATAGAGGGAGCGCCCGGCGAATCAGCAGCCACGCGTTTGCGGTCGAGCGAACCTCCGGTGCTTGACGGAATTGTGGAGCGCGAGCGCACCAGCCGTCTGGCCCACGCACTCGATCTGTTGCCCGTGACGCACCGGGAAGTTCTCACTCTGCGTTTCGAAGAGGAAATGAAGCTGGAGGAAATCGCGGAGGTAATCGACATCCCGCTTTCAACGGTGAAGACGCGTTTGCGCCGCGCGCTCGACAAACTGCGCCAAACGCTCGAAACACATTACCCTGGAGAAGTATGGCAATGAACGATCACGGTAAAATCCGGGAACTGCTGGCTCTGTCCGCTGCGGACGCGCTCACGCAGGCGGAAGAAGAACAAGTGATGAAGCACGCTCGTTCCTGCGCCGAGTGTTCGTCTGAACTGGATAGCTGGCGCCTTCTTGCAGCCGGGATGCGTCGGCTGCCGACCCCGCAGCCCAGACCGCTGATTGTGGAGCGCGCACGCGCGCGCGCCGAAATACGGTTTGCGGAAGAAGTCGAAAATCGCTGGCACCGGATTGTGATGGTCGGCGTGATTCTATTTGCCTGGGCGTTGACGCTGATGAGTTGGCCCGTGGTGCGGCTCGTTAGCGGCGGGTTACTGGGCATGCTGGATCCACGCTTGAACCATGCTTGGCTGGGATTCGCAGTCTTCACCACAATTATTTGGATGACGGGTGGCGCAGCAGCCGTGTTTCTGTCACTTCAGCAGCGGCGGGAAAGGAGATTGGTATGAGCGGATTTAACAATCAGTTGCGGGTGATCCCGCGGATTGCATGGATTCTTGCAGTGGTCGGCTATCTCAGCATTAGCATCCTCTTGTTCACGGTTGCCGTGCCGGGTGACCGGCACATGCGCCAATGGAATCCAGTAGGGCAAATCCTGTTTGCCTTTGGCATTGGTCTCTTCATGCTCGTATGGGTGTTGCTCGTGGGCTACGTCTACGGCGATGCGAAGCGGCGCGGGATGCCCTACGTGATGTGGACGCTGCTGGCAATTTTCATTCCCGATGGAATCGGCATCATCCTCTATTTTATCTTGCGCAAGCCCATGCCGAGGCCGTGTCCCGGTTGCTCCCAGGATATTCCGTCAGGATTTGTTTTCTGTCCGCATTGCGGCACCCCGCTGCAAGCCACATGCCCCAGTTGCGGCCATGCCGTAGAGCGCGGCTGGGCGAACTGTCCGCATTGCGGGACGAAATTGCCTTCGCAGCCTGTTCGTGCGGCTTGATCCGGCGCCAATAGGGTTGACAATTGAGGTGTCCCCGCCAGCGGGGGGAAGCATTTTCGTCCGGATTTCTGGGCCATGCGCCCAATGGTCGTGAGGATACTTTTCGAAAGAACAAGTTATTTCGGAGCGGCCTGGACTTCCATGGTCTGATCCACAAAGTAATCCGTACAACCAGGATTCGTCGCAGCGGGACAGTGGGCGACCGCGCGGAAACCGTTGGATGTATTCTCGATTTCGTACGTGTATCCCTGGCGGCTTCTGTTCTGCATGGCCAGCGCGCCGCTGGAGGTCAAATCATCCAGCGAAGCAAATCCTCCATGCTCGGCCTGGTAACCGCGCTCGGCCTGTGCCAGAGCGATCAGATCATTTTTCACGCCGACGATATTGATGGTTTGCGCCGGTGTTCCGGCGCCATCGGAGCGGGCATTCGCAAAGTAATATTTGTAGGCCAGCAGCGAAATCAGCGCCACGACCAGAATTCCAAGCATGCCTTTCATGCGCACCTCATCATTCGATTTTACGGCATGCATGCGCTCTGCGAGGTTTTGCGAGGGGACACTTGTTCCATCCGAGCAACGAAGCTAGCGTCGGGACCATGCGCAACCTGCACGCACGCAGGTGCATGAAGTTCTTCTCGCGCGCGGTGCGTATAATGGTGCTGACAGGATCAATCCAGCGTGACGAAGAGAGCTCGGTTCCGGGCAAATCCGTTTCTCGCGGCGGCACTCGCAAGCTTGATCGCCAGCGCGCTGTGGGCGCAATCCGCCGTCACGACGCCTGAATCAGCCGCACGAGGAAAGGAAGTTTTACTCGCAGCCGCAAATACGGCCGGCGGCGAAAAACTGGCCTCCGTCAAAACACTGGGAATCAATGAAAGCGGACGGCTGATCGGTCCGCAAGGCGACACCGTGCTCAACGTGAAATGGGTGGTTTCCTATCCCGATCGTTCTCACGGCGAAGTGACCATCGGCGACCAAAAAATCGTCCAGGTGTGTGACGGAACTTCTGCATGGCTGCAATTCGCGCAAGGTATCCGTGACACCACGGCGGTGATTTCCGAATTCGAGCGGGGAATCTCACTCTTCGGGGGCGGCTGGGGAGTTTATCAGCAAGTGCTTGCCGGAAAACTCGCCGGGCAATTCACCGGCGAAACAGAAATTGACGGAAAGAAAACGTTGGGAGTCGCAATAGAGGGCCCGTTCGGCCCGTTGAAGCTTTACTTTTATCCTGACACGCACTTGCTCGCCGCCGCACGGTTTCAATCCGCGGGGGAACATGGCCCCTCGGACAACGAGCAGCGCTGGAGCGATTACCGGCCGGTCGAAGGCAAGCTGTTTGCGTTCTCCACCGTCATCTTCCGCGACGGCGCGAAATTTTTCGAATCGACGATTCAGGATGTACAACTGAATGCGGCTGTCGATGAATCATTGTTCGCCAAGCCAAAGGACGCGGCCCCACCGGCTTCGCAGTAATATCGAGCTTATTTCACGGTCAGGATCACTTTGCCGATATTCTTGCGCTCCTGAATGTATCTGTGCGCTGCCGCAGCTTCCGCCAGCGGAAACGATTTACCGATCACCGGCTTGATCTTGCCCGTGGCGTACATGCGGAAAATTTCATCCAGTTCGCCGCGCAGCAGCGCTCCGCGTGACAGCAAGCGTCCGAGATGTACGCCGATCACCGAAATGTTATCGCTCATCAGCTTCATGGGATTAAACCGGGGAATCTGCGCCAGGGTTTTAAGTCCCCGGGTCAAACTCCGCTTGCCGTCAGGTCCCGCAGCGGCGGAGAGACCGTACACCACCAGTCGGCCGGTGGGACCGAGGCAGTTATAACTCCGCGAAAAACATTTTCCCCCGATGGGGTCCATCACCATCTCGATTCCGTCCGGCGCGAACTTGCGCACCACCTCGACGAAATCGCTCTTCTCATAGTCGATTGCGTGGTCCACGCCGATCTTGCGCAGATACTCCTGTTTTGTGGGACCCGCCGTGCCGAAAATCACCAGGCCGCGGGCTCGCGCAAGTTGCACGGCTGCGATTCCCACACCACCAGCCGCCCCGTGGATCAGAATCCTATCTCCGGGCTGCAGGTTTCCCATCGTAAACATCGAATGATAGGCGGTCAGGTAATTCACCGGAATCGCGGCGGCATCGTCGAAGGACATGCCCGCGGGCAGGCGATAAACTTGGCGCACCGGAACGGCAGCCCAAGCCGCATAGGCGTTGAACTGTGTGAAGGCTACGACCGCTTCGCCAACCCTCAACGGCTCGCCTTCCTCGGGCTTCCCACCGCTGTCAGTGATTTTCTCGACTACGCCTGCTATTTCCAGTCCCGGAACGAAGGGAGGCTTGGGCGTCCCAGGATAAATTCCCATGCGCTGCAAAAGGTCGGCAAAGTTTATGCCGATTGTCTTCACCCGAATCAGTGCTTCGCCCGCTTTCAGCTGCGGATCCGGGACTTCGCGCGCCTCAAAAACTTCCGGGGCACCATACTTCCTTACGACCATGGCGCGCATCTAACTCTCCTTGTGCCGACTCCGCGCTGGGAACTCTGCTCTTTCCCCGGCTTTTCATTTTGGATTCGAGGCGTCCTATCTTAAACTGTAAGGCTTTGTGCAACCATGAAAACTAAACTGAAGACCAGAAGCTTGTTTGCCGGAACTGCCATCCTTGTCGCGGCTTGGGTTTGCGTGGCCGGCGACCGTCCACCGCAACCTACGACGGCCCCTCCCGTCCTGACCGCCATGCAGGAAGAGCTCGATCGCTCGATGGCAGGTATGTCGAAGGCTGAGCCTACCGACTATTTCATCAGCTACACCGTCGCAGACCGCCAGTATTCCGAGGTGTCCGGCTCGAATGGCGCTCTGCTATCGAGCGCGGACAATCGCGCGCGCTGGCTGGAAGTGCAAACCAGGGTGGGAACTTATCAGCTCGACGACACGCACAAGCTGGGCGACCGCCCGCCGAGTTGGACCAGCCCCGGAACCACCATGGCTCTCGACAGCGATATTCCGGTCCTGCGCCGCGAAATCTGGCGCGAGACCGACCGGCAGTACCGCGCCGCCACCGAAGCGCTGATTAAGGTCCAGACCAGCCAGCAGGTTCAAGTGCAAACGGCGGAAGGAAATGCTCCGGATTTTTCTCGCGAGAAACCGCACGTCTCGATCGGCCCGCGCGTGGATATCACCGTTGACCGCAAACCCTGGGAAGAGCGCGTGCGAAAATACACCGCCGCGTTCAGCAAGTCGCCCGCGGTGCTGAATTCCATCGCTACGTTCACCGCGCTGGGCATGAATCAATATCAAGTGAATACGGAAGGCACAAAGCTTTCGTTCGGCCAGGTACATTACCGGCTTGAGCTTTACGTTCAGAGCAAAGCGCCCGACGGCATGGACATCAACCGCTACGCCAATTTCGATTGGCTCACCCCCAAAGACGCTCCGTCGGACAAAGTGGTTTTCGACCGCATCCAGACCATGATTGCGGAGACGGAAGCGTTGGATCAGGCGCCGCTGGTGGACCCCTACGCCGGCCCTGCTTTACTGACCGGCCGTGCCGCCGCTGTTTTCTTTCACGAAGTCTTCGGCCATCGCGCTGAGGGTTTCCGCCAGAAGGACATTAACGAAGGCCAAACTTTCACCAGCAAGATCGGCGAACAGATTCTTCCCGAGTTTATTTCCATCAAGGATGACCCGACGGAAGCTTCGTTCCACGGCCAAATGCTGCTTGGCAATTATGCGTTTGACGACGAAGGTGTCCCGGGCGAGAACGTTTCGCTGGTGGATCACGGCGTGCTGAAAACTTTCCTGATGTCGCGTTCGCCGCTGGTAACCATTCCGGAATCGAATGGTCATGGACGCCGCCAGCTTGGATATGTACCCGTTGCGCGGCAAGGGAATTTGATCGTCTCAAGTTCGCGCACGATGACGGATGCGCAACTTCGCCAGAAGCTGATCGAATTGGTAAAGGCTCAGGGAAAACCCTTCGGCTTGTTGATTGACGATATCGCCGGAGGCTTTACTTTCACCGGCCGCGCCCAGCCGCAAGCGTTTCAAGTGCTGCCGCTGGTCGTTTACAAGGTTTTCCCCGATGGCCGCCCGGATCAGCTCGTTCGCGGCGTGGACATCGTTGGAACCCCGCTCGTTTCATTGACGAAAATCGTAGCCACCGGTGACACGCCCGATATTTTCAACGGCTATTGCGGCGCGGAATCCGGCTCCGTGCCGGTTTCCGCCGTTGCGCCCGCAATTTTAATTTCGGAAATGGAAGTACAGAAGAAGGAAACTTCCACGGACAAGCCGCCCATCCTTCCGCCCCCGGCGCACGACCCCGAGGGGCATTATCCGGGCCAAAAATAAAACCGTGGAAAATAATTCACGGACAAAGGAACAACAGCCTTGAAGAAATTCTCAGCCTTTGCTTTGATTGCGGCGTTTGCAATGCCTCTGTCCGCCGGCGTGCCCGCCCACGCTGCGCACGCAGCATCTCCGGCCGCCGGGGCGCAAGCCGCCGTGCCAGCCAGCGAAAGCGATCAGACGCTTCACGCCATGCATGACGAAATGGAACGCGCGCGCACCCGTCTGCAGCTTCCCGGCGTGGATAAGCCTTTTTACTTCGAGTACCGCCTGGTGGACGTGGATGTCCGCGCAGTGAGTGCGTCCTTCGGCTCGTTGATCAACAGTTCCACCACGCGCAACCGTTTCATGAGCGTGGACGTGCGCGTCGGCGACTATCACCTCGACAGCTCGAATTTCATCAGCGAGGAAGGGTTTCAGGGTTTCCTCGGCTCCACCGGCCAGGTCGGAATTGACCGCGACTACAATTCGCTTCGCCAGGATTTGTGGCTCGCCACCGACCAGGCTTACAAGCAAGCCGTCACGCAGATGTCTCTCAAGCAGGCGTTTCTGCGCAGCCTAACCAAGCCGCCTGAGATTGACGACTTCTGGCAGGCGCCTCCCACCCAGCAAATCGATCCGCGCCTGGATCCCGACTGGACCTCGCGCAATTGGGAAGAAGAAGCCCGCAAAGCTTCCGAGGTTTTGAAAAACTTTCCTCAGCTCAATGGTTCGCGCGTGAATTATTACATGGTGTACGTGACCTACTACTTGATGAACAGCGAAGGCACCACGCTGCGAACTTCGCGCAGCCTTGCCGCCATCGAAGCGGCGCTCGACACCCAAGCCGATGACGGCATGCCGCTGCACAATTTTTATTCACTATATGTCGCCCGCCCCGCGGATCTTCCGGACCCCGAAGCCGTGGCCAAATCCCTGGCGCAAACCGGAACCGACTTGATCGAGCTGCGTGCGAGCTCGCTCGTTCCGGATTACACCGGCCCGGTGCTCTTCGACGCGCCCGCAGCCGGCTCCGTTCTCGCGCAGGTGCTTTCGCCGTCGTTGTCCGGCGCGCGGCCGCCTCTTTCCATGGGCACAAGCTTCGAGGCGGTCATGGAGCGCTTCGGAGGCCGTAGCGAATGGTCCGGGCGCATGGGAACGCGAGTGCTTCCGGCAAATGTAACTCTCGTTGACGACCCCACGCTGAACGAATTCCAGGGAAAGCCGCTGCTCGGAAGTTACGCCATAGACGACGAAGGGGTGAAAGCCCAGCGCGTCACTTTGGTGGATAACGGAGTCCTCAGGGATTTTCTAATGTCGCGCCGCCCGGGCCCGGATTTTCAGAAATCGAACGGCCACGCGCGCTCGTCCACGCTCTCCGACACGCTGCCGCTCTCCAGCAACCTTATTTTCCAGGCCAGCGATTCGCTGGACGCAGCAGCGCTAAAAAAGAAATTCCTCGGTGCCTGCCACGATGACGGCCACGAATGGTGCCTGGAAGTGAAGCGCATGGACAATCCCGCGCTCTCTTCGATCCGCCAGGAGGATTTCAACGACTTCATCGGTTCCATCGCCGGTGGACTTTCCAGCGGGGAACGCATGCCGCTGATGGTCTATCGCGTGTATGTTGCGGATGGCCGCGAAGAAATGGTTCGCGGCGGTCACATCGAAGGGTTAACGCTTCGCTCTCTGCGAAATATTCTCGGCATCGGCAGCGACAGCACGGTGGTCACCTACATGCAAAACCCCGCCGGCGGCTTCGCTGGAACCGCGCTGGGCACGTTCGGCTCGGCCCAGGGCGGCATCCCAACCACGGTCACCGCGCCTTCGCTCCTGCTCGACGAAATCGAAATCCGCGGCTTTCACGGCGAGCCTCGCCGCTTGCCAATAGTCCCGGCCCCGCCGCTTAAATAGTTTTCGCTTCGTGGTCTCGCGGCTGGAACGGCGCAAACCTAGACAGGCACAGACGTAACGAGCGTTCGCGCCAAGCCCGATCAGTCTAGGGCTGGAACCGTTCAGGGCTCGAAAGGGTTGAACCCATCACTGCCGCTCCGCCGATCACTCGGCCAGCGGATAGGTACCTGCGGCTTCAGCCTCAGACCAAATGCGGTTATTGTGCGTTTCCTTCAGGAAAATGCTGCCAACAATAAACGTCATGCCGGCCACGATCATCGGGTAATAAAGCCCGGCATAAATATTGCCGGTAGCCGCGACAGAGGACAGTCCAATGAGTGGCAGCAGCCCTCCAAACACTCCGTTTCCTATATGGTAAGGCAGCGAAACGGAAGTGTAACGAATCTTCGCCGGGAAAGCCTCAATCAGATAAGCGGCGATAGGGCCGTAAATCAGGCACACGTAAAGAACCTGGATGAAAATCAGTAACACCAACATCTCGAGATTCGGATTGCTAGCTACCTTGGCAGGGACCAATGCACCAGAAACCGGGTCCGTAGTCATTGCCGTCAACGCGATAGCCCCGGTAATTTTGTTGCGCGTGTGTGTTACCGACACAATGTTGTTTCCTGCCGCGCGTTCCATGGCGTGGTAGATAGGGATGTAGGTGAGCACGGCGAACAGGCAGCCCGCCATCATCAGCTTCTTGCGGCCGATGCGGTCGGAAAGCGCGCCCACCACGGTGAAGAACGGCATTCCAATCAGAAGAGCAATGGCGACGACGATGTTGGCCGTCTTGACGTCCACTTTCAAAACCGTCTGCATATAGAACAACGCGTAGAACTGCCCGGTATACCACACCACGCCCTGTCCCGCCGTCGCTCCGAAAAGCGAAATCAGCACGAGTTTCAAGTTCGGCCATTTGGTGAACGCATCCTTCAGCGGTTGCGCCGAAGTCATTCCCGCGCTCTTAAGCTGCGCGAAGATGGGCGATTCCTTCATCTTCAGACGGATATACAGAGAGATCGCCACCAGGATGATCGAGATTAGGAAAGGAATCCGCCAACCGTATGCCGAGAAATCTTCTTTCGACATCGAATTCTGCGTAACGAGAATCACGATCAACGAAACGAAAAGACCGAGCGTGGCGGTAATCTGAATGAAGCTGGTGTAGAAACCGCGCTTGTTGTCCGGAACGTTTTCGGCCACGTAAACCACCGCGCCGCCGTACTCTCCGCCGAGCGCCAGCCCTTGCAGCACGCGGATCAAAATCAGAACGATGGGCGAGAACCAGCCGGCCGTTGCAAAGGACGGCATCAGGCCGATGGCAAATGTGGAGAGACCCATGATGGTGAGGGTCACCAGAAAGGCGTATTTGCGTCCGACTACGTCGCCGATGCGCCCGAAGAAAAGCGCGCCGAAAGGCCGCACGAGAAAGCCCACGGCGAAGGTGGCGAGGTATGCGATTAACGCGAACGTGTCGTGCCCGGGAGGATAAAACTTCAGGGACAAAATGGCCGCCAGACTTCCGAAAATGTAGAAGTCATACCACTCGATCATGGTGCCGACGGACGAAGCCATGATCACGCGCCAGATGCCGTACTCTGCAGTTCCTGTTCCGGGCCGTACGTTACTCGCCATCGTTTCCTCCGTTAGGGGATGTGCTCAGTCCTCAAAGCCGCATTTGAGTGGGCTGCTTTATTGTTCCTTCTGCAATATCCCACTTACCGTCAAATCGGATCCCGGTGACACCGTGAGATCCCGCTTCCACTGGGTAAAGCCTGGCAAGGACAAAATGACTGTGTGCGTGCCCGCACTAAGGGGAATTCCCGATGGCGTGTTGCCGACATATTTTCCGTCGAGCGTGATTTCCGCCCCCGGAGGTATTGAACTGAAATTACACATAATGTTGCCCGAAAGGTCTTTCTGCATGGAGCGGCTTGGCGGGGGCGGCGCGGGAACTGGCGCTGCATCCGACGCCTTCTGCCCCGGCGCCACAGCGACCGGTTGCGGAGCTGGCGCGGGCCGCGGCAAAGCAGCTGACGCGGCGCTCGGCGTTGAGTTCGCGGCAGCCCCGGATTCCGGCCCGGTATCTTCCCCGGCTAGCCTGTACAACCGGGTGGTTTCCTTGCCGTTTGAAGCTTGCATCCAAACCGTCAGCCCGTGTTTTCCCTTTCGTGCTTCGTACGTCTCACCCACCGACAACGGGCCGCACCTGGACCATCGCGAGTCCACCGAGCACGAGATAGTAAACGAATGCCCGTCGCTATCCTGCACCTGCATGACGTTTTCGCCGGTTGGATTCTTGCTCTCGTTGCAATAGGCGTCGAAGTTCTGCATATCGCAGTTCACGGGAACAGGGCTTGAATTGGCGACGGGGTGGAACTCAGCGGTTAGAACTTTGATCCGAATCGGGGAATATTGAGACGCGACTGTAGCTGCAAAAATAGCGTTGAACAGAAACAACGCCAGGAACAACCGTAGAGGTCTATAGCCCAAGCCCATAGTGTCTTTTTGGTTTTTGAAGCTGGGGGCGGAATCGCTCAGATGCTGCTTTCGCATCAAAACGTTCCGTCCCCGCGCCCCATAATAACGCCAAGCTTCTAGAACGTAAAGACAGGCCCAAACTCGATCCGGTGGTCTTGCCATTCGTTCGACGGGTTGCCGGCAATCAAGTAGGTGTCGCCAGGCGCGAGTCGAGAGGCATACACCGAGTACTCGGTGCCGAACGTGCACCACGGGTTAAGTTTGTAGTACAGGGTTGCGGCGAACATCTTGCCCATCAAAAGCGGCAAGGGAGACAGAGTGTTGGCGCTGGTAGCGTAGTTGGGGTTAATTAAATCTCTGTGCACAACCTGGTCCTTACCGATGTGCAGATAAACCTGCCAGCCGGCGTTGCGGCCCTTCGGATCCGCGTTAACCCACCGGGAGATAGGCAAGCCCAGGTTCAGGAATCCGCCGAAAGAGCGGATTGGTTTTTGCGGAGCGACTACCACAGCTCCCAAGCCGTTGGTGGCCAGAGTTGCCGCACCCGCCGCGGCAAGCGGACCGCCGTCAACCGTGGGAAAAATGATTGGGTTCGACAGACCTGTTATATCGGTGGCGTACGAATTCACTTGGCCGCCGAAGAAGAAGCGCAGGTCGCCGCCGAAGTACGCGCTCCCGATGAGAGTGGCCCAGCGAGTGGGCAATTGGAAGCCTGCCTGGTTGCCGTATTGCTTGCTGGAGGTGGTAAAGCCATTCGGGAAGGCGGCCTCATAGTCCGCGCAAAGCACCGGATTGAGGACGCACGCCGCCAAGGGCGTCGCGTAATTGCTAGTGGTCACGATCGATTTGCGATGGGAGTAGAATCCAGCCCAGAAAATCTGCGCGGATTGAACACCCGGCGCTTTGTCCGCCTGGAACTGCAACACGACTCTGGATTCGATCTCGGGATTGCCGGAGTCGGCGCCTTCGCGCTCCGCTTGCCCAATCTGGCCTTGCAATCCCAAGGAACCAAGCTTTTCGATTTGACCGGTGCTGGGCATCATGATCGCAAATTCAGGAGAAATTTTGATGTTGCGCCAGTCGCTGATCCTGTAGGTGGTTCCAAAGCGCATCTGCGGAGACCGCTCATACAGCGTGCCGTAGTAAGCGCCCAGGAACGTGGTTTCAAACAAGTTGGGCAGAACGGTCGATGAGAAAATCGCCCAATCCTGTCCGCCTTCGAAAAAGAAATCGGTCCTATCGTTGAATTGATAATCCAAGCGCACGTACGCCAGGCGCAACTGAAAGCCGTTGCTGCGAATCGACGAAACGTCGCGGTTATCCACTTCGCTGAAGTTGCCTTCGTAGTCGCCTTCCACCTTGCCGGTGATGGTCAGCGAAGGTGAAGGATCGGGCCACTCGAAGTTTGCGCCGATACGCGTGGAGCGCGCCTTGAGGTGGAATTCCGAATCTTTCGTCGGGCCGGTGTTCAAAATGGATGTCGAGCTTAGGAAGATTCCAACGAACGGAAAATCGTCGCCGTTCGGAGAGCTGGAATCATGCACCGCGGAAGCCTTGATAAATCCATACGGCGTGACCTTCACCGCGCCGGTATGGAAAGCCGCCACCAGACCGTCTTTCTTGGGCGGGTCAATAGGAAGTGTACGGATCGCGGCGACCGCCGGAACCACTCCCGGTGGCACGTTTCTGGGCCGAGGCTCCGTACCGGCAGCTTGCGTTTCTGGATGGGGGTTTTGCGAGGTGTTTTGCTGCAAGTCCGTTTCCGAGGTCGATACCGACATCGCGCCGGCATTCGAAGCTACTGACGGTGCGACAAACGCGGGTCCCGCTGCAGGCGCGGCTTCCGGGGTCCCTACCGCGGCCAAGTCGGCTGCGTTTAATAGACCCTTGCGGTTGAGCGCCTCAATCAGAAGAGTAACTTCGGCGTCGGGACCTGCGCTGCGGATTGTGTTTGCTTCCGCCGGCGCCAGGATCCCTTTCGCAACCAGCACATCCAACAACGCCGTCACCTTTGGGTTGGGTGCAGGAGAAGAGCTGGCCGTAGATTTTGAATCTTTTGAATCCGCGGGAGGAGGCTGCGCGGTGCTTGTGGAGGCGGCTGCAGCAGTGCTTTTCGCCTTTGCCGTATCGTCGTCGCCTTTCGCAAAGAGCGGTGCCGCTGGTACGCTTGCGAGCAGCAAAATGCACATCCATCTCGTCAGTTTCATAGACGTCTGGGTCTCCTCAGCCGGAGCGTGAAGTTGAGAACCCGCAGTCGTGAAGCCAAGTTCAAGATGCGGTCGCAACCTTGGGGGGAAAGGACTTCAGGGTCAATTCCCCGGCGGTGCTCCTCGGCGGGCGCAAGTTGCCACACTATTATTTCGGTGTCAACAGAAAATTTTGACGATTTTTTAATCTTGTGTACATATTGTAAGTCCCGCCCATCGCATTGCTCGGCAGTTTGCGGTGCATGCGTACCAGAGCCGGGTTGAATCCTCGGAGCGCGATTCGACTGAGCGTATAATCCAGCGCATGTCATCTGCTTCCGCACCCCTTGAGCAGGCCTCTCGTGAAAAACGGTTGGCCGCTCTCGCCTCCATTGGTTCGGCGGTCGTGCTTGTCACCTTGAAGGTTTTTCTGGCCGCCCTTACCGGCAGCTTGGGCATTCTGTCCGAGGCGCTGCATTCGATTCTCGACCTGGTCGCTGCCGTCATCACCTACCTGTCCGTCCGCGTGGCGGACAAGCCTCCCGACTCCGATCATCTTTACGGCCACGGCAAAGTGGAAAGTTTTTCCGCATTCGTCGAGACCGCCCTTCTGCTTTTCACCGCGATTTACATTATCTGGGAGGCCATTCAACGGCTCGTGTTTCACTCCGTCGAAGTGCGTCCTAGCCTCACTGCCATCCTCTTTCTCAGCTTTGCCATGGGGATCGATTTCATCCGCTCGCGCGCGCTGAATCGTGTCGCGAAAAAATATCCCAGCGAAGCGCTGGAGGCCGACGCACTTCATTTCTCCACCGATGTTTGGAGCACCTTCGTCGTCATCCTCGGTATCACCGGTGCGTGGCTTGGACTGAAATTCGGCATACCCTGGCTGGCCAGACTGGACGCAGTGGCGGCCCTCGGCGTCGCAGGAGTGATCATCTGGATCGGCTCGCGCCTCGGTAAACGCACGGCCGACGCGCTGCTCGACGTAGCCCCCAGCGGACTGCGCGAGCGCATCACCGCTGCCGTGGACAAAACCGAAGGCGTGCTGCGGACCGAGCGCGTGCGCGTCCGTCGCGCCGGCCAGCGCTATTTCGTGGACGTGACCGTCAGCGTTCCGCGCACAGCAAGTCTCGAGCAGGCTCACGCCGCCAGCGAATCGGTGGAGAAACGCATCGGCCAGATTGTCCCCGCGGACGTGGTGGTGCACGTCGAGCCGCGCGCCAAGCAAAACGAACATCCCTTTGAAACCATTCGCGCGATCGCCCAACGCCGCGGCCTCGCCATTCACGAAATATCGGCGAACCAATATGACGGACATCTTTTCATCGAATTGCACCTGGAAGTCGAAGAGGGCTCGAGCTTGCGGGAAGCGCATCAGCGCGCCACGGAACTCGAGAACGAAATCCTGCAAGCCACCGACCCGGGGGCGCGCGTCAACATTCACATCGAACCGCTCGGCGTGAAAATCGGCGGTGCCGAAGAGATGAAAGAGCTTTCGCGCTCGGTCCAGCATTTTTTGAATTCACTGCAAGCGGAATATCACGAGCTGGTGGATTGCCACGACGTTCGCGTGCGCAGCGCCGATCACAAAATTCTGGTCTCCTGCCATTGCGCCATGGACGGAAATCTCCCTATCACGGCGGTTCACGACATCACCGCCGCCCTCGAAGACCGCGTGAAGGAAAGATTCCCGCAGATTTTCCGCCTAACGATTCACCCCGAACCTGTTGAAGAAGCTTAGCGCCGGCCGGCAAAAACCTGCGCGCCGAACGCGATCACAGCGGGAAAGCATTCCAGCACGTAGCGCGGCTCCGGAGTTTCCACAAACGTCGTGAAGAATGCCGTCCGCACAACAATGAACACGAGTAGAAAAGCGGTTCCAGGCTGCCGACGGGCAATCCAAGCCCCCGCCAGCGCCAGCCCCACATAAGCAAAATTCGCGGCAGCCAAACTGAGCGTCGTAAGAAAATCGTGACGATCGTCCTG
>Ga0181525_10000684_pt1 | contig 29589 bp, 27 predicted proteins | sample PEATcosm2014_Bin_48_FD_121100 | JGI IMG/M metagenome (GOLD analysis project Ga0181525, IMG submission 121100) | Peatland microbial communities from MTU Mesocosm Facility, Houghton, MI, USA - PEATcosm2014_Bin06_10_metaG | ecosystem: Environmental > Terrestrial > Soil > Wetlands > Peat | place... | reverse complement strand
GTTTTTGTTCCAGGCGACGCCGTCGATTTTGACGCGCGAGCGCATGCTCGCGTTCCTGAAAGAAAAAGTGCTCACGCTCGGCACCGCGGCGTGTCCGCCCTATCACCTCGCCATCGTCATCGGCGGCACCTCGGCGGAGCTGACGATGAAGACGGTCAAGCTCGCCTCCACCAAATATTACGACACGCTACCCTACCACGGCTCCGAGGACGGCCACGCCTTCCGCGACAAGGACATGGAAAGCGAGATCCTGAAGATGACGCAATCGCTCGGCGTCGGCGCGCAATTCGGCGGCAAATATTTCTGCCACGACGTGCGCGTGATCCGGCTGCCGCGCCACGGCGCGTCGCTGCCGATCGGACTCGGCGTGTCGTGCTCGGCCGACCGCCAGGCGCTCGGCAAGATCACCAAGGACGGCGTGTTCCTGGAGGAGCTCGAGCACAATCCGGCGAAATATCTGCCGGAGGTCGACACCACGAAACTCGGCGGCGCCGTCGTGCAGATCGATCTCACCAAACCGATGACAGAGATTTTGAGCCAGTTTGCCAAGCATCCGATCAAGACCCGGCTGTCGCTCACCGGCCCGATGATCGTCGCGCGCGATCTCGCGCACGCCAAATTGCGCGAGCGGCTGGAGAGCGGCAAGGGGCTGCCGGATTATTTCAAAAACCATCCGGTTTACTACGCGGGCCCGGCGAAGACGCCGCAAGGCTACGCCTCCGGCGCGTTCGGGCCGACCACGGCCGGGCGCATGGACTCCTTCGTCGACGATTTTCAGGCCGCCGGCGGCTCCATGGTGATGCTGGCGAAGGGCAATCGCGCCGCGGTGGTGCGCGACGCGTGCAAGAAGCACGGCGGCTTCTATCTCGGCTCGATCGGCGGTGTCGCCGCGAATCTCGCCGAGCATTGCATCAAGAAAGTCGAATGCATCGAGTATGCCGAGCTCGGCATGGAAGCGATCTGGCGCATCGAGGTGGTCGATTTCCCGGCCTTCATCGTGATCGACGACAAAGGCAATGACTTTTTCAGGGAACTGAACCTGGGCTAGAGTAACCGGGTGCAGCTTGCATTGAAAAGCCATTCCGTCCGGGCGTTCGCTGTCGTCATCGCTGTGTTCGCCGCGGCGTGCGGCGCGGCGGCGGCGCTGTTGCCGGGGCCGCTGATATTCAAGGCCGGCATCGCCGCGCCATCGGATTCGGTGCTGGCCTGGTACATGGCGCGCGACGCCGGGCTTTATAACGCGCAAGGGCTGTGGGTCGACATCCTCGACATGAACGGCGGCAGCCGCGGCGCCGAGGAATTGCAGGCCGGGCAAATCGACATCATGAATGTCGGATTGTCGTCGGTGGTCCACGTCAACAGTTCCGGCGGCGACCTGCGCGTCGTCGGCGCGCTCGCCAACGTCATGCCGTTCACTTTCTTTGCCGCGCCAAGCATAAAGAGCGCGGCGGAGCTCAAGGGCGCAATTGTCGGCGTCAGCGCCTTCGGCTCCGAAAGCGACACAGCGGTGACGCTGGTGTTGCAGCGGCTCGGGCTGACGCGCGACGACGTCATTATCAAGGAATATGGCGGCGCCACGCGCCGCCTGGCGGCCTTGAAGTCGGGTGAGATCAAAGCGACGGTGCTCGATGAACCGACCGCATCGCTGGCGCGCCAAGGCGGCCTGAACGTTCTCCTCGATCTCGCGCCGGAGCAGATGCCGTGGCTGTTCGCCGCTATCGTCGTGCGCCACGCCGATATTGCGGCGCGCCGCGACCTGCTGACGCGGTTTCTCCGTGCGACCATCGAGGGCAATTACATCGCGCTCGCCGACGACAAGCGTGCCAAACAGATCTTGGCCAAAAAGCTGAAAATCACCAATGGTAAAATCCTCGACGGCACCTATGACGATTTCAAAGCGCAGTCGCCGCAGAATCTCGAACCGTCGGTGCAAAGCGTGCAAAACGTGCTTAAGCTGTTTCCCGGCGTCAGCCAAAACACCGGCGATTATGTCGATACCAGCCTGATCGACGCGCTTAAGGACGGCGGCTTCTTCACCGCGATGGCGGCGAAATACGGCAAGTGAGATCGGTGCGGCCGTGCAACCACAACCCCCCACCGCGAAGGCGGTTATCGACTGGCTCATCGACGGGGCGCGCTCGGCGCCTTTGGCGCAGGACGTTCTTAGTGAGCTGTGCGAGCGCTTGACCGCCTGCGGCATGCCGCTGTTCCGGGTCGTTGTGTTCGTGCGCACGTTGCACCCCGAAGTCGTCGGCCGCCGCTTCGTATGGCGCCCGGGCGCCGCGACCGAAATCGCCAACGCGTCGTTCGAGCTGCTCGATCGCGACGTGTTTCGCGCCAGCCCGATGGCGCAGATCAACAGCGCGGCGATGATGCGGCGCCGGCTCGCCGACGCCGATTGTCCGCTTGACTATCCGGTGCTGCACGATCTGCGCAAAGAAGGCGTTACCGATTACGTGATCACGCCGCTGCATTTCACCAATGACCAACTTCACTTTGCCTCATGGGCGACGCAGCAGCCGGACGGCTTTACCGACGAGCAAATGGCCGTCATCGAATCGGTCGCGGCGCCGCTGGCGCGTGTTGCCGAAATCCGCGCCTATTCCCGGGTTGCGCATAATGTGCTGTCGACCTATGTCGGCCAAAACGCCGGAGCGCGCGTGCTCGCCGGTCAGATCCGCCGCGGCTTCGCCGAAGAGATCCACGCCGCGATCTGGTTGTCCGATATGCGCGGCTTCACCGCGCTCGCGGACCGGCTGCCGCCGCAAGTGCTGCTCGATCTCCTCAATCGCTATTTCGATTGCCAAGTGCCGCCGATCGTCGAGCAGGGCGGCGAAGTGCTCAAATATATGGGCGACGGCCTGTTGGCGATATTCCCGATCAGCGACGAGGCGGACACCGCCAAAGTCTGCGCCGCAGCCCTCAAAGCCGCACATGACGCGCGGACCAATGTCGCCGCGCTCCATGCTACGGATGGCGATGCCGGCGTCCGCTTCGGGCTCGCGCTGCACCTCGGCGACGTGCTTTACGGCAATATCGGCAGCGGCAACCGGCTCGATTTCACCTGCATCGGGCCGGCGGTGAATTTAGCGGCGCGGCTGGAGAAGCTCGCGGGCCGGCTGGGGCGCTCCGTCATGGCGTCGCAGGACTTCGCCAAGCATTGCAGCGGCGGCTTCACGCCGCTCGGCAAATTCGCCGTTGCCGGCTTTGCCGAGGAGCAGACCGCATTCGGACTTGCTGATGAAGGGAGGCTTTCGGAATGAATACGATCACGGCGACCGCCGCGGGCGCGCCGGCCAAAGGGCCGATCGTCTGGCTCGATATGGACCAGCAGGCGCTCGACGACGCCTACGACCAGAATGTCTATGCGCCGAACCGCGACCAGATCGCCAAACGCCGGCTTGCCAACAGCGCCGCGGCTCGCGCGCGGCTCGGCGAACCGCTGCGTTTCGCCTATGGGCCGACGCCGATCGAGCGGCTGGACGCGTATCGCACGCGCTCTCCGGCAAGCGGGGCGACAGGCGCGCCGGTCGCGATCTTCATTCACGGCGGCGCGTGGCGCACTGGCGCCGCAGCCGAGTTCACGTTTTTGGCCGAACCGTTCGTGAATGCCGGCGCTAATTTCGTGGTGTTCGACTTCACCAATGTCGATGACGCCGGCGGCAGTCTATTCCCGATGGTCGAGCAGGTGCGCCGCGCGGTCGCTTGGGTTTATCGCCATGCCAAGGAGTTTTCCGGCGACCCGAACCGGCTGCCTCTCGTTTCGCACTCGTCCGGTTCGCATCTTGCCGGTTGCGTCGTGACGCACGATTGGACGAAGGAAGGCTTGCCGCGCGACATTCTCAAATCGGCCGTGCTGTCGAGCGGCATGTACGATCTCAAGCCGGTGCGGCTGTCGAAGCGCTCCAAATACGTGAACTTCACCGACGTGATGGAGAGCGAGCTTTCCGCCATTCGCCATCTGGACACATTGCACACGCCGCTCGTTCTGACTTACGGCACCTACGAGACACCGGAGTTCAAACGCCAGACGCGCGATTTTGCCGCCGCGATCAAAGCTGGCGGCAAACCGGTCGAGCTGCTCGTCGCCGAGGGCTACAACCATTTCGAAATGCTGGAAACGCTGGCCAATCCCTACGGTCTGCTCGGCCGCGCCGTGCTCGGTCAGATGGGACTTCTAAAGTGACGGACGATCAGGCTGCTTCGGAGGTCTTTTCGGCACGCACCGAAGTACGGATCAGTTCAGCGCCGCAGCGTCGGCAGGCATAGACGGTGTCTTCGATGTCGGCGGCGATGGGGCGGCGGCCGTGGTAAACCATACGGCCCGCGCAAACTGGGCAGGGCATCATCAGCGAGGGCAAACTTGAGGCGGGTACGGCCGCTTGATGACGCATTAAGTGACCTAAATTGGGGCCTCGAATGACCGTTTTATGAATTACCTGCCTCTTTCATTCCAGAGTCAAGGAAATTGTGCATTGCACACAGCCGGCGCTGCGTTGCGGCGGCGATCCCCAATAACGCAATGAAAGCGGCTGCGTTCCTCGCTCAACTCTACGGCATGGGAACGCACGGAATGCCAAGAGCGGCGAGGCTTTTTCGCGTCGCCGCAATCGAGCCGTCGACATCGATGCCGCGGCAGGCGTCCTCAACAATGAAGACGCCAAAACCTTCCCGGCACGCGTCCTCGGCCGAGTAGCGCACGCAAAAATCGAAGGCGAGACCCGCCAGACAAACCCGTGCGAGGCCGCGCTCGCGAAGGTAGCCAACCAGGCCGGTCGGCGTAATGCGGTCGTTCTCATAAAACGCGGAGTAGGAATCGATGGTGCGGTCAATACCTTTGCGCACGACGAGCGCGGCATGGGGAATGTGCAGCGCGCCGTGCAACGCCGCGCCCGGTGTTTCCTGCACGCAATGGTCGGGCCATAGCACCTGTGGGCCATAAGGGGCGGCGATGGTTTCATAAGCCCGCTTGCCGGGATGCGTGGAGGCGAACGACAGATGTCCGCGCGGATGCCAATCCTGCGTCAACACGACATGACGAAATTTTTTGGCCAGGTGATTGACTGCCGGCACGACTTCGTCGCCGCGCGGCACCGCGAGCGCGCCGCCGGGACAAAAGTCGTTCTGCACGTCCACCACGATGAGGACGTCGCCGTCGCCGATTGCCGCGGGTTTGGTCATGGCTTTGCTGCCGGTGAAGTTTGTTGCTGCAATCGGGTGTCGACCTCCGCGGCAAGCTTGACCAGATCGTCGGCGACCTCGACCGCAAGCGTCGCAGCCGGCGTGAGCCGCCGCAGCGCATCCGGCAGCCGTTCAAGCTCACGCTTGGCGCGTTGCCTGATCTCGTCGAGCGACGGCGATGGCGCCAATCGCCGGCCGCCCTTCATGACCGGAAGGATGAGCGGCTCGCCGCCGCTCGCGGGAGCGGCTCGGGCAGGATCGTCGAGCGACAACAGATCGCCGGACATCTTGCCGTCCGCGTCGTAGCGGCGCCATACCTGCTTGCGGCCCGGCCAGGTCGCTTTGTTCTGCGAGCGTTTGCGCCGCGGCAACCCGGCATAGTCCTGCAATTTGTAAACGCAGTCGATCGACGGCACGTCCGCGGACGTCGTCATGCTGGTGCCGATGCCGATGCCGTCGATCGGCGCCGCGGCGCGGACGAATGCGGCAAGCGAGTCTTCATCAAGCCCGCCGCTGGCGAAGATCGTCACCTCGTTCAGTCCGCCGGCGTCGAGGATGCCGCGCACGTTCTTGGCCAGGGCGACAAGATCGCCCGAGTCCAAACGCACCCCGCGGATCGCGATCCCCGCCGCCTTGAGCCGCGGCGCCAGCGCCACCACTTTGCGCGCCGCGGCTTCGGTATCGTAGGTGTCGAGCAGCAACACCACATTGTCCGGCCGGGCGCGCGCAAAACTCTCGAACGCCGCCGCTTCGTCGTCAAAGGCTTCGATGAAGGAATGCGCCATGGTGCCGTAGAGCGGTATGCCGAATTGTTGCCCCGCCAGCACCGTGGCGGTGCCGGCGAAGCCGGCGACGTAGCTCGCCCGCGCCGCCATCAGCGCGGCCTCGGCGCCATGCGCGCGCCGCATCCCGAAATCGACAAGCAACTTGCCCGGCGCGGCGAGCACGCATCGCGCCGCCTTGGCGGCGATCAGCGTCTGAAAATGCAGGATATTGATGAGCCGGGATTCGACGAATTGCGCCTGCGGCAACGGCGCCGTCACGCGCAGGATCGGTTCGCCGGCGAAGAACGCCGTGCCTTCGGGCATGGCATGGATGTCGCCGGTGAAGCGGAAGTCGGCGAGATAATCGAGGAGATTGTTGCCGAACCGGCCGGTGCTTTTGAGCCAGGCGATGTCGGCTGCCGAGAAACGAAGGTGCTCCAGGAAATCGAGTGCTTGATGCAACCCGGTCGCCAGCAAGAATCCGCGCCTTGCCGGGAGCGTCCGGACGAAGAGCTCAAAAACGGCCGGCTTAGTCTCGCCACGGTCCAGATAGGCCTGGATCATGTTGATCTGATAGAGGTCTGTCAGCAGCGGGCTGATTTCTTCCATTGCGGCGGTCTCACGGGTTCCCGAGATTGCCCGGTAAGCAACTCCTCCGCCGCGACGCGGCGGCTGGCGACACACCGTATATAGGGAGATGCGCGCTGGTAGCCGTATCCGCCAAAGCCATTCCGAAACGGACGCGCCAGATCAGCCTAATCCGCAGTGGGGCCGCAAACCTCAATGCGGTTGCAGCGGCGAAGTTTGCGGCGCGATGAGCGGCGCCTACTCAAGCCCGTAATGGGAAAATTCTTCCGCAATATCCGGCTCGGCGGTTTTCGCCGCAGCCATGTCGGCATTGCCGCCGGCAAGATCGCCTTTCTTGAGCTTGGCAAAGCCGCGACCGTACAGCGCGGTCGGCAATTTGGGCTCGATGCGGAGCGCAGTGTTGTAGTCGGTGATTGTCAAGTCCCATTGCTTCATTTTCAGATAGGTCAGTGCCTTCGGTGATCAAGGGAAGCGCCGGCGTAACCGGTATGAAGTAAAAATCGACCCGTCCCGCTGTCAGATCGGCCAACGCCTGGCCCGGCCCGGCATAGGCGATGTGCTGGACGTTCAATCCCGCCGCCAGACGAAAGCGCTCGCCGGCGATATGCGATGCGGACCCGATGCCGACGGAGGCAAACTTGAGCCCGCCGGGATTTGCCTTGGCCGCCGCCACAAGGTCGGGCACGCTGGTAACGCCCTTGCCCGGCGCTCCCACCAGCATGCTTGGCTCACCGCCGAACATCGCTACCGGCTCGAGATCCCCTAGCGTGTCATAAGGCAGCGATTTATGCAGGATGACGGCCGTGCTCATGGCCGACGAACTGAGCAGAAACGTGTAGCCATCAGGTTCGGCCTCCACCACCGCGGCGACGCCAACGGTTCCGCCGCCGCCAGGGCGGTTGTCCAAAACGAATTGTTGCCCGAGCTGTCTCCACCGGATCGAGTACGGTACGCGCGACGATGTCGTCAGTAGTGCCGGCGCCAAATGGGCTGACCACCAGAATTTGCTGCGCTGGCCATTGTTGCGCCAAAGCCGGGCCGGCGGCGGCAATTGCCGAGAGCCCGGCCAGCGCGATACATGAGACAGACGCGTATCGGTCTCATGAGTATCCTCTCAATGGGCGCATAGCCGACCGGCGTGCTCGAATGAATGAGCAAGCATACTGAACTATATTGAATTGGTCGATAAGCACGCGGCTGGCTGAATTTGGAACGGCCGCTGTGGGCGCAGGATCAAAACTGTCAAGAAAGTCGCCCACGTCCCTCGCCGCAAGGGCGCCTTGGCCGGGCGCTACTTGCCCCAGCCGAAGTGATAGTTCAGTCCGGCGCGGACGACATCGTCGTGCATCGAGACGCTATCGTTTGGAGCGAGGCCGCAGTCGGTACCGCAATTGAGGCGGCCGAGATCGACGTGCAGATATTCCGCCTTGGCGCTCCAATTACCCGGCAGCGCGACTTCAAGGCCGGCGCCGACGGTCCAGCCGGCATTCGTCGTGCTGTCGCCGGGGAAGCCCGGCGCGCTGGCGCGGATATCGCCGGCAGCAAGACCGCCGGTGAGATAGGGCATGATGCCGCCGAACGCGTAGCCGGCGCGGCCGCGCACGGTCGAGAGCCAGCTGTCGCTGGTGCTGCAGCCCGGGCAGAGTGCCGAGCCGGTGGCGCCGCTCAGGTGCGACCAGTCGAGATCGCCTTCGAGCCCAAGCACCGCATTGCCGTATTGCCAGTTGTAGCCAGCCGTGCCACCGGCCTGACCGCCGGAAACGTCGATGCCGGTGGCGGCGCCTTGCCACCAGGAATGGCCCCAACCGCCGCCGCCATTGGCGCCGATATAAAAGCCGGTCCAGTTGTAAGCCTGCGTCATTTGTGACGGCGGCGCCTTATAGAGCGGCGCGACCGACAGATCGGCCGCGGCCGCGATCTGCACCGTAAATAGCGCCCCGGCAGCGAAGCATCCGGCGATAATTTTCTTGACCATAAGAGTCCCGGCCTCACAGGCGCCGGCGTCATCACACGCGCCGTTCGCCGCTACGACTTTACGCATAACTTCGTTACCCCTGACTTACTGCCGGGGTGAACTCGACGCAGCGTCGTCCCCCTTGCTACTTGGTTGACCAGAAAGGCAAAATTGTGCCGGCAGCGGGGCGTGACCGGGGCGCAAAGGCCGCGTGAAGAGGCGCGAATGGGCGTAACTTCGGGTTCCGCAAGTTCCGGAGGATTGGGAGGACGAGTGTCCTGGGTCGTGTTTGCCTTTTGCGGGCCGGTCCTGTGGGCCATCTCCGTCCATCTCGACAAATATCTGGTCGAGCGGTTCTTCAAGCAAAGCGATGTCGCGGTGATGTTGCTGTTCACCGCTTTCGTCGGTCTGCTGCTGTTGCCGTGGATCTGGTTCTTCGAGCCGTCGGTGACCGCGCCTAGTCTCGGCAACATGGCGCTCATCGCTTTTTCCGGCATCCTCTACATGAGCGCGATGCTGCTCTACTTGCAGGCGTTGCAACGCGAGGAAGCCTCGGTGGTGGCGCCGTATTTTCAAGCCGGTCCGCTGTTCGGCTATGTGCTCGCTTATCTCGTGCTCGGCGAAACCCTGTCTGGGCGCCAAATGGCGGGCGGCGTCATGATCCTTATCGGAGCCTTGATCGTATCGGTCCGCCTCGACAAAGGAGTTCGCTTGTTCAAGGCGCGACTGGCCGCGTTGATGCTGACATGCGGCTTTGCAATGGCGCTGAGCGGGTTGATCTTCAAGGTGTTCGCCATCGAGGTCGAATTCTGGACCACGACGTTCTGGATGTTCGTCGGCGAGGCACTGTTCGGCTGCGCGCTGTTGCTGGTGCCGTCCTACCGCAAGCAATTCATCGCGATGCTGCGCGCCTACACCATTGCACTGCTATCGATCAATGGCTCAAACGAGATTATCAATCTCGCGGGTGGTTTGGGCAGTCGCTACGCGCTGATGTTCGCGCCGCTGAGCATCGTGCAGGCGATCGGTTCGACGACGACGCTCTTCGTTTTTGCCTTCGGTGTCGTGTTGAGCTTGGTCTCGCCGAGGTTCGGCCGCGAGAGTCTGTCCGGCCGCGAGCTCCTGCCGAAGGGCATTGCCGCCGCTCTGGTTGCACTCGGCGTCGCGCTGGTGACACGTTAAATCCCGCGCTCGGCGCGAACGGCGAAGCCAGCGCCCGGCGGTTCCGTTAAGGATCGGCCACAATGTGATCGTGAAGAGGAGATCATGCTCGCCGTCGGATTCGTCTCGGCTTCGGAGCATGGTATAATGGAGGCCGCGCAAGTTTACGGATCGCTCGTAACCGGGTCAGGCATGCGATGAACTGGATTTCCAATGTCGTGCGGCCAAAAATCCGCAACATTCTCCGGCGCGAAGTGCCGGAGAATCTGTGGATCAAATGCCCGGAAACCGGTCAGCTCGTGTTCTACAAGGACGTCGAGTCGAACCAGTTCGTCATTCCCGGCTCCAACTATCATATGCGCATGTCGGCCGCGGCGCGGCTCAAATCGATGTTCGATAACCAGACCTGGTTCGACATCGCTGTGCCGGAGGTGCCGGTCGACCCCTTGAAGTTCCGCGACGAGCGCCGTTACGTCGACCGGCTCAAGGACGCACGCAGCAAGACCGGGTTGAATGATGCGGTCAAGCTCGGCTACGGCAAGCTCGACGGTTTCGCGGCCGTCATCGGCGTGCAGGATTTCGATTTCATGGGCGGCTCGCTCGGCATGGCGGCGGGGGAGGCGGTCATCAAGGGTCTCGAGACCGCAGTGGAGAAAGGTTGCCCGTTCGTGCTGTTCGCGGCGTCAGGCGGCGCGCGCATGCAGGAGGGCATCTTGTCGCTGATGCAGATGCCGCGCACCACTATCGCCGTGCAACGCCTGCGCGAGGCGCGGCGCCCCTACATCGTGGTGCTCACCAATCCGACGACCGGCGGTGTCACCGCTTCCTATGCAATGCTGGGCGATGTGCAAATCGCCGAACCCGGCGCCTTGATCGGTTTTGCCGGTCCGCGCGTCATCGAGCAGACCATCCGCGAGAAATTGCCGGAAGGTTTTCAGAAAGCCGAATATCTCCGCGACCACGGTATGGTCGACATGGTCGCGCACCGCCACCAGTTGCGCGCCATCATCGCCCGGCTGTGCCGGATCCTCACCAAGTCGCCCGCCGGCGCGCCGCCGCCTCGTGTCCTGCCGGCTCCGGCGCCCGAACCTGCGATCACGTGAGTGCTCGGCACGCCAACGCCGCGCCGATCGACGCCATACTGGCGCGGCTCCTCGCGCTGCACCCGAAGCGCATCGATCTTTCGCTCGACCGGATCGAGCGGCTCCTGGCCGCGCTCGGTCATCCGCAGCGGCGATTGCCGCCGGTGATCCATGTCGCGGGAACCAACGGCAAGGGCTCGACGATTGCCTTCATGCGCGCAGTGCTCGAAGCGGCCGGCAAAATCGTGCACGTCTATACCTCGCCTAATCTCGTTCGCCTTAACGAGCGCTTCCGCATCGGGCATGCGGACGGAGGTAAATTCGTCGGCGACGCCGAACTGACCGAAGCGCTCGCCGAATGCGAGGCGAAAAACGGCGATGCGCCGATCACGGTATTTGAAATGGAGACCGCGGCGGCGTTTGTTCTGTTCTCGCGCAATCCGGCCGACGTGCTTTTGCTCGAAGTCGGATTGGGCGGCCGGCTCGACGCCACTAATGTCGTCGAGCGCCCGCTTGCCAGCGTGATCACCCGCCTGTCCCTCGACCATCGTGAGTTTCTCGGTGATACGCTTATGGAGATCGCGGCCGAAAAGGCCGGTATCCTCAAGCGCGATGTGCCGGCAATCGTCACCGCCCAGGCGCGCGAGGCGCTGGCGGTCATCGAGCGGCAGGCGGCGCGCCTGCACTGCCCGCTCAAGATCGCCGGCGAAGACTGGACCACAACGGAGGAACGCGGTCGGCTCGTCTATCAGGACGGTGAGGGGCTGTTGGATCTACCGGCGCCGAAACTCTATGGACGCCATCAATTCGAAAACGCCGGCGCGGCAGTTGCGGCATTGCGGGTCAGCGGGCTGAAGCTTCCCGTTGCGGCGTTCGAGGCCGGCATGACGCGGGTCGATTGGCCGGCGCGCATGCAGCGTTTGTCGCGCGGACGGCTCGCAGACCTGGTACCGTCCGAAAGCGAACTGTGGCTCGACGGCGGCCACAATGCCGACGGCGGCCAGGCGATTGCCGCAGCTCTTGCCGACCTCGAGGAGCGTGTGTCGCGGCCGCTGGTGCTCGTCGTCGGCATGCTCTCGACCAAGGACTGTGCTGGCTTCCTGAAAAACTTTTCCGGGTTGGCGCGCCGCGTCATTACCGTACCGATTCATCAGGACAAGGCGGTGACGGCAAGCGAATTGGCCGAAGTCGCCGGCAGCGTCGGTATTCCGGCGCTCGCGCGTGACAATCTCGAAAGCGCTATCGACGTCGCCGGCAAGCTCGATCTTCACCCGGCGCCGCGCATCTTGATTACCGGCTCGCTCTATCTCGCCGGTGAAGTGTTGGCCGCCAACGGCACGCCGCCGGAGTGAGTGCGGCCATCCTATAATCTGATTTCGCCGAGGTTGATGCTGGCGCCGAGATTGGTCTCGACAACCTTCGAGCGGCCGCCGGCGTAGATCTGCACGGTGTAACGACCGGAATTCTCCTCGAGCTTGTCGAATTTGAAATCACCGTAATTGTCGGTCGTGGTCACCGCGATGGAGGCGCCATCCTTGACGAGCTGCACGCTGGCGCCTTCGACGCAATCGATGGTGCCGTTCCTGTCCTCGGCGACCGAGCCGCCGATGAAGCATTTCGTATAGCGCCACAGATTGCGGTAATAGACTCGCGGCTTGGAGCCGAGCTCGGGCTTTATCACTTCGAGATCCTGCTCGTGCGCGATGCGCGCCATCTCATCGTCCTCGACCTTGATGGCGCGCATGGCGCCGGTCGGGCACGATTGATCGCCGCGCGTTTTCGCCCAGCCTTGATCGATGAGATGCGCGTCGAACGTCCAGGCCTGCGGCAACTGCAATTCCTCATTCCACCAGATGTGACCGTAAGGACAGGCCTCAACGAGCTGCTTCTGGCCTTTTGCCTTGGCCGGATCGATGATGACGATGCCGTCCCGGCGTTTCTTAATTGCGCCCTTCGGAGCGGCCTTCATGCACGGTGCGTCGTCGCAGTGGTTGCACATGGTCGGAACATAGGCGATGTCGATCATCGGGATCTGCCCGCGTTCCTTCTGCAGGATGTTGATCCACTTGTGGCCGTGCTTGGGCATCGGCGCCGAATAGCCGGGCCAGTCGTTGCCGACATATTCGTCCATGGCCGCCAGCGTGCACAAATTGCAATTGGTGCACTCAGCCACGTCGATGATCATGTTCCATTTTTTCATTTCGCCGGCACCAGATGCGCTTCCTTGAGCGTCTGCATGATCTCGTTGTCCTTCTCCATCGCCGCGAACGCCGCCGACATGTGCTCGGTGCGGCCGTCCCACGGCTCGATCTGCACCAGCGAATTGGCGCCGGCGAGCGAATGCGTGCTCTTGGTCTGCGTGCGCTCGGGCGTCAGCAGGTTGAGGCAACCGCCACGGTCGACCGATTTGCCGGGCTCGCCCATCGGATCGTAGACCGCGGAGGATTCGTAGCCGTGTGCCACACCGCGCGGCAGCCGTTGCGTCGGCAGCGCCGCGCAAATCACTGCGCCGCGATCGTTGAACACCTTGACCAGATCGTGCTTACCGATGCCGCGCGCTTTGGCGTCCTCGGCGTTCATGCGTACGATCCAGTAGTAATAATCGTCGACCTTGACGCGGTGATCCTCGATATTGAGCAGGAACGAGTCCTTGCCGTCGCCCTGGGTGTGGAACGAATATTTTGAATGCGGCGTGAGAAGCTGCAATGGATAGCGCTCGAACAATTGGCCCGAATGCGCGCCTTCCCATGACGGCTCGTATTTGACGATCGGCGGCCGTTCCAGATCATTGAACCGTTTCAAAGAGTTACACTCGAATTCAAGCTTGCCTGATTGCGTCTGCAAGCCGCGCAGATATTCCTCGGTGTAGTCGGATGGCAGCGGTTGCGCCTCTGGTACATCCTTCTTGCGGTTCTCGAAGAACCAGCGGAACGACACGGGTGCGCGCAGCTTTTCCTTCTCGGCCGGCACGACGAAATAGCCGCGCTTGAGAAATTTCCGCCACGACATCACTTTCGGCATGTCGGAAGCGAGATAGACCCGCTTAACCCAATCGATCTCATTGCAGCCTTCGGAGAAGTAGTTGGCCAAGCCGAGCGGCTTGCACAGCTCGTTGAAGATCCAGAAATCGGATTTCGATTCACCTTGCGGCTTGAGCGCCGGCGCTTGGAACACGATCACGCGGTGATTGAGCTGCTGCTGGCCATGGTGTCCGTAACCGCCGAGTCCGGCCCATTCGCTGATGTCGGTGCGCTCGAAATTGGTGCAGGCGGGAAGGATCACGTCGGCGAACTTCGCTTCACCTTCGAACCAGATCGATTGGTTGACGACGAATTCGAGATTCGGGGATTGATACATCCGCACCCAGCGGTTGGTGTTGTTCATGGTCGACAGGATCGAGCCGCCGTATTTGTAGAGCATGTGCACCGGCGAATGCCCGGCCGCCGGGTAGGTGAATTTTGGGAATTGGTGCTCGATCGACTTACCGACCCACGGATAGCCCTCGGCTTTGCCGTCGAGGATCGCCTCCGGCACGAAAATGCGCGGGATGCGCTGATTGTTCGAGTTCATGGTCGGCAATTGCGGCATGCGCTGATAGAGCTCGACCGGCATCGACGTGTTTTCGAGATCGCCGGACATACCGCCGTCGGCGTAACCCGGGAAATAGAAATTAAAGTCGATCGGCGTGCCCCATTGCAGATTGCCCATATTGATGCCGGGCTTGCCGAGTCCTTGCATGGCGACGAGACACACCATCACGCGCGCCCACGGAATGCCGGTTTGATTGCGGCACGCCCCGCCATGGCCGTTGCCCCAGCCGCCGGGCGCGAGATAGACGCGCTTTTTGCCCCACTCGCGGGCGAGCGCACGCACGTCTTTGGCCGGAACGCCGGTTTCTTTCTCCTGCCACTCCGGTGTTTTCGCAATGCCGTCGTCTTCGCCGAGGAGATAGGTCTTCCACTTGTCGAAGCCGACGGTGTGCGTCTCGACATATTTCTTGTCGTAGAGGTCTTCCTTGATCCAGACGTAGGCAATCGCCATCGCCATCGCGACCGAGGTGGTCGGCTTCGGCGCGAACCATTTGCCGGGCAGGAATTGCGCGGTGGCGTTGTAATACGGATCGACGTGGACGACCTTGATGCCGAGCTTTTGGTTTTTCAGCCACTGCCGCCGCGTCGTGCCTTCCTGGGCGCCGTAGGAGCCCGACGTCGATTCCGGGTCCGCGGCCCACGACACGATCATGTCGCAGTTCTGCAAGCAGTCCTCAACGGTGCCGTAGGTTTCCGATTGGCCGACGCGCAGCGTGTGGCCCCAATGATGCACCGCGCCCCAATACCAGCCTTCCCATGAATCGGGATTGTGGTGGATGCGCGTCATGCCGACGGCATTCGCGAAACGGAACAGTGCGGAGAGGTAGTAGCCGATATTGCCCCAGGTGTGATGCGACCCGTGCGAGAAAGTGATCGCACCGGGACCATATTCGCGCTTCTGGCGCTTGATCTCGTCAGTGACGAGTTTGATCGCCGCGTCCCAAGAGATCCGCTCATAGCCGGACTTGCCGCGGTTTTGCGGATTACGTTCGCCGTTCGGATCGAAGTCGACGCGTTTCATCGGATAGAGCAGGCGGTCGGGTGAATAGACGATCGACTTCGCGTTCTGCCCGTGCGGCGCCAGCGTGGTCTTGCGCGGCGGCGTCAGTTTCTGGCCTTTAGCTTCGATCGTCCACGACGCGCCGTCGTCGGCCGCGAGATCGATCGGCGTCAGGCGCAAAATCTTGCCGTCCTTGACGTAGACGAAGACCGGTCCGCCATTCGTCATGTTGCAATAGCGGGTGACGCCGCGGCGCAGTTTTGTGCCGTATTTGAGACCGGCCGACTGACTCATCATCAAGGTTTGTGCGAACCAGTTGGTCAGGTATTCGGGCCCGTCGACGGTAAGCAGGAAATCCTTCTGCGCATTGATCTGATCGAGCCAATTGATCGGCGGCGTCAGCAGCGCAACGCCGATCTTGGCGTTCTTGAACATCAATTTAATGTCAGGCTTGGCGTGCAGACCTGCCTTCGACGTGATGATGCCGTTTTTGAACTCGAACCAGCGGCCGATGCCCTCGTCCCGAGCCATGATCTGGGCGACGAGATTATGCTCCTGAACGCGCGAATTGAAATCCGGATGGCGGTGCGACGCCCGTTTAAGAAGCTGCGCCGCGCCGAACAGGATGATCGGGAATTTGAGTCTCGCCATCGCCATGGCTGTCTCCTCAACTCACCTGCGGGCCGCGCGGGGCATGTCCCCTTTGTGCGCGGCGCGTTATTGGCAAATTATGCAATAATCCCACGTCTTTGGAAACGTTGTAAGCCAGGCCTGCGGGAGTGGCCTATCTCAACGCGCAACGATATTGCGCATTTCGCCCGGTCTTCCGGCGAGGAACAGCCGCATATTTTCGACGATCAGCGGCATGATGAATTCCTCGTATTCGACGATGTAACCGCCGAGATGCGGTGTGATGAATACGTTCGGCAGGCTCCAGAATGGGCTATCTGGCGGCAGCGGCTCGGTTTGAAACACGTCGAAAGCGGCGCCGGCGATGCGGCGCTCGCGCAAAGCTGCGGCGAGAGCCGCCTCATCGACGGTTTGCCCGCGGCCGGCGCTGATGTAATAGGCGGACGGTTTCATCGCCGCAAACACTTTAACGTCGAACAGCGCGATGTTTCCCGTGCTCGCCGGCAGGATGTTGATGAGATAGTCGGCTTTCGCTGCGGTTTCCGCCAGGCGATCGGCCGGCATCATCGCGTCGAATCCGGCGGTCTGCCGCGGTGTGCGGGTGACGCCGACGACATGCATGCCGAAGGCTTTAAGCAATTCGCCGATCGCGGTGCCGACCACGCCGGTGCCGACGACGACGGCGGTCTTGCCGTGCAGCGTGCTCCATAGCCGGCGCTGCCAAATACGGTGCTGATAGTCTTCGACCTGGCGCGTGACGTCACGGCTAATCGCCATCATCATATGGACGACCTGTTCGCGCATCGGTGGGCCGTGGATGCCGCGCCCGCTGGTGATCAGTACGTCGGGCCTGAGCGACGGGCAGCGCAGGAAATGATCGATGCCGGTCGCCAGCGATTGAATCCATTTCAGCCGCGGCGCGCTCTTGAGCATCTCGTCGCGCACTTCGAGGCCGAACATCATCATCACCTCGATTTCGTCGAGGTCGCCGGTCAGCTCCGCGGCACCGTGGAACACCGCGAATTGCAGTTCCGGGAATTCGGCCTGCAAGGGATCGCGGTACATCTCGGCGTGGATATCGATAATGAGAACTTTTGTCATGCCTCGATCACGGCGCATTCAGGCCCTGGGCAAGCCAAGTTGACGTACCGCATTGTTGAAGGCGATATCCTCGCGTAAGCCGTCGGCGAGCTGCACGTGGTCCATGAACTCACCCGCCTCCCGCGCTGATTCGAACGGATAATCGGCGCCGAACATCACACGCTCATGGCCGAGCGCGGCGATGGTGCAATCGAGCGGCTCGGCCGAGCACATACCGGACGTCGTCACCGTGATGTTCTCTTTGATATATTCGGACGGCCGCTTGGCAAGCTTCACGCCGTAGAGTTTGGCGCGGCTATCGAAACGCCACAGCAGAAAAGGCAATGTCTCGCCGAGATGACCGAGCATGACCTTGGCGCGGGGAAAGCGATCGAACAGCCCGCCGAATACCAGCCGCAAGGCATGCGAGCCGGTCTCGAAGCCCCATTCCCACGTGGCCCGGCGCAAGCCGTTGTAGCCGTCAAGAACCGGCGCCGGCCTGACCGGATCGGTCGGGTGAATATAAATCGGCGCACTGAGTGCCGCGGCGCGCTCCCAGAATGGATAGAGCGATGGGTGATCGAGGTATTGGCCGTTGGTATGGCCGTTGATCATCGCGCCCGAGAATTTGAGATCACGCATGCAACGTTCCAGCTCGGCGGCCGCGCCGAGCGGGTCCTGCATCGGCAAATGCGCGAAGCCGGAATAGCGGTCCGGGCGTTTCTGCACTTGCAGCGCGAGAAAATCGTTGGATTCGCGCGCACGCCGCACTGCGGTCGGCGCGTCATGCTCGCTTTGCACGCCGGGCCCGGCAATCGATAATACCGAGCGTGCGATGCCTGCTTCGCCCATGGCTTGCAGCCGCATCTCGCCGAAGTCGGTCAGGCGAGCCAGCAAGTTACTGGCGTGCTGCGGATCAATACCGGCGACCGTCGGTCGCCAATAGTCGTCGAAACCTGGAGACAGAAAGTGCTCCTCCAGGGCGATTTTTTCGACCATGCCTCCCCCAAAATTATCGGCCTGCCGCCGTTGCCGGCTCTCTGTACCTTATAATCGATATTGGATACAAACGGCGGCTGGTTGAAAACAGTCGCTTAAATTTGCGTGGAGGAACGTCCGTGACGCAAAAAATTCGCGGGGTGACGTTTGAGGAAAACCTCAACAACGCGATGGGACTCGAATTCTACAATTTGTCGCATCGTTTTGGCTATCAGTCGCCCAATTGGCCTTATTTCGAAGACGTCAAGATCGAGCGCATCCATTACATGGCCAAATCGGGCGTGTTGTCGCAGCGCATCACCACGTCGATGCACAACACCACGCATATCGACGCGCCGGCGCATGTCGTGCAAGGCACGCCATTCATCGACGAGGTGCCGCTGCCGCATTTCTTCGGCTCCGGCATCGTCGTCGCGCTGCCGAAGAAGAAATGGGAACAGATCACCTACGACGATCTGGAGAAGGCCGCCGGCAAGATTGTGCGGCCGCGCGACGTGGTGATCGTCAATACCGGCTGGCACGAAAAGTACGAAGATAGCGAAGATTATTTCTGCTACTCACCGGGCTTCGTCGCCTCGGCGGGCCATTGGTTCGTCGAGAAGCAGGTGAAGGTTGTCGGCCACGATACGCAGGCCAACGATCATCCGCTGGCGACCGCCATCGGCCCGCAGCGCAACGGGCCGCTGCATCCCCATCTCGCCGCGGAATACAAGGAATGGTCCGGCGGCCGCGATTGGAAAGCCGACTTTCCCGATTGGGAACCGGTGCACCGCATCCTGTTCAAGGCCGGCATTCTCGGCATCGAGAATGTCGGCGGCGATATCGACAAGGTCACCGGCCGGCGCTGCACCTTCGCATTCTTCCCTTGGAACTGGGATCGCGGCGACGGCTGTATCATCCGGCTGGTGGCGATCGTCGATCCGAAGGGCGCCTATCGGATCGAGAATGGGGAGAAGTTCGCATGATCGTACGAAAATTTTCGGAAGCAAAACCCTACGAAGCGCCAAATCATCGCGAGTACAAATCGTTTCGCGTGTTCGGCGCCGAGATGGGGGGCTCGCAGTCGCTGATCTTTGGCATCTCGCACTTTCTGCCGGGGGGCGGCGCCGGTCCCGACGCCTCGCCGCCGGAGAAGGTCTATTATGTGCTTGCGGGCGAGCTTACGGTGATGGCCGGCGGCAAAGAGACGGTCGTAAAGGCGGGGGATAGCTGCTACATCGGCCCGAACGAAAGCCGCGAAATCGTCAATCGCGGCCATGAGGTCTGCACCATCGCAGTCGCCGTCGCGCCGGTGAAGTGACACCAAGGGCCAGTCATGTCCGAAGATTTCCTGAAAAACCCAGCCTTGCTGTTCGACGTCCGCGGCAAGGCCGCAATCGTGACCGGCGCGACCGGTGCGTTCGGCGCTATCGCAGCAAAAACCTTGGCAGCGGCCGGCGCCGGTGTCGTACTCACCGCCAGCAATGCCGAAGGGTTGAAAAAGATCGCCGCGGAATGCGCCAAGTTCGGCGGCAAAGCCGAAACGGTGGCGAAGCGTCCCAGCACGGAAGCAAATTGCGACGCGATCGTCACGGCTGCGGTCGAGAAGCTCGGCGGCGTCGATATCCTGGTCGTAGCTTCAGGCCAGAACAAGGTTTCGAAGATCGTCGATCAGAAGCCGGAAGATTTCCTCGATGTGATGGATGCCAATGTCACGCAATCGTGGCTGATGGCGCGCGCCTGTGCACGGCAGATGATCAAGCAGGGCCGCGGCGGCAAGATCGTTCTCATGTCCTCCGCGCGCGGCTTGCTCGGTCATCCGGCCGGTTACACCGCTTATTGCGCGTCGAAGTCGGCGGTCGACGGCATTACCAAGGCGCTCGGCTGCGAACTCGGCTCAGCCGGCATCACCGTCAACGCGCTCGGACCGACCGTCTTCCGCTCGCCGTTGACCGAATGGATGTTCGCCGATGACGAGCGCGGCAAGACCGTCCGCGGCGGCTTTCTGACACGGGTGCCGAAGGGCCGCCTCGGCGAACCGTCCGATCTGGCCGGGCCGCTGTTGTTCCTGGCGTCACAAGCTTCCGACTTCTATACCGGCCATGTCCTTTACGCCGACGGCGGATACACGGCCGGCTGACCTCGCTTCTCGTTCTCGCTCGCGGGACGGGCTAGGGTAGGGACTTCGGCGTGCGTCCAAGTGCGAGATTTTTCATGAGCAAGGCGAAAATTTCCGTCGTCGGCGCCGGGCTGATGGGCCACGGCATCGCGCAAGTGTTTGCCGTTGCCGGCCATGAGGTTACCATCACCGATACGGTGATGAAGAATCTCGATACCGTCGAAGGGCGCATCGCCGCCAATTTGCGCGACCTCGGCGATGACGAAAGCGCGGTATCGCGCGTGCGCCCCTGCGTCGATCTGGCCGAGGCGGTACGTGGCGCCGACTATGTCGTCGAGGCGGTGCTGGAGGATCTGCCGCTCAAGCAGAAGCTGTTCGCGGATATCGAACGTCACGTGCGGCCGGATACGATCCTCGCCAGCAACACCTCCGTCATTCCGATCACCTTGATCATGCAGGGACTGAAAAAGCGCGAGCGCTCGCTCGGCACTCACTGGTGGAACCCACCGTTCCTGGTGCCGCTCGTCGAAGTCATTGCAACCGAGTGGACCTCGCCGCAAGCGATCGCGTGGACCATGGATTTGCACCACGCTGCCGGCAAGAAGCCGGCGCACGTCAAAAAGGACGTGCCGGGATTCATCGGCAACCGGCTGCAGCATGCGCTGTGGCGCGAGGCGATCTCGCTGGTCGAGAACGGCATCTGTGATGCCGAGACGGTCGACGCCGTGATCAAGGCCTCGTTCGGGCGAAGGCTGCCGGTGCTCGGGCCGCTCGAGAACGCCGATCTCGTCGGTACCGACCTGACGCTTGCCATCCACAATACGGTGCTGCCGGCGATTGATAGCCGACCGCGGCCGTCGCCTTATCTGCAAAAGCTCGTCGCCGACGGCAAGCTCGGGTTCAAATCGGGCGAAGGTTTTCGCAAGTGGAGCGCCGAGGAGCAGGCCGCGCTGCGCGCCAAGGTCGTCAAGCACCTCAAGGCGATACGCGACGGCTAGCGATCTACTGCGCGGAGCGTGACTTTACGCTATCCCACCACGGGCAAACGCCGGACATGAGCTGGTAATTGCCGTCCATCACCTGCACCGGCCGGCGATAGCCCTCGGCGGCGTTCTTGAGCCGCAGCGCCCGGGCCTTGGCCTTGTCTTCGGCCGAGAGCCAGGAGCGATCATGACCCCACATGCTGGGTCCTTCCTTGCGCTCGTACGCTTTCCAGCTGTCGACGTCGATCGAGCGGGCGCCCCAGCCGTATTCGACCATGAAGGCCGACGGCGTCCAGCTATAGAAGGAGGTGATGAAGTCGCTGGTGTGGCGCCCGAGGGAGGTTGCGACGCGGCCTTCCTCGGCCAGCGCCAAATCGTAGCCTTGGCCGACATCGTCGAAGCTGAACAGCTCCATCATGAGGTGATGCACGGCGTTCTTGCCGGTCTGGATGAAGGCGAGGCTGTGATGGCGCGGATTGAGATGGAGAAAGCGCGCGACGAAAGGATGCGAATAATAATCGGTCAGCCGGAAGCCGAGCGCGTCGCAATAAAACGCCATTAGCCTGTCGATCGTCGCCGGCGTGTCGACATTGAGCACGACGTGGCCCAAGCCGAGCGGACCGGTGCGGAAGCCGGAGATCGAGCGCCCGGGCCGGAATGGCTCCGCCGTGGTTTCGGCGCCGTGAAAGACTTCGAGCCGGTTGCCGGCTGGATCGTTGAGCACGATCAAATCCGCGACGCGCCGCTCGTCGGCAAGCGCCCGGGTGCCGCGCGCAACCTTGATCTGATTGTTGTCGAGACGCGCCGCGAGCGCGTCCAGTGCCGCGGCGTCGGCCGTTTCCCAGCCGAAAAAACCGATACCTTCGCCGCCGTCGGCGTCGACAATGACGCGTTGCTTGCGGTCGTCCATGCGGAAAGCGAGGCTCGATCGGGATTTGTCGATGCGCTGCAGGCCGAGCAGCCCCGCGCCGTAGCTCGCCCAGTCGCCCAAATCCCTGGCGCGCACGCCGACATAACCAAGAGCTTGCGGAGCCGGAACTTGCGGGACCATAGCCGCCTCATTGCCATCCCTTTACGCGGATGACTTCGATACCGATGATTTCCAAACCGATGGCTTTTACACCGGGGACGATTTTTACACCGAGGATGTGGGGGTTGAAATGCCCGGCGGCTACGGCCGCAAATCACCTCTGGCGCGGTGCTGGCCGCCTCGTCAGCACTTGGTCGGCGCGATTGGGGCGTTCAAATCCAAATCCCGCTGCGCATCCACTGCGGCTTGGTCCAAAAGCCTTTCCAGGCTCTGCAGCATCGACCGCTGTTCCTTGGTTCGTGCGCCCTGCGCCCAAACGTGGCAACGCTCCGCCCAATGGCCGATTTCTTCTGCGACTGACTCAAACATAGTACGCGACTCTCAAGTCGTCTGTTGCAACGTGAAAGCTGGTCCGAGCAAATGCCGGCCACGCACAAGTGTAGCACGCGCGGCGCGAGCGTCGAGTGCCGTTTGCAGCAAAGCCGGCAGCTGGCGCGGCTGCTTCAGAACCGAACGCAGCATGGCTCCGATGTCGGTGGTTCCGTTGGCGCGCATCGCAGCGACGGCGGACACCGGCAAGGCGCGCTTGGCCGGATCGGTGATGACTCGGATCGCGGCCACCGGCACGTCGTGGGCGTGTGCTACCGCGGCGACGATATGCGATTCCATGTCCACAGCGATCGCGCCGGTCTTAAGATAAAGCGCGCGCTTCTCGTCCGGGTGGGCGACGGGCTTAGGCACGCCGAGCAACATGCCGGAAACCGAATCCGGGATCGTCTGCAGCAACTTCTGTGACCATTCGTGGCTGGTCGGCATCCGTTCGGCTTCGGAAACGACCGCAGAGCCGACCACGCAGGTCCCCGGATGCAGGTCCGGCGCAAGACCGCCGGCAACGCCGAAGCTGATGACCCCCGGGCAGCCGCGTACCAGCGTACGTGACTCCACTATCGCCGCCGTGAGTCTGGCAGCCAGATTGCGGCCGTCGCCGCTGCAAATGACGTGAACCCCAGGCCCAGCGGCAATGCGCGCTTCAAAAGCCAGTCCAACGACGATGATCACGTGGTCCCCATCCGCGGCAACTCAAGATTGCCTGCGAGTGCTATCGGCAGCCCGGCGCAGCTGCCACGCGACGATTGCGTCCCGGTCACGACCGTCTTTTGAGCACTCGAATCAGAACCCCAGCACAGAAAGAATAAAAAAGATGCAGACGGTTCACTAGTGCAGAAAAGACACACTGCACACGCGATTGGGTGCAGCTAACTTGCATACGGGGTATGTTGGCCGGGAATTCCGCTATCTCTGCCACAATGCGAATCCGGAATGCGACCGTTCGATGCGGATAATGGGACCTATTGCCGGGATTTTGGGTCTAGCGCTGCTAACCGGCGTTGTCGCATTTTATGGCTTTGCTTCGGTTCTGGCGGCCGTCGCCAGTTCGAAGTGGGGGACAGTGCTCGTCGTCGTCGCCAGAGCCGTGGCGGTCGCGGCGGCTGGCGCCGGCTGGTGGCTGCTGCTCAGGCCGGGGCCTGGACCCCTGGTATTCGTCGGCCTGCGCTTCATTCGCGAGGCCATCAACGCGCTATTTCCGTTTGCCGTGGTCGGTGGCGATATCATCGGCGCACGGCTTCTTGCCCAATTTGGGACAGCCACCAGTTCGGCTATCGCCAGCGTTCTGGTCGATATTTTTGTCCAAGTCCTATGTCTCTTGATATTCGTGATCTCCGGGATCGGCATTGTCCTTGATATCGCGGGCAGCCGGCCGCTCGGCGCAATGACATTTGTCACGCTGGCCTTCGCAGTTCCGGCGGTGGCCGCATTCTTTCTCCTGTTGAATTTTGGCGCCGTCGAGCCCGCCGTTCGGCGGCTGGTCGAATTCGGTGAAAAGCGCCGATGGGCCGCGTTTAACCACGTTGCCGATCTCGGCGGGCGGTTGCAGCAGATTTGGGGCAATTATCGTGGCCTCACCGCCTCGTTCCTGGTGCACCTGGCGGGCATTTTTTTCGGGGCCAGCGAAGTCTGGATCGCGCTTTACTTTATGGGGCACCCGGTTACCCCCGCCGAGGCGATTGCCATTGAAAGCCTTGGCCAAGGCAGCCGCGCGGTCGCCTTCATCCTGCCCGCGGGCTTAGGTGTGCAGGACGGTGCGCTCGTTGCGGCATCGGCAATATTCGGAATTCCGGCCGAGATCGCACTGGCGATGGCGCTGATCAAGAGGGTTCCCGATCTCGTTTTTGGTATACCTGGCTTGTTGGCTTGGCAGGCTCTGGAGGGCCGGCGGCTGCTCCGCGAGTAAATGGCCCTGCGGCAGTAAGGCTGTCGAAAACTCCGCGTCAATTTTGCCGCTTCTTTTGCGTGCATGGTAGGAATAACGGCGATATAATCGCTGCTCGAAAGCGGGGCGAGAGTGGGCGAGTTCTTCGTAAGCGCCACCGATTGGGCATCGGCGGTCTGTTATGCGGCGGCCGCAATTGGCTGCCTTTACGCGCTTTTTGCGGCTTGGGCCGCTCGCGGCTTCGTTCAATCGGGTCTCGAGCCGGCCAACAGCCATCCCGCAGTGACGATTTTGAAGCCGCTGCACGGCGCCGAGCCGGACCTGTGGGCCAATCTGATCCGCTTCTGCGATCAGGATTACAGCGGCCCGGTGCAGATCGTGTTCGGGGTCGACGACCCCGCCGATCCGGCGGTTGAGGTCGCTCGCCGTGCCATCGCCGCTTATCCCGATCTTGACTTGAAGCTGGTCGTCAATTCGCGCCGTCACGGCACCAACCGCAAGGTGTCGAACCTTATCAATATGGTCGCCGAAGCGCGGCATGAGGTCTTGGTCATTTCGGACAGCGATATCGTTGTCGGCCGCGATTATCTTAAAAGCGTCGTCGGGGGTCTTGATGAGCCGGGCGTCGGCCTCGTGACCTGCCTCTATCGCGGAACGGCCGTTTCCGGCGGGTGGGCGCATCTCGCTGCCGCCGCGATTGATTATCACTTCCTGCCGAGCGTGCTTGTCGGTCTCAAGCTCGGCCTTGCGGCGCCCTGCTTCGGCGCGACGATTGCCATTCGCAAGGAAACGCTGGCCCTGATCGGCGGCTTGGAATCGGTCGCCGATCAGCTGGCGGATGACTATGCCCTCGGCGCGAAGGTGCGCCGCGCCGGCTTGACCGTGGCGATTTCGGCGACGAGCGTCACGCATGTCTGCGCCCAACAGTCGGCGGGGGATCTGTTCCGCCACGAGGTACGGTGGGCGCGGACGATCCGGTCGGTGGATCCGTTCGGCTTTGTCGGTTCGGTGATCACCCACGCTTTGCCGCTCGCCTTACTCGGTATGGTGCTGGGGGGCGTCACGCCGGCCGGGATTATGGTGGTCGCCGCGCTCGCTTGCCGCTTCATGCTTCAGGTCGAGCTAGATCGCGCCTTCCGTCTGCGCGATGACGTGTTCTGGCCGGGGCCGGTTCGCGACGTCGTATCGTTCGTGGTGTTCGTTGCCAGCTTCTTTGGCCGCGCCGTCGAATGGCGTGGTCATCGCTACGTCGTCCAAGCCGACAGCTCGCTGTTGTATTTCGGCAAGATTGAATCGTAATGCGGACTTTATTCCTTCAGGCGCCTTCGTTCGACGGCTTCGACGGCGGGGCCGGCGCGCGTTACCAAATGAAGCGCGAGGTGAAGTCGTTCTGGTTCCCGACCTGGCTGGCGCAGGCCGCCGCCATGGTGCCCGGCGCAAAAATCATCGACGCGCCGCCGCATCGGCTGACCTTCGGGGACATCGAAGAGGACGTGAAGTCGCACGACTTTATCGTGATCCACACCTCGACGCCGAGCTTCAAGTCCGACGTCAAGACGGCCGACATGATTCGCGCGCTCAACCCGTCGGCCAAGATCGGCTTCATCGGCGCCAAGGTTGCGGTCGAGCCGCAGGAAAGCCTGGAAGCCGCGCCGGCGATCGATTTCGTCTGCCGCAACGAATATGAGTTCACCATCAAGGAGCTTGCCGAAGGCGCCGACTGGTCGGCCATCAAGGGCCTGTCCTATCGCGCACCGGACGGCAAGATCGTGCACAACCCCGAGCGCGAAATCCTGATGGACATGGACAAGCTGCCGTCCGTGCTCCCGGTCTATCGGCAGCTCAAGGTCGAGAACTATTTCGGCGGCTATCTCAAACACCCCTATATGAGCTGGTATACCGGCCGCGGCTGCAAATCGCGCTGCACCTTCTGCCTGTGGCCGCAGACCATCGGCGGGCACAAATACCGCGCCGCGTCGATCGACCGCGTGGTTGAAGACGTGAAATACGTCATGAAGGAATTTCCGCAGGTGCAGGAGATCTTCTTCGACGACGACACGCTGACCGACGATCATTCGCGCGTTGAGGCGCTCGCCCGCGCGCTGGGCCCCCTCGGCGTCACCTGGTCGTGCAACGCCAAGGCCAACGTGCCGCGCAGGACGCTCGAAGTGATGAAGGCCAACGGCCTGCGCCTGCTGCTCGTCGGATACGAATCCGGCAACCAGAAGATCCTGCACAACATCAAGAAAGGCGTTCTCGTCGACGTGGCGCGCCGTTTCTCCAGGGACTGCCGCGAGCTCGGCATCATCGTGCACGGCACGTTCATTCTCGGCCTGCCGGGAGAGACGCGCGAGACGATCCAGGAGACGCTCCAGTTCGCCAAGGACGTAAACCCGCGGACGCTGCAGGTGTCGCTCGCCGCGCCCTATCCGGGCACCTTCCTCTACAAGCAGGCAAAGGAGAACGGCTGGTTCGCCGCCGACGTCGATCTGCTCACGGACGACGGCACGCAGATCGCGCCGCTCAACTATCCGCATCTCGGCCACACCGAAATTTTCGATTCGGTGGAGGAGTTCTACAAGAAGTTCTATTTCCGCCCCTCCAAAATCGCGGAAATCCTCCGCGAGATGCTGACCAGCCGCGACATGCTGGTGCGCCGCCTGCGCGAGGGCGTCGAGTTCTTCCACTTCCTACGTCAGCGGAGCGAAACCGCTCACTGAGCGGCCGTTCAGCGCTCGAGATAGCCGTTGTCGCGGAACCAGGCGATGGCATCGGCGATGGCGTCGCGATACGGCCGTGCGCGATAGCCGAGCTCGCGTTCCGCCTTCGCTGAAGTAAAGAACATACGGTCTTTCGCCAGCTTCAACCCGGTCGTCGTGACGAATGGCTCGCGGCCGGTGAAATGCGCAATCGCCTCGGCGCCGTAGGCAATGGGGAAAATCAGCGCCCGCGGCAGGCGCAGTTTCGGTGGCGAGCGGCCGACGAGCAACGCGATGTCGCGCAGCATGTCGCCGAGGAGAACGTTTTGGCCGCCGAGAATGTAGCGCTCACCGACGCGGCCCTTGTGCAGGGCCGCCACGTGTCCGGCGGCGCAATCGTCGACGTGAACCAGGTTGAGGCCGGTATCGACATAGGCCGGCATGCGTCCCAATGCCGCCTCGATGATGATGCGTCCGGTCGGCGTCGGCCGCACATCGCCCGGTCCGATCGGCGTCGACGGATTGACGATGATGGCGGGTAGATTTTGCTTCGCCACCATGTCTTCGACCAGCCGCTCGGCGACGAGCTTGCTGTACTTGTAGGCGCCGATGGCGTGATCAGTATCCGAGGGAGAGGCTTCATCGCTTGGCGTTCCGTCCGGCCGCGGCAACAATGTGGCGACGCTGCTGGTATAGACGATCCGCTCGACGCCATTGTGCAGCGCCGCCGCCATCAGCGAGCGTGTTCCTTCGACATTTGTCTCGACGATTTCTTGGGGATTGCGCGCCCACAGCCGGTAATCGGCGGCGACATGAAATAGATAACGAATGCCCGTCATCGCGCGCGCGAGCGACGCGGCGTCGCGCAGATCGCCTTCGACGATTTCAAGCCGCGGATCGGCGAGATTTAGCCGCGGGCTCGTGGGACGGACGAGTATGCGGACGTCGTGCCCGGCAGTGACCAGACATCTGGCGACGGCGGAGCCCAAGAAGCCGCTGGCGCCGGTGACGAGGATCATGGAAACGCTCTCTTCCAGCGCGCAAATACCCGATATAGTTCGATCAAAAGGTCAATCGCGTACGCGGTTAGAACACGTATCAAATCGCAACCGGAGGAACAATGAAGCTGCCCAGCCGCATGCTCGATCTGTCGTCGCCGCTCGAAAACGACACGGTTTACGATCCGCCGTTCATGCGGCCGAAAATCCAATACCGCAGCAATGCCGAAACCGCACCGCTGCTTTGCGAGCTATTCCCGGGTCTGCAGCGTGAGCAGCTCCCGGAAGGGGAAGGCTGGGCGATCGAAGAAATTCAGTTAAGCACGCATAACGGCACGCACATGGACGCGCCGATCCATTTTCAGTCGAAGTCGACCGACGGCAAGCCGATGATGACCATCGATCAGGTGCCGCTCGATTGGTTCTTCCGTCCCGGCATCAAGCTCGATTTCCGCAAAGTGCCGGACGGCCATGTCGTCACCGCCGCGGAAGTCGAGGCCGAACTCAAGCGCATCGGCCATGAGCTCAAGCCGTTCGACATCGTTCTGGTCAACACCCGCGCGTCGAGCTGCATCGGCACCGACGAATATCTCACCGCCGGTTGCGGCATGGGCCGCGAAGCCACGCTTTACCTCACCTCGCGCGGGGTGCGGGTCGCCGGCATCGATGCCTGGGGCTGGGACGCGCCGTTCACCCACATCCGCAAGCGCTGGCTGGAGACGCACGATCCATCGATCATCTGGGAAGGTCACAAGGCCGGGCGCGAGATTCCGTATTGTCACATGGAGAAGCTGTGTAATCTCGAACAGCTTCCCGACCACGGCTTCATGGTGGCCTGCTTCCCGTACAAGGTGAAAACGGGTTCCGCCGGCTGGACACGGGCGGTGGCGCTGTTCGATTGACCAGCCGGCGCTCTTGCGGGCCGGTTGTTCGGCTCTAAAGGGGTCTCTGTTATGCCGGTTTTGGCTTTCCTCTTGAACGTGCTGTGGATCGTGTTCGGCGGCCTCTGGATGGCGGTCGCTTGGGTGATCGCCGCCGTCATCATGGCAATTACCATTATCGGCCTGCCTTGGGCGTGGGCGGCCTTCAATATCGCGTCCTATACGCTCTTGCCGTTTGGGCGAAAGGCGGTATCGCGCGCCGAACATTCCGGCCGGCACGATATCGGCACCGGACCACTCGGCCTGCTCGGGAATATCATCTGGCTCGTGCTAGCCGGCTGGTGGCTGGCGCTCGGTCATCTAATCACGGCAATTATGCTGGCCCTGACGATCATCGGCATCCCGTTCGCCTGGGCGCATTTGAAGCTCGCCGGCATCGCGCTATGGCCGATCGGCAAAGTCATTGTTCCGGCGAGCGATACTTCGCTGCGGTTTCCGCGGTCGCAGACTTAAGCAGCGAACTTCCGCAGCCACACCTTGTTGTCGTGGAACGCCGCGCCACCGAACGGCGCGATCGAGTCGGCGCCGGTGAGCGTATT
>Ga0181525_10000683_pt1 | contig 29596 bp, 25 predicted proteins | sample PEATcosm2014_Bin_48_FD_121100 | JGI IMG/M metagenome (GOLD analysis project Ga0181525, IMG submission 121100) | Peatland microbial communities from MTU Mesocosm Facility, Houghton, MI, USA - PEATcosm2014_Bin06_10_metaG | ecosystem: Environmental > Terrestrial > Soil > Wetlands > Peat | place... | reverse complement strand
CGTCATCGACAACTGGTGGCAAACCGAGTTGGGTGGGCCCGCTCTCGGAACGCCGCCTTCCATGGCAATGCGTCCGGGAAAGGTTGGCGTAGCCATGCCCGGGGTCGAGGCCGATGTGTTGGATGAGAATGGCAAATCGGTGCTTCCTGGAGTTGGCGGCCGGTTGGTGCTCAAGCGGCCGTTCCCCCATATGTTGCGCACCGTCTGGAACGATCCCGAGCGCTACGAGCGCGACTGGCAGATCATTCCCGGTTGCTACGTCACAGGCGACGTCGCAATGAAAGACAAAGACGGATACATCGCAGTCCTGGGTCGTTATGATGACGTACTCAACGTGGCCGGACACCGCATTGGAACCGCCGAGGTGGAAAGCGCGTTGGTGTCGCACCCCGCGGTGGCAGAGGCCGCGGCGATTGGCGTGCCCGATCCGTTAAAGGGAGAGATCATCAAAGTATTCGTGCAGGTGCGCTCCGATCATGTGCCTTCCGAAGCTCTGGGCGCAGCTCTGATCGAACATGTTCGTAGAGAGTTGGGACCGATCGCGACTCCATCTTCGCTGGAGTTTGTGGCGTCGTTACCCAAGACGAGATCCGGAAAGATCCTGCGCCGTTTTCTCAAGGCGAAAGAGGCGGGGGTTGACGCAGGAGACGTTTCCACGATGGAGGGCTGATGTCGTTCCCAGGGTCCTCGTATGAGTCCTGCGACGGGATCGGTTGACATTCACGGTCGTGCCCGACGCCACCCGAACTCAACCTTTGACGTGCCTTCTACCAGCCTTTGACTTAAACTCTTTTGTATTGTCCGGAGGCTCTGTTTGGCTGGTGTTTTCAAAATCTCTGCCGCACTCAAGAAGCGCGCGGCGCAAATCAAGGTGCTTCTCATGGATGTGGATGGCACGATGACGGATGGGAGCGTCACGCTGCTCTCGCAATCCGACGGAAGCGCGCTCGAAATCAAGTCATTCGATGCTCATGATGGACAAGGGTTGACCCTGGCACACACCGCCGGGCTGCGCACCGGCTGCATAACTGGCCGCGAAAGCTCCGCCCTCCTGCGTCGTGCTCATGAAATGAAGATGGAGTTTATCTACATGAAGCAGCCGCTGAAGATGCCCGCCTATGAGGATATCCTTCGAATCGCGGGCATGTCCGATGCGGCTGTCGCCTACATCGGCGATGATCTTCCGGACATCCCGCTGATGCGGCGGGCTGGACTGGCAGTTGCCGTGGGTGACGCGGTCCCCGAGGTCAAAGACGCCGCGCACTATGTAACAAAAGCCGTGGCGGGTCGGGGTGCGATTCGCGAAGCCGTTGAACTCGTTCTCAAATCCAAAGGCGTCTGGCAAGAAATGATCGCCAAAGCGCGGGCCTGACGGAGAACCCTTATCTTTTCCAAGCACCGCCAGCCACTGTCTTCGACGGCGCCCTAACCCCGGGTTGCCAATCGTCCACATCCCTCCCAACCTCGCTTCGCAAGACCTGTACAGCGAATACTGTATATGCCCGCCATTCGTCGGGCGGCTAGCATCAAGGGGCGTGCAAGCGCTCGGGGTGCAAACTCCGTCGGGATTGAATTTCGCAGTACTCCGGATGATACATTGAGCGACAGGCAAGGAACGCCGAAGCGTATTGGCAAAGCAGAATCGATGGCTGGCCATATACTCATTGTGGACGATCACGAGATCGTAAGGCGAGGTCTTCGCTCGCTGCTTTCCTCTCGCCCGGAGTGGGAGATTTGCGGCGAGGCCGCGAACGGATTCGAGGCCATTGAGGCGGCGAAGACCTTGCGACCCGATGTTGTCTTGATGGACATATCTATGCCTCGAATGGGCGGACTCGAGGCCGCCCGCATCCTGCGGAGAGATTTCCCGGAATCCAAGGTCGTACTTATCAGCCAAAACGACCCGGCATTAGTTCAACGCCAAGCGCAGGAAGCAGGGGCAGCGGCCTACATCGCCAAAACAGATCTGCCGCAATCTTTGTTGCCAACCCTTGCCCGATTCCTTTCCAAAGGAGGCGAAAGCGCCGCAACTGGCATCGAGGTGACCACGACAACGTTATATGCGCAGGACTGGCTGGCTGGCGGCGGAGCCCTGGCCGATTTAATCCGAGAACACGATTGGTCAGACACGCCGCTCGGTCCGATCGAAGGCTGGCCCCAGAGTCTGAAGACGTCAGTGAACTTGATTCTTAACTCTCAGCATCCCATGTGGATCGGTTGGGGTCCGGCCGCGACGTTTCTGTATAACGAGGCATATATCCAGGTATTAAGTTCGGCCAAGCACCCTGGGGCGTTGGGAAGACCGGCGAGCGAAGTCTGGGCGGAGATTTGGGACATCTGCGGCCCCTTGGCTGACAAAGTTTTCAAAAAAGGCGAGGCGTCTTTCGTGGATGAGATTCGCCTCTTTATGAGTCGCGGAGATTTCCTCGAGGAAACCTACTACTCGTTTTCGTACAGTCCAATCCGCGACGAATCCGGAAAAGTGGCAGGCCTGTTCTGCCCATCGACCGAGGTTACTCCTAAGGTCGTCAACGCGCGCCGGCTGCGGACGCTGTCGGAGCTGTCGTCCCATGCTTTGGTGCAAAAGACCATAGGGGACGCGTGTCAGTCGGCCTTCGAGACGATCGCCGAGAACCCCGACGACATCCCGTTCGCCATTCTCTACCTCGTCGATGACGAAGGCAAGAAGGCACGCCTGCAGCAGATGTGCGGGCTTCCCAAAGAAGTCGAGGTTCTTGCGCCTGATTTGGTCGATCTGTCTACCGGCGAAAACGATAAGCACAAGAAATGCCCGTGGCCTCTTGCCGAAGTGCTGAATGCGAGTCAATCGCAGGCCGTGTCTGTCAAGGAGCTTGAAGGGGTGCCGCTGGGACTTGCGCAGCAGCCTCTTTCGCAGGCGATGGTTTTGCCGGTGACTACTCGGGGAGAGGATCAAACGGCCGGGGTGCTGGTTGCCGGAGTGAATCCAACCCGCAAACTTGACGCCGAATATCTTACCTTTTATGAATTGGTGGCTGGCCAGATCGCGACGGCGATTCAGAATGCGCGCGCCACCGAAGAGGAGCGGAAGCGCCTGCAGGCGTTGGCTGAAATTGACCGCGCCAAGACGGCATTCTTCAGCAACGTAAGCCATGAATTCCGGACTCCGCTTACCCTGATGCTGGGCCCGGTAGAGGAACTTCTGGCTCGAAGCCACACCGATCTTTCTCCGGCAGCGAAAAGGCAGCTTGAACTGGTGAACCGCAACGGTTCCAGGCTTCTTCGCCTGGTAAATACGTTATTGGATTTCTCGCGGATCGAAGCCGGGCGGATGCAGGCGATTTACCAGCCGACCGATCTGGCCGCTTTCACGGTCGAACTGGGCAGCGTATTTCGTTCCGCCACGGAGCGCGCCGGATTGCAGCTTGAACTGGATTGTCCGAAGCTTCCGGAGCCGGTTTTTGTGGATCGCGGCATGTGGGAGAAGATCGTCCTCAACCTGATCTCCAATGCCTTCAAGTTCACCTTCGCGGGTAAAATCGCGATCTCATTGGCGCAGGTAGAAAATGCCGTTGAACTGCGAGTTCGGGATACCGGTGTGGGTATCGCGGCGCAGGAAATTCCGCGCTTGTTCGATCGCTTCCATCGCATCGAGAACACCCGCAGCCGCACCCACGAGGGCAGTGGCATCGGCCTGGCCTTGGTGCAGGAACTGGTCAAGCTGCATGGCGGATCAGTGCGGGCGGAGAGCGTGCTTGGAGAAGGCAGCACTTTCATTGCGACTGTGCCGCGGGGAAGCGCACACCTTCCGGTGGAGCGGATCGGCGGAACTCGAACCTTGGCCTCCACCGCGGTCGGGGCTGCCCCGTTCGTCGAGGAAGCTCTTCGCTGGCTGCCTGATGCTGTACACCGCGAAGCTGCGGACGAAATTCTTCCGGGCGATGAGTTACTTCCCATCCCTTGTCCTCCGCTGGCGAATCGCGAGACTGCGTCCGGCAAACTGCCCCGCATCCTGGTGGCCGACGACAACGCAGATATGCGCCAGTACCTGGTTCGCCTGTTGGAGGAACGCTACCAGGTGGAAGCAGTTTCCGATGGAGAGGTGGCTTTGGCTGCGGTGCGGAAAAGTTCCCCGGACCTGGTGCTGACCGACGTGATGATGCCGAATCTCGACGGCTTCGGCCTGCTGCGTGAATTGCGGTCAGATCCCAAGACAAGAACCATTCCGATCATTCTGCTTTCCGCCCGCGCCGGCGAGGAATCCCGCGTGGAAGGAATGGAACAAGGCGCTGACGACTACCTGATCAAACCGTTCAGCGCGCGCGAACTGCTGGCTCGCGTTCAAACCCATCTGCAAATGGCTCGGGTACGCGCGGAGTCCGAAGCGGCTCTGCGGCGGCGAACTGAGCAATTCGAGACGCTTCTCAACGAGGCTCCGCTCGGCGTCTACGTGGTGGATGCGGATTTCCGGATTCGCGCAATGAATCCTCTCGCACTTCACGCTTTCGAAAACGTTCACGGCCCGCTCGGCCGGGATTTTGACGAAGCGATTCACATTTTGCGGCCGAAGGCATTCGCCGACGAAATCGTGGCGCGATTCCGCCACACCCTCGAGACCGGAGAGCCTTACTTTGTTCCGGAGACCACGGAGCAGCGCATCGACCGTGGCGTGCGCGAAGTTTACGAGTGGCAAATCAACCGTATACCGCTCCCTGAAAGCCGGTTCGGTGTGGTCTGCTACTTCAGAGACATCTCCCGCCAGGTGCAAACCCGCGAGGCGATCGCGGAGTCTGAAAAACAACTGAGAATCGCAACCGAAGCGGCCGAACTCGGCATTTGGCATTGGTATCCGGAGGAGGACCGCGCTGCCTGGGAGAATGACAGGATGTACGAAATCTTCGGCCATCCGCGCGAGAAGGGTCCGGTCAACGCTGTCGAGTTCGCCACAAAGATCGTTCATCCCGACGATGCACAGCCCTTTAATCGGGCCCTTGCAGACGCGGTCAAAACGGGTGCTCGCTTTTTCTTTCGGGGTCGAGCGAACCGTCCGGATGGTTCGCTCCGCTGGGTGGAATTTACCGGCCAGATCGTAAATCGAGCGGACGGATCACCATCTCGAATGCTGGGGACCGCTCTTGACATTACGGAGCGCAAGCAGGCGGAAGAGACATTACATAAGCATCGCGAGCGCTTTGACTTGGTTGCCCAGGCGGCCGAGGTTGGATTCTGGTTCTGTGATCTTCCCTTTGACAAATTGATTTGGGACAAGCTGGTAAAGGAACACTTCTGGTTGCCTCCGGATGCTGAAGTGTCAATCGACACTTTCTACGAGCGGTTGCATCCTGACGACCGTGAACGCACCCGTCAGGCGATCGCTGAGTCCAATGCGAACGACAGTCCTTACGACGTCGAATATCGCACCGTCGCACCCGACGGGCGGGAGAAATGGATTCGCGCGATGGGCCGTACGTTCTACGACAGCGCGGGTCAGCCGAAACGTTTCGATGGCGTGACCCTCGACATCACCGAACTCAAGCGAGCGGAGGAGCGCGAGCGTCATATGACGGCGGAGGCGGTGGCTGCCACTGCAAAATTCCGCGCGGTGTTCGAGCAGACTCCGGTTTTCGCCGGAATCATGACCACCGACGGCACCGTCATCGATGCCAATCAACTGTGCCTCGAGGCGTGCGGCTATCGCCCCGAGCAGGTCTTGCAGCGCACATTCTGGGATACTCCGTGGTGGCGAATGTCGCCGGAGGTGCAATCGAGAATCAAGGCCGCGACGGAGCAGGCGGCACAAGGCATCCCTTATCGGGAGACCCTGACTTATCATTGGGCGGATGGAACCGAACGACTGGTTGATTTCGCGTTACACCCCATCACCGACGATCAGGGGCGGATTTTGTTTCTGCATCCAACAGGAGTCGACATCACTGACCTGAAGCGAGCCGAGGAAAAGTATCGCAATCTCGCGGAGACCTTGGATGCTGAAGTTCGGGTTAGGACACGAGAACTCGAAGAACGAAACGCGGAGGTGGTTCAACAATCGGAGCAGCTGCGGGATCTATCCAGCCGTTTGTTGCAAGCACAGGATGAAGAACGGCGGCATATTGCGCGCGAATTGCACGATAGCGCGGGGCAGATTTTGGCCGCACTCGCGATGAGTCTCGCGCAGGTGACTCAATGCGCGCCACCCGAGGTCTCGAAGTTTGCCAAGAACCTGGAAGACAGCCAGCGATTGGTTCAGCATTTAAGCCAGGAAATACGCACGACTTCTTATCTGTTGCATCCTCCCATGTTGGATGAAATCGGATTACCCGAAGCGCTTCGCTGGTACATAACAGGCCTGATGGAGCGCAGCGGATTGGATATTACTCTCAGCGTCTCCGATGATTTTGGAAGGCTCTCACGCGAAATGGAACTGGTGATGTTCCGCCTGGTACAGGAATGCCTGACGAACATTCATCGTCATAGTGGAAGCAAGAGCGCGGCAATTCGTATGGCGCATGAGGACCAGAGTGTTACGCTCGAGATTCGAGACGAGGGCAGAGGAATCTCGCCAGACAAATTATCCCGTATTCAGGCACAAGGCTCCGGTGTGGGGATCAGAGGAATGCGGGAAAGAGTTCGTCAGTTTGATGGAGACATGAACGTTCAGTCGAACGACCAGGGCACGACCATATTCTTTAAGTTCCCGCTCCCAAAGGCGGCGGCTTCGACAAGCGAGCGTCCTAGCGAACCACTGCACCTGACGCGATAGCGATCTCCAATTGGCAAAATAAACAATCCTTTTTAATCGGTGATCTCCGTGCAAACCTCATCGCCTCGGGGTAATGAATCCGTCCGGCGCGGAGTGACGGATCGTCTCGCTTCCCGGCCAACGTTTTGCAGTTTGCGGCGAGGCAGAGCATGGGCTGACGCGACCAAGAACCTCTCAATGCAGCGCTAAGATGGTATTCCGGAGTCCGAAATCGGCGTCAGCAGCGCCACCGGAAATCTAGGAAGCAGTGCCGATGCCCGCAGGAACGAAGTTGTTCCGGACTTTTCAACGCCAATGGTCTCAAGAGTGAACTGATGGCGATACGTGTCTGCTGCGAAATCCGACGGGAGCTCCACATAAGTGTCATCCCATGCCGAACCGTCGTGCGGAGACGTGTTCGGGTAGCCAAGCAATTGACCCCAAAGTCGCGGCGCCAGCACGATTACACTCAAGCCCTCATTTTGCCGCGCAAAGGCCACCAGATGGCCCGCCTTTCTGCCCCAAACGGCTAGTCGCAAGTATTCCCCGTCCCGAAACAGTGAGACGTACTGTTTGCGCACCGTTAGCGTTTTCCATATCAAATACAACTTGATACCGCCAACGTGCATATCTTCGACCAGGCGGGGGAGGCCGGCATCGAAGCCGCTGCAAGGCTGTGTGGCGAGTAGCTGCAATTCGCGCAGAACATTTTGTCGAGTTTCGTAGTCGACGGGACGCCGGCTGTCCGGATCTACCAGGCTCAGGTCCCACAGCTCGCTGCCTTGATATATATCCGGGACACCGGGGCAAGTAAGCTTGAGTAACGTCTGTGAAAGACTGTTGAGCATTCCAATCCTCGCAATGTATTCCTGGAAAGGAAGGAAATCAGCCAGAAATTGATTCTCATCACTCATCTCAAGTACGGCTTCGACAAACACCCCGGTTGCTCCTTCGTAGAGACCGTTGGGATTTGCCCAACTGGACTTTTCCTTTGCTTCCCGAACAGCCTTGATCATATATTCCGTGATTCGATGGCGGAAAGACTGTTCCCTCGCCTCGCTTTTAGCCAGCGGCCAGGCACCGAGCAATGTTTGATACAAGAGATATTCGTCGTTCAGCGATGGGGAGGCATTCCCGTTGATGACCGTTTTTTTGTCACGGTTTAAGTCTCGCCATCTGCGAAGCTTCTTTCCCCACAAGGCTGGTATCTCCGAGAGCACGTTGATCCGCGACCGAACATCCTCCGAACGCTTGGTGTCATGAGTTGAGGTGGCGAGCATGCTGTGCGGCCAGCGTTGCACCCGCTCTTTCATCTTGTCGTGAAACATTTCCGGTAACACTCCGAATCTTCGCGGATCTCCTCCAACCTCATTGAGTGAACTCAGACAAAAGTAGCGATAGAAAGACGTGTCCTCCAGACTCTTGGCCATGACCGGGCTGGTGAACTGCTGAAACTTCATGGCAAAACGAATTGCGGAGCGCTGAAATGAAGCGACCTCGCCGCTGTCGGCGGGCGCCAGCAGCACTCGGCGCGTGAAATCAAACCCGGTGGCGTCGGCTCCAGCGCTTTGTGCCTTGGCGCACTCCACGGCCTGCTCGATGTAGGCCCGGTCCATTTGCGACATCTGGTTACCCGAGATATACGTTCTATAGACCGGAAAGCAAGCAGCAATTTTGCTGATGGCATCTCTTAATCCGTTCACCGTGAAATCACACGTGTGACGATCGGAAAGGGCAATGCGACTGAGAGCGTTCGCCAGCACATTTAACTCGCTTGCGAGAGCCGCGTGCATCACAATCTTCTTGCTGCGATAGAGTTGGTTGTCGAAATTAATAGGACGTTTAATAAAGGCCCGGTAGATCCGGGTCATTTTGTCGCGGTTCGATGTCTCAACAAAAAGTCCGTTCACCAGGTTCAGGAAATCGTAGCCAGTGGTTCCATCCACAGGCCAATCTTCCGGCAGTTGCTCGTCTCCGATAAGTATTTTCTCGATCACAATGTAGACAGGCCTGGGGTCATGCTTTTCGTCTGGCAATTGGCTGTTTCTTGCCCTTTGTAGTCGTCGCAGATACTGGGCCGGATCATAGAGCCCGTCCGGATGATCAATTCGCAATCCAGCTACGTCGCCTCGCTGAATAAGTTCCAGCACTAACCGATGCGTTACGTCAAACACTTTCTCCTTCTCCATGCACAGGCCAGCGAGATCGTTGACGTCGAAGAAGCGCCTGTAGTTGATGTCGTCGGCTGCCACGCGCCAGTAGGCAAGTCTGTACGCCTGTGCCTTAATCAACTCGTGAAACTCGCTAAAGCTGGTTGGGTCACCGGGGGTACCGTTGAATTCCCGAATGCTCTCTTCGATCGAGTCTGTCAGGGCTGGAGCGTCTGTGGCGAGAGTCCCGAGGCGGCGCTTATGTATCTCCTTGTCGCGAGCACGTTCTTCACGTTTTTCGGAAGACATCTCGCTTCGTCTTGGTAAGTGGTTGAACGCAGTGAGTAGACTCTGCAATTCCAGCACCTGCTCGTGTTTGGCTCCGAGCTTCTGCTCTACATCGTGCAGGCTTCGAGAAAGAACACGAGGATACTCACTGGGGTCTACCGGAAATCTATGCTGAAAAAAGTAAATGCTAAATTCTCCTTTTTCTTTGTCAAAAGTAAGTTTCAGCTCTCCGCGGTCAAGTACTTGGCCATACTGGTCTCCCAGGACCGGAATCAGAATCTTATTCGCCAACTCATCTTTAAGGGGCTGCCAATCAACGTCGAAAAACTCCGCATAGGTGGAAGATTCTCCGTTCTCCAAAACATCCAGCCACCAGGCATTGTCGCTGCCCATCACTCCCATGTGGTTCGGAACGACGTCCAGGATCTGTCCCATGTCATGCTTGTGCAACTCTTCGACAAAATGCCGGTAATCGGCTTTCGTTCCAATTTCCGGATTCAGGCGATTGTGGTCGATGATGTCGTAGCCGTGTGTGCTGCCCGGCCGCGCCGTAAGGTATGGAGAAGCGTAAACGTGGGAAATACCCAGACTGGAAAGGTAGGGTATAAGGTCGGCGGCATGAGCAAAAGTGAAGTTGCGGCTGAATTGCAGACGATAAGTGGCTAACGGAATGTGGGTCGAACTCATGGGCACAGAAACCATGCCACCGACCAGGCAGGCATCTCGATTTGTTTCTCTTCCGAGTGGAGGGAAAGTTCTGATTCGCTGTCGTAAATGCAGCGGCCACCGGGATACGGCAGCGTAACCGTCGCCCTTGAGGAAAGATTGGCCAGCAACCTTAGGATTGCACCCCGTAGTTGCCACTCTACCGTGATGGTGCGGTCCCCATCGATGGTAAAATGTGCGTACTCTCCGATCTTGGCGCCCCGCAGATGCGGAACAATTTCTTTCCAACGCAGCGAAAGCAGATGGCGATAGAACCGGAACCATTCCTGGCTCTGCTCTCCTTCGAAACTTTGCCAGTCAATCTTGGAGCGAACGAATGTCTGCTCACAGTTTGGATCGGGAATCCGGTTGCGCACCGCCGGCGAACTGAATTGTCGAAAACCGGCAAATTCATCGCGCCTCCCCTGGGTGACATCCGCGGCGAGTTTTCCGTCAAAGTCACAAAAAAAGAGAAATGGCGTCTTGGCCCCAAATTCTTCTCCCATGAACAAGAGAGGAGGAGACGGTGCAAGCAGCATAATTGACACCGCCGCCCGGAGAGCCTGCTTATCTGTCAGTTCTGCAATGCGGTCTCCGAAAGCTCTGTTCCCTACTTGATCGTGATTTTGCAGAAATGACACAAACGCGGTTGGTGGCAAATGACGGCTCACTTCGCCTCGTTTAGCCCGATGGTATTCGGACCGATCACCCTGGTAGGCAAACCCCTCAGTGAGGCAGCGTCCCAAGTGTTGCACCGGTTGCTCTGTGTAGTCGGAGTAGTAACCGTCGCTCTCACTTGTGATCAAAACATGAAGGGCGTGGTGGATGTCATCGTCCCATTGGGCGTTGTACAGACAAGCTTCACCAGCTCCATTCCGCTCGAGATATCGCGCCGTGTTGTTGAAATTCTCGAGTACAAGATGCGCCGGGCGCTTCGCTCCGACGCCATTTCTAACCGTTGCGGCGAGCTCGGTCAGGATGTCCGGAACGGATTCGTCTACAATCGCGTGCACGGCGTCGAGGCGTAGACCGTCGAGGTGATATTCCTCAAACCAATAAAGAGCGTTGTGTATGAAGAAATCTCGGATCACGCGACTGCCGCCGCCGTCAAAGTTGATGGCTTCTCCCCAGGGAGTGCGATGACGATTGGTGAAGAATTCGGGAGAGTACTCGCGCAGATAGTTTCCCTGGGGTCCAAAGTGGTTATAGACGACGTCGAGAAACACCATCAGCCCCTTTCGATGAGCTGATTGGATCAGGCGCTTCAGGTCTTCCGGTCGGCCATAAGAACTGTCGGGTGCATACGGCAGCACACCGTCATAACCCCAGTTTCGTCTTCCCGGAAAATCCGACACTGGCATTAACTCGATCGCAGTGATTCCCAGGTCGACGAGATAATCGAGCCGTTGCTCAAGTCCGGCAAAAGTTCCGGTGGGCGTGAATGCGCCGACGTGCAGTTCGTAGATTATCGTCTCTTCCCAGGCTCTGCCGTGCCAGTGCTCATCGCGCCAATCGAATGACGCAGGATCAACCACCTCGCTCGGCCCAGCAACATCGCTCGGCTGAAAGCGGGAAGCCGGATCCGGCACTTTCACTCGCCCGTCAATCTGGAAATAATATTGAGTGCCCGCCCCACCATGGCCCGTAACCAACTCAAACCAGCCATCGCTCTGCTTGATAAGGGATAATGGGCGCGAATTTTGATCTTGAAGCAATACCTCGACGCACTGCGCTTTTGGCGCCCACAGCCGGAAGCGGACACTGCCGTCCTCGCAGCACTCTGCCCCGAATGGCATTTCGTGTTTACGTTTCATGCCTGCGGTCCGTGGCGCGAACTCGGTTCCTTTCACGTTCCTGGAGCACGACCAATGACCTTGCCTGCAGTGAATAGCTCGCTCCGGCATCGTAAGCCAAGGGATTGCCCCTCGCGGTTTGACAGGAAGTATCGACGACCGCCAACCAGCCCATCCCAGAGGCCACGGCGGGCAACAGAAAGGGAACAGCTTCATGATGTGCATTCATGAGAAGGAGAAAGTTCTGATCGGTGATCGGCCGGGCTCGTTCGTCCTGCTCCTCGAGCCCTTCCCCGGAAAGAAGCAGTCCCAATATTTGAGCGGACTTTTGGCTCCACTCTTCATCGGTCATTTCACGGCCATCGGGCATTAGCCAGAGAATATCTTTCACCCCTGCGCCCTGAATCGCGCGCCCCTGAAAGAAGTTTCTGCGACGAAACACGGGATGGTTTTTCCGCAGAGCAATCAGCTTCTGCACGAATCCCAGCAACTCCAGGTCAGCGGAGCCCTTGTCCCAATCGATCCAGCTGATCTGGTTATCCTGACAATAGGCATTATTGTTGCCACGCTGTGTGTGTCCGATGGCATCGCCCGCCAGCAGCATGGGCACGCCTTGCGACAAGAACAACGTCGCCAGAAAGTTACGCTTCTGCTGATTGCGAAGTGATTTTATGGCGGGATCATCCGTTGGTCCTTCAGCTCCGCAATTCCAGCTGCGATTATTGTCGGTTCCGTCGCGGTTTTCCTCGCCATTGGCTTCGTTGTGCTTCTGGTTGTAACTGACCAAGTCCTCCAGCGTGAAACCGTCATGAGCAGTGACGAAGTTAATGCTGGCGTAAGGCCGGCGACCGCTACGGGCGTATAAGTCACTCGACCCTGTTATTCGATAAGCCAATTCCCCGATCTGGCCGCCATCTCCTTTCCAATAAGAGCGCACGGCGTCCCGGTAGCGATCATTCCACTCGGCCCAACCTACGGGGAACTTACCGACCTGATAGCCGCCCTCCCCCAAGTCCCAGGGCTCGGCGATTAACTTAACTTGAGAGAGCAGTGGATCCTGGTGAATGATGTCGAGGAAGGCCCCCAGTCGATCAACCTCGTGTAGTTCACGGGCCAGAGTTGCCGCCAGATCGAAGCGAAAGCCATCTACGTGCATTTCGACTACCCAATATCGAAGGCTGTCCATGATCAACTGGAGCACTCGCGGATGCCTCATGTTCAGCGTGTTGCCGGTTCCCGTGTAATCCATGTAATAGCGCGGATCATCATGCATCGGGCGGTAGTAAACCGGGTTGTCAATACCTCGGAAAGACAACGTGGGACCAAGGTGATTGCCTTCCGCGGTGTGGTTGTAGACCACATCGAGGATGACCTCGATGCCGGCGGAGTGTAACGTCTTCACCATCGTCTTGAATTCATTGATGGTTGCAGTAGCGAAATACCGTGGCTCGGGGGCAAAAAAACCGATGGTGTTGTATCCCCAGTAGTTTCGCAGACCCTGTTCAACCAATCGGCGGTCGTCGACAAAGCTATGCACCGGCATTAACTCAACCGCTGTGATGCCCAGGCGTTTGAAGTAGTCGATGACGGGAGCCGTGGCTAACCCGGCATAAGTGCCGCGCAGCGGCGGTGGAACCTCCGGATGGCACTTGGTAAAACCTTTCACGTGCAGTTCATAAATCACACTTCGATGCCACGGGATGCACGGCGGTTGGTCGGATCCCCATGTAAAGGAAGGGTCGATGACGATGGCTTTCATCATGCCAGCGGCATTATCTCGACGGTCGAAGGACATATCCTGCTGTTTTTGGCCGATCCGGTATCCGAAGTGTGCGTCACTCCACTTTAAATCGCCTTGAATCTGTTTGGCGTAAGGATCGAGCAGAAGTTTGTGATGATTAAAGCGGAATCCTTTCGACGGATCATACGGGCCGTACACCCGGTAGCCGTAAAGCATGCCGGGGCGGGCTTCAGGCAGGTAGCAATGCCAGACTTGGTCCGTTTGTTCCCGCAGAGTCAGGCGATGAATCTCGCGGCGGCCGCTTTGGTCAAACAAGCATAGGTCGACCCTCTCGGCATGTTCAGAAAAAATCGCGAAATTCACACCCTCGCCATCCCAGGTGGATCCCAGGGGATATGGCCTTCCCGGCCAGACGATTGGTGCATCGTGATTCAGCAAGTCGAAGCCTCGCACACTCCGTCTAATCTAACCTGCGCGAAAGGATAAAAGTCCACTTTTCCTCCTAGCTCGTCTACCAAATCCAAAAGTACTCGGTGGCGACTGAGGGATTGTCAGGCCGTGTGGGATGAGGCGTCAGAACGGAAGGTTGCTGAAGCCCTCCTGATTGCGGAAACGACCGAAGTATCAGGCCGATTATAAAAACGCAAGAAAACAAATGGATCCCCAGAAGTATCTCAAAGGAGCCAACAAAATCCAACACCAACAACAGATCAACGCAAAGAGGAGGCACGACCACCTTGGCCGGATGCGGTGACAGGAGTGCAAGGTTTGTGGGGGTAGTCGGTTTGCGGAGTTGCTGCTGATACGTCGCTCTGATTGATCTCACGGTCGGCTGACGTCGACCTCGTCGAGCTCGCGTTCCATGAGCCGTATCCCAGCGTCGAACCGTCAGCTGCAGCCGGCGACTGGTCCGAATCTTGGGAAGTTCCTGGCAGATTCGCGCAGGGCGAACTGGCGCCTGACCCATTCGGGGGCTTCGGCTTCAGGGTCGACGGCTCTGTATTGGTTGCCGGAGTCGGCGGAGCCGGCGAGGTCGCGCCCGGCACGGTGGTGTCTTGAGGTTTCGTCGGCGAATCCTGTCCTCGGACCTTTTGACTTGGCTGAGGTGTCCGCCAATTACCTGCGTCGATACGCGGTTCTGTGGCCTCAGACACAGTCTGCCCCACAATCCAACTCGTGCACATCAAAAGAAATGACAGCGGTAACAGTTTCCTGGCTGGCATGCGCCACCGACCTTTCTTTCCATGCAGATTTACGTTTCGGTTTGCCGCGCAATTCCGGCGGACAAAATCCAAGACAGCCCACTGCTTCACTGTGATGAGACGTTTGCGGGGATGGCATCCGGCGAGAGCCTTAGATCTGCGCGAAAAAAATTGTACGCATCTTTAAGAAACTTGAAGCCGACCATGAAACGCAATAACTTGCGTGGCATGGGCTCCGAAATACGGATGATGGAAGATGCCCACGCGATAAGACCTGCGCAGTCACGTCCTATACAGCCGTTCCCAATCCAAAATGCCCTACGCTCCCGATGTCCACCAACCTTGCTCGCGACTAGTGTTCGGGGAGTTATCTCAATCGGTCGGTGCTTCAACGGGATAACGGAAAACGAGGACGATATGGCGACGCAGAAATCAGAGAAATGTGCCCATCTACCTTGCATTTGCGTTCCTCCGCCTGGGGAGAAGTTTTGCAGTCAGCTTTGCAAGGATGCGGGATCGGAAGAAACGGAGATAAGCTGTGACTGCGGCCATTCGGCTTGCGCGAAGTGAACCAGTTCGTTGAATCATGGTTCAGCGCTGTAAGGAGGTCCCGCTGTGAGCACCGAATTGGTTGCGGTAACATTGCCGCGGATTCCTCGCATTGGCGAGCCCGCACCGGATTTTGAGTCCCATTCCACCCAGGGGGTTCTGCGCCTGAGTGATTATTCTTCCAAAGGTAAGTGGGTCATCCTGTTTTCGCATCCCGGTGATTTCTTGCCGGTTTGCACCACCGAGTTCATGGAATTTGCTCGCCGCAACGCCGAGTTCGAGCAGCGAAAGACGCAGCTGATCGGTTGCTCCGTCGATAGCATCTACTCGCATATCGCCTGGATCCGGGATATCGAGCGCTCGTGCGCAGTCAAGATACCGTTCCCGGTGATCGCCGATCCGGAGCGGAAGGTGGCGCGCTCGTTTGGTATGTTGCATGACGCAACCAGCGAAACAGCGACCGTGCGATCGGTCCTCTTTATCGATCCCACTCAGATCATTCGCGCCTTGCTTTATTACCCCGTCTCTTGCGGACGCAACATTGACGAACTCTTGCGGGTGGTGGATGCTTTGCAGACTGGGGATTCGAACGACGTCGCCACCCCGGCAAACTGGCGCCCCGGAGATCCCGTAATCGTCCCCGCTCCAACCACACAAGCCGATGCCGAGGAACGCATCGCTGGGGGCGATGGCCTCGATGTAACTGACTGGTATCTGACCCGAAAAATGCTGGACTGCGACGCCGGTTAATGACGCCGGCTAATAAGGTCGCCGAATCGGTTCCCGGTCTCGTCGTTACATACAATTGACCTTCAAACGAAAATTCTGAACCGCCTTTGGCTCGACACGATTGGCTTGGCTCGAGAATACAGTAACAACCCGATTCGAGCGCTGCCTCAGCCGAGTTAATTTATGGCTCGGGTCGAAGCTCGGCGATTATCACTGGAGGTCACTCCAGAACTATGCCTATTTGTGAACTCCCTACTAACAGTACAGCCACAGCGCCACCGCTCCGCTGGCACGTCCCGTATCGGGCTGCACTTTTTGAGACCGACCGAGATGAACTGCCGCGACGCATCGCCGACGCAAAGCGGGCTATCATCGCCAGGGCGCAGGAGTTGTTTGCCTCCAGCGCTGACAACATCGAAGAAGACCAATTGCTGGAAGATGCGCTTTACGCTCTAAGCGCATTGCAGAATTGCCCTGTCGTTTGAAACGGATGCCGATTAGTAAACTCTTTTTCCGCCGCCGGAGTTTTGAAATTCAACCACGTTCCGCCACCAGAATTGCGGAACAGTCTGAAACAACCGAGAACCGCGGAGGACCGCGATTGCGGATGACCTGAGCGTTTTTTATCCCTTACAGTGTCTGCTGTATTGCGGGAGAAGAGGTGCTGCTGTACATGTCGATTGCGGATCGGCTAAATCACCGACTGAAAGAGCATGACCATGACGAGCAAGGATACAGAAGACTGGAAGAATCTTTATTTGGCGGCGGTGCTGGAGAGCGATAAGAACCTGCTTCCGCACCGAATCTTCGATGCACGGACTGCAATCCTGCGCCGAGGAAGAAAGCTTTTCCACAGTGGTTTCGCTAACCTGGGCGAGAGGCAGGCACTAGATCGCGCCCTCCACGCGCTGAATGCCCTGACGAGTTGCCTGCAGATTGACACCTCGAGAGTAGCTGCCTAATACTTACAAGTTGGGACTTAGCCGTTAGAGTCGAACCTGTCAGTCCGCGCAACCCGTAGCTTCGATCGTTACCGGGCAAACCGAAGGATTGGATGGGTAAGAGGTACGAAATGCGCATCAACCTCTCCTCGCGTTGGTTATTAATTCGTTTGCTGTCGATCACTCTTTTGATGCTTACGATGTCTGCCTCCTCGTACGGGCAGATCGGAATATCGGTCACGTTTGGTCCGCCGGCGCTGCCCGTCTATGAACAACCGATTTGTCCGGGCGACGGCTACCTCTGGACCCCCGGCTACTGGGCATGGGATGACGATATCAGCGACTACTATTGGGTCCCGGGTACCTGGGTGCTGGCCCCTGAAGTCGGTTTCCTCTGGACCCCGGGCTGGTGGGGTTGGGGCGGCAATGCCTTCCTTTTCCATGAAGGATATTGGGGACCGGAGGTGGGCTTTTACGGCGGAATCAATTATGGCTTCGGATATTTCGGCGTCGGATTTAGGGGCGGACGCTGGGACAATGGACACTTCTTCTACAACCGCGCCGTGGTGAACGTTAACGTCACCAATATTCACAACGTTTACAACACGACAGTGACCAACGTTACGGTAAACCGCGTTAGTTACAACGGGGGCAACGGGGGAATTGAAGCACGTCCAACACCTCAAGAAGAAGCGGCAGCTAACCAGAGACATATTCCCCCGGTGGCAGAACAAACTCAACATATGCAAACAGCTCGTAGTAACCCGCAGTTGCGGGCGTCGGTGAACCAAGGCAGGCCACCGATCGCAGCTACGGAAAAGCCGGGAGAATTTTCCGGTGGTGGAGTGGTCGCAGCCAGGGAGGCTGGAGCTCCGTATCATGCTCCCGCCAACCGTGCAGGAGCAGGGACGGGCGGCAACGCGCGTCCGGGAGGCGCTGGTGCGACCGCAGTCCATCCTAAAGACCTCCCGCCGATAGAGCGTCCGACTCCGACGAATACTGGGGACCCGAAGGCTGACCAGAAGTATCAGAAACAGCAGGAAAAGCTGGCGGCGCAACAGGATAAGGAGCGGCAAAAACTCCAGCAGCAGCAGGATAAGGAACATCAACGAATGGCGAAGCAGAACGCGGACGCCGCCAGGACCCAGCAATTGGAGCAGAAGCATCAGCAGCAAACGCAGCAACTGCAGCAGAGGCACGCTTCCCAGATACAAGAATTGCAGCAGAGGCAAGCGGCGGCGCATCCGAGCGCGCCTCGGCGGTAAAGGGCGGGCGCGGTAATTGCTGTGCGGATCGACAAACGAACGAGGCAGGGTGGGGCGGCGGATATGGCGGGCAGAACGTTCAAGCGATTTGGAATCATTCTAACTTGCGCGGCACTGCTCGATCCCTGCTTAACCCTTGGCGCCCCGGTAGCGGTGCGTTATCGGGAAGGCCTGGTGCATGGTTTTCTGGTGTTGAGCAGCATGCAGGGTGACCCGGTTGCTTACGGTGACGTGGCTCAAGCTTCCCGGGGCGATCGGGTCACAACCCACGTGATCTTCCGATTCAAGGATGGCTCGGTCCAGGATGAAACCACGATTTTCTCTCAGCGAGGCAATTTCCGCCTTCTGAGCTATCACCTCGAACAGAAAGGCCCGTCGTTTCACTATCCGATGGACCTTTCGATCGACACCTCTTCGGGCCAAGTCACGGTTCGCTACAAAGAAGACAACAACGAAAAGGAAAAAGTTGCGAGCGAGCGAATGCAATTACCGGCGGACCTTGCCAATGGCCTGCTCTTTACGATGCTGAAGAATGTTCGGGCGGGTGTTTCGCCGATCACATTGTCGTTCATAGTCGCCACGCCTAAGCCAAGATTGATAAAGCTCACGATCACCCCCCAGGGTGACGAAGGGTTCTCTATCGGCGACTGGAAGCGCACCGCCATGCACTACCTCATAAAAATGGAGATCGAAGGCGTCGCCGGGGTGATTGCCCCGCTTCTAGGTAAGAAACCTCCAGACCTGCACGTTTGGATTTTGGAGGGAGATGCGCCCGGTTTGGTGAAATTCGAAGGGCCACTTTCGGTCGATGGGCCGGCCTGGCGCATTGAGCTCACCAGGCCGCTATGGCCCTCTCCTGCTTCAGAACACGAGATCTCCCAGTAAGAAGTGCGGCTGCTTTTCACTGATAACGAAAGGTCAGCTTATCCAGATCGACGCAATAGGGTGACTGTTCGTAATTGCCGTCGAGCTGGTAGCTGACAGTTACTCCCCACCAACCCGGGGTTGAGCCCGGATTGTAATATTTGTTGAGCGTACTGGTTACTCCGTTCAATGTGATCGACTGGTATAACGGCTGATGGCTGACGGTGCGCTGCACCTGGATCGTCAGATGGTTCCATGAATTGCTTGTGGGGTTGCAGGCGATGCCGATCGGCACCCAATGCTGATTCAGGTTATCCCATTCATTGCTTCACACCCTCCGATTATCGATACATGAACTGCGCTGATTAAAACCTGGCAGCGGGCGGATTGCTATTGATTCCTGGAACCCGCGCAGGCGATGCGATCGCTGTGGAAAACGGTACGCGTCTACAGGAAACACCGTATGGATTCCCCGTTATTAGGTAAATTAACGTGTGTGGTCATCTATTTCATTAGGTGAGCACTAAACGAAGCGCGACCCCTGAGGTTTGAAATCCCCCTTATGTCAGAGAAACCGAGCACCACGCTGCCGGCGACGGTGGATAAAATTATCCGACCTCCGTCTCCCCGCGATCCCGAAAAGGCACAGATCACCGTGGAAGGGGCCGATCATCTTTATCGCGAGCTTCGCATCGAGAACACCTTAGTTGACGAGAATGGCGACAAGGTGCGCCTTAAAGAAGGCGCTGAGGTCGAAGTTACGATTGCAGCCGGACCCGACGCGACCTCCCCAAAGAATGATGATCGAACCTCTGCATAACGGAGAGGAATAGTTCCTTATCTGAATTCGATAAAAGGGAGCGGTTTCACAACACTTCTGCAGTATTTGGCTTTTCAGCGGCGGTTGAGTCGCGCAGCGGCACTCTAGCAGTTATAGTCGTTCCCGAGCCGTCAGATCGAATGTCGAGAATGCCCCCCAGCTGCCTGAGACGCTCACGCATCCCGCGAAATCCAACTCCTGTTCGGCTCGCAGTGCCAAGTTCCAACTGTTTTTGCAGCGGTATACCTTTGCCCTGATCCCTTACCTGGATGAAGATTTGATGATCTTCTTCATGCATGCGTATTTCAGCGGTTGTACCCCCGGAGTGACGATGGATGTTTGTAAGACACTCTTGCACCATCCGGAAAATTGCGATTTCCATCTCCTCCGAGAGTCGCCGGAACTCGGATGGAATATCGATATCGACCTTGATCTTGCTGCGTTCAGAAAATCCATCCACGTACCAGCGAAGCGCAGACGCAAGACCGGCGGCTTCCAGCAAAGGTGGATGCAACAAGTGCGAGATGGTGCGGATTTCCCTGCTGATTTGTTCTACCATCGCTGCGTTTTCAGAAACCGCGCGTGCTCCAGCCGAGTCCAGTTTGTCCGCCTGGCGCTGCACGACTGCGATGTTCATGCTCAGGGCGGCCAACAGTTGACCGACGCTGTCGTGTAACTCGCGCGCAATTCTTCGGCGCTCATCATCCTGCATCTGCTGCAGCCTGCCCGACAATTCGCGGAGGCTTTCGTTGGCCGTGTTCAAATCTGCCGTGCGCTCCTGGACCTTGTGCTCGAGCTCGTTATGCGCTTGCCGCAGTTTCTCTTGCGCCCATTTGCTTTTGGCAAGAGAGCGCCGATTGGCTTCGCCTAACGCGATTATCAAACCCGAGAAGACGAGGAAACCAAGCATCCCAGTAATAGTGGCCTTCGGATCGCGGAGAGCAAAAGACCCGACAGGCGGAAGAAACCAGTACCAGACTCCAACCACCATTACCAGGGTCGTGGCGATAGAAGGTCCCAGTCCGCAGTACCAGGCGGAAAAAACCACCGCTGCCCACGCCGTGTGATAAGGGTTGCTTTCGCCGAGAAAGGGGGAAAGAAAACTCCGAAGCACCAACGCTACGATTGCCGCAAAAACCGCCAGTGCGTAACGGCGCATTTTCTCATAAGCGTGGCTATCTGGACTATGTTCCCTACGCATGCTTGGCCCTCGCATAGTCTAACTGACAAACTACAGGCGACAAAGGCAGCCCGCTAACATCGTCGAGAAATAGCATCAAAGTGCAGCCCGACCAAGCTTTTCGGCATTTCAAATTAGCGCACAGCGAATCGTTATTCCCTACAGTATCCACCCTATGGCGATCCCGACACTGAAGTGGCTATGGTGCAGGAAGTACCGAACCTTCAGTGGGGTTCGCCGTTTCCCGCCGCAGGGTCCGCCAAGGCCTCCGCTTGCGAGGCAGAGTTTGGAGATCCGATCCATGATGCCGAATCGTTCAGGCGCTTACGGAATGTACGCTCAAGACGCAGAGCTCGAGCAGATCACGCGAATCTTAAGCCAGTCAGGCTTCGACAAGCAGGACATGTGCATGATGGTGTCTCCCGGGCATCCCATTGCCGCAATCGTGCGCGAGAACAATATTCTCAACGCCGAGCGGGAAGAAGGCGGTTTGGCAGCAGGGTTGATGGGCTGGCTCTTCGAATTCGGTGCCGTGCTGATTCCGACAGTCGGGTTCTTCATCCGTTCCAAGGCGTTTCTTCATGCTTTGGTGGCGCGGGAGGGTTCCCCTATTTTATGCGGCAATTCGAGGGCTCTGGTTGGGTTGGGTTTCTCTGAAGAGGACGCCGCACGTTTCGAGAACCAACTCCGTGATTTCGGTGTCCTGGTTTACGTAGCCTGCCCACAAGAGGCCAATGCGGCATGGGCGGTGGAGATAATGCGGCGCACCGGGGCCCAGGAACCTGCACTGCTGGGGGAGAAAGCTTTGATGGCAGCGGTGTGACAGAGGTGATTCAGTTTTCATCCGGTTTTCTTGCCACTGCGTGTTCCTTTATGCTGCCAGCCGGTTCAGAAGAAATGAATGCCGGAGAACTGCTGCTAAGAAGCCTGCCTCTTCGTCCCGAATACAGTGAGGGATTAGTCCGAAATACTCGAGGCGTTCCTCGAGCTGTGATGCTGGAAAGCTGAAATGTGAAGACCAAGCGATGCAAGAGTTTAGAAAGCCTGGCGGCGATCGTCGATTCTTGGCTGGCTCTCTTCATGGTCTTCTCCGCAATGAACCAGACTCTGACGAACCAGGATCGAACGAATCAGGATCTAACGAATCAGGATCGAATGAACCAGGATCTAACGAATCAGGATCGAATGAACCAGGGCGAACCGAAGTAAAATCATAAAAAAAGAAAAGCGGGAATTCCGTTCATCTTGCGGAGCCGGGTTCGGGCGATCTCAGCGTAATCCTCGCCAGCCTGCAGACGATGCGGGATAGGGATTTTTCCGTGCGCCTGCCGGGGTCCCGGACTGGACTTGCCGGGAAAGTTGCCGATACTTTCAATTCGATTGTCTCCGCCAACCAGCAGATGGCGGAGGAATTGAAGCGCGTTGGGCAGGTGGTGGGGAAAGAAGGCAGGACACGCGAAAGGACGCGCTTTCATGAATCTCGCGGGGACTGGGGCCACATGGAGGTTTCGATTAACACCCTGGTTGAGGACTCACTTCGACCGACCGAGGGTGTAACCCGTGCGATCGCTGCCGTCGCCCAGGGGAATCTCACACAAACCGTGCGCTTGGATGTGGATGGCCGACCGCTTGAGGGCGAATTTCTTCGCTCTGCCAACGTCGTCAACACCATGATTCAGCAGCTCAGCACTTTCACCGCCGAAGCACTGCCAGTCCCGGAACCCTGGTCGAAGTGCTGATTCGGTGTCCATCGGTATTGCCAGAACAGAGCGTCGTGCTGGACGGTTGCCTCAATTTGTAAGAGCAAGCATACCTGTAAAATGCCCGGCACGATTTGTGACTTGTTTAGAACCTGCGCGAAGTGCCGATGCCCGCCAGCGTGGTTTCCCCCCCAATGAAAGACCTCCAGAAGATTCATCGTTCAATCGGGCCATCATTAGTAGTTTTGCTTTGTTTTGATTTGGTCAGTTTTAGGTCACCTTCCCTGTTGCAATAAGGACAACACCCTATTTCTCTTGCTTTGTCACATTATCCACCTCTCGGGCTCTGGCGCTATTCAGTCGGTTCCGGTGTACTCGCTGCGTTCACTTTACGGATTGAACCGGATGGAACAGGCGCGATGGAGCGGCTAGGTTTATTGCGCAAGACAATTCAACTAGTTGCTCGCTTCGGGCACGAAACAAGAGGGTCCGCTTATGACAAGAATCAATTCAGTATTTCCGAGATATCTTCTGGTGCTCGGCGCTAGTCTTCTGCTGATCAGCATCGCTTGGTCTGCCGATGACAAGGACCAGTCGGATATTGAGAAGCGCCTAGACAACTCCGCCAAGGTTCTAACAGAGATCATGGATACTCCGGACAAGGCAATCCCGGACAAGGTGATGAGCGACGCCAAATGCATCGCGGTAGTTCCATCGATGGTAAAGATTGCCGTCGGTTTCGGCGGCAGCCATGGAAAGGGCGTTGCAACCTGCCGAACTGAGGCCGGCACCTGGAGTGCGCCGGCTCCGATCACAATCACCGGTGGAAGCTGGGGACTGCAGCTCGGCGGTCAGGCCGTCGACATTGTAATGATCGTGACGAATGACCAGGGAATGCAACACCTGCTATCGAGCAAGTTCAAGATTGGTGGCGATGCTTCAGCGGCTGCAGGTCCGGTTGGACGTGACGCTGGCGCCGACACGGACTGGAAGATGAGAGCTGAGTTGCTCACTTACTCCCGCGCCCGTGGCCTGTTTGCAGGAATTGATCTGAACGGCACGGTGGTCACACAAGATAAAGATGAGACTCGAATCCTCTACGGACGATTCGTTCCATTTAGCGACATCCTGGACGGAAAAGTGCACGCGCGCGCGGCGAGCCAGCCTTTCTTGGCTGCGGTGAGGAAATATTCGGGCCAAGCCAAGGCGGAGCACAGCGAAAACAAGCCATCGGCGGGAATTGTGGAAAACAGCAGTCGTTGAAATCAGTTTTGTACGGGCCCGGGTTTGATGCCGGGCCCGCGTCTAACAAACAAATGAGGAGGCTTTCATGTCGACAATTTTGATTATCGTGTTGGTGTTGTTATTGGTCGGAGCCCTGCCGACTTGGCCGTACAGCAGTGGGTGGGGGTATTACCCCAGCGGGGGATTGGGTTTGGTGGTTGTGGTGGTACTTGTATTGCTTTTGGCCGGCCGATTGTAGTCCGCTCGACTGGGCCCTGCCGGTAGGCGGGACATTCACCGAGTGGTGGGACTGTCGGTCCCCATCACTCTTTTTGATCTTGCGTTTAGCTCGCGATCCGCAGAACCGAACGTAGCGGCGCGATTATGTTGTTGCCGACTAGGAGCGCCAATGCCGAACCCGCAGCAGAGTCCGCGACTCGCCCGTGTGTTGCCGTCAGCGTCATATTCGGCCGCAGTGCTAGAGAATCTTTACGCGAATCGGGAACGAAGAGGGCGGTCCGCAAAAGTGAGTTCCCCAACCTCGGCTGCGGCTGGCCCGGAAGCGATCTGGGGCCAGTTCAATAATTATCGCTCCAACGGGCTCGTGGGATCAGCAGTGGTGCACGTCGCGCTGCTGGGGTTGATTCTAGGAGCCGCCACTTTCGGCCACCAAGTGGTACATCAGGCGCAGAAGCACGAAACGGTGACGCTGATCGCACCTTCGCCCGACTCCTACGCTCTACCGATTTCAAAAACAATTGTGAGCGGAGGTGGGGGAGGCGGTGACAAAGAACCACTGCCCGCATCGAAGGGAAGCCTACCTAAACTTGCTGCCGAGCAGATTACACCGCCTCAGATCGTGGTCCGTAACCAACACCCTAAGCTCACTGTTGAGCCAGCAGTTGTAGTTCCTCCGCAGGTACACTTGGCCCAAAATCATATGTTGGACCTGGGCGATCCGGCGAGCGTTCCTCTTCCTTCCGCACCCCCATCCAACGGCGTTGGCACAGGTGGCGGTATCGGTTTGGGATCGGGGCAAGGTGTAGGCGCGGGTCACGGGCCCGGAGTGGGCGCGGGCACCGGGGGCGGCACGGGCGGAGGCGTATATAAGGTCGGAGGAGGAATTTCAGCCCCTCAGCCGGTCTCGACCCCGGATCCGGAATATACCGATGAGGCGCGCAATGCAAAGACTCAGGGAACTTGCATCCTTTGGCTCATCGTCGATGAGCAAGGGAATCCCCGCGACATCCGCGTTGTGCACGGTTTGGGATTCGGGCTGGATGCCAAGGCCATTGCTGCGGTGAAGCAGTGGCGCTTTCAACCTGCCAAGAAAGACGGCCGACCGGTGAATGTGCAAATCAGTGTCGAAGTAGGATTCCGTCTCTACTGATCTATCTAGGTTAATCAAACTACAACTCATCTCACAAATGCCCGCTTCGTCATTATTATTATTCGGTCGCTCGCTCAGATTTTCCCCAATGGTTGCGCTAGTGATGCGCCTTCCCATTGGGACCATCACTGGTGCTGATGGCGTCTTGCCGCAGAGCAGAAGGTCTTCCATCGCCTGGCCGACTACAAGAATGGCTGTTGGGGTTGCCAAACAGCCCGTCCATCACAAGGGCGTTCGTCCTTATCCGGTTCATCTGTTCATAAATGTACTGGCGAAGGTCGGCAACGTCGAGAATGCGACTTCCACTGTTCAGGTGAGCATAAATCAGGTCGTCCCTGAGGCTTTCGAGCATGGATAGCGCGATCTGCCTTTTGTTTGTGTCCATGGCACACTCCACTGCGTACTACGTTTCACAGCCCGTATGATACTTGTTGGTGCACATTAATCTGTGCAATTTTGACCACTCAGGGTCGGGCATTTATAAGATAGGTTCCAGGTCGACTTGAGCAACAGACCCTTTCCCAAAATGTAGGTCCGAGAACCCCTCAGGGCGCATAGAAAGCTCGGGCGGAGCCCGCTGGATGCATTTACGTTTGCGCGACTCGACAAATAACTATACTTCTCGACAATAAGTTGAACCTGCCATCGTAGAAGTACTTCTCAGCATTTCACTTCACTCTGGCTTTACAGCAAGTCAGGCAGTCAATTACAGGAGCATCCTGATGGGATGCGAGCGGCGGTAACGGTAGTCTCGTGTTGAAAGTTGAGAGCTCTTGAGATCCAGTTCAGAGCAACAACGACAACACTTAGTTTTTGAAAGAAGGAGACTACAGTGGCGACTTGCGTAATTTCCGCGACCACCAACCTGATGCCGGTGGTAGAAGAAAACAACCCGGCCGAATCCGAACGCAGCCTTGTTCAGCGCGCCCAGCAGGGCGATGAACAGGCCTTTGCCACGCTCTTCCAGGTTCACAAAAAGCGCGTGTATTCCGTGTGCCTGCTGATGACGAAGGATATAGCCGAGGCGGAAGATTTAACTCAAGAAGCTTTCCTGCAGGTGTTCCGCTGTGTCGGTTCGTTCCGTGGAGATTCCGCCTTCTCAACGTGGCTGTACCGGGTTGCAGTGAATACCGTGCTGATGAAACTTCGCCGCCGTAAGGCACCACCCGTCGTCTCACTCGACGAACCAGTGTCGGCAGAGTCGCCCTCTCTACGGCGTGACATAGGGAAAGCGGACCTTCGGCTCAGCGGCGCGATCGACCGAATTGCGTTACGCCGCGCCATGCAGGAACTGCCCGAGGGATGTCGCCAGATATTCGCTCTGCACGAAGTCGAGGGATACCAGCATCATGAAATTGCCAAGATGTTGGACTGTTCGGTTGGAAATTCAAAGTCGCAACTGCACAAAGCGAAGATGAAGATGCGCGATCTTTTATTTCCGAAACGGAAAATCCTGCGCCGAGCCGCAACCAATCGTGTCAGCGCGTCCCCGTCCAAGAATGAGGATGGAACTCAACTGGCCGTCTAGCGTGCGCCGGACCGCACAGGGGAGCAATATTTTATTGGAAGACGGGAAGGAAAGGTCAGTGGGGGAGGAGCAATTGTTGTATTGGCAACAGAGCCTTAAGCGTTTACATTGACTGCCCAAGCAGTTTTGCAGGAGTCTCTGCCCACACCGTTGGCGTGCATCGTATTCTTGGCCACAGCGGGAACTACAAAACATGCTGCGCCTGAGCTTGCTTACAGGCTTGGCGGCAGTGGCTGCGCGCTTGAACTTAAGGTAACCGGAAGCGATTAGGGAACATGGCGCTGCGCGGCAGTTGTAGCGTGTTCTATTCTCAGGCTTTCAGGGTATTGTGGTTGCCCGATTGAGATCCTATGCTGAACAAACAGACAAGAGGACAAATGCAAAGGGAAAAGATGCTTGGGAAAAATTTTCGTCGTGCAAGCGCAACGGAGCAGCGGGAGTATGCACATATCAAAGAGAATGCGAAAACACTCAGGCCGCTACCGTACGAGGCCAGGAATTAGCCGCACGCACCGTGCCCAAGCAACACAAGGCGGGAGGTCATAACGAGGGTCGTTGACAGTGGAGTATCCCGGCTAGGCTGATATTCCCCGTCTAGTTTTCGGCGTGTTTGACTCCAGCAACGGTGGCTCGGTTGGAAGGGTGTGCTTTTGACTAGAATTCTAGTGGTCGATGACAATCCAGCGGTCCGACACTATCTGAGGGCTCTCCTCGAGCAGCAGAGCACCTGGCGCGTCTGCGCTGAAGCCCGCACCGGACGGGAAGCCCTGGAGCGGGTTGAGAAGAACCCGCCGGACATGATACTGCTGGACTTTCAGATGCCTGATCTGAATGGCCTCGATGTTGCACGCGAACTCACCAGGACCTTTCCGAAGATCCCGATACTTATGATCACGATTCACCTATCCAAGCAACTCGCGGAGGAAGCACGTAAGGTTGGAGTTCGCGGAGCTTGCGCCAAGTCGGATGTCAGCTCAATTGTCGAAGCGGTAGACGCACTTTTGCACGCTGGAACCTACTTCCCTGCAATGAGTTCCTTTGGCCACTAGCTTGATCAAACATAGGCTTGGGGAAAAATACAGGATTCCCTGTATTCGACCCCGGGTGGTAGCATGCTACGGTAGCGTTGATCCACTGGAGTCGCGTTTCGGCCAGGTGAGGGTAGCTCCTCCGGCAGGACCATGAGAACCTGTGAAATCAACTGCAGTCGAAGAGTTTTCTCGAGTCGCTGCTCAAAGCTTCCTCAAAGAGCCGGAAACTGTTATGCCAGTTCGCATACTCCTGGTGGATGATCATCCCGTGGTGAGACAGGGGCTGCGAACTCTACTGGAAGGGCGTCCCGGCTGGGAAGTAGTCGGTGAAGCATCCGACGGCGTCGAGGCCCTCGAAAAGATCGAAGGTTTGCAGCCCGACGTCGTAGTGCTGGATGTCACCATGCCTCGAATGAATGGACTGGAAGCGTGCCGACTGCTTCAGAGGAATCAGAAATCGGCGCCGGAGGTTCTATTCGTCACTCAACATGACTCTCCGCAAATGATGCGCGAAGCGCTTGACGCGGGGGCCAGGGGATACGTGGTGAAGTCGAATGCCGCACGCGACCTTTTGGAGGCCGTGGAAGCGGTAAGCCAGCACAGAGTTTTCACAGCACTGACGCGAGGCCCTCAGGCTTCGGGTTGAAATCTTTCAATCGTCGAATCGATCTATCCTGGGCTGTAAGGAGAGGCTGCCATGAAATTGCGCATCTTGTTAGCAGACGATCACGAGATTGTCCGTCGAGGTCTGTGTGCCCTTCTTCAGAGGCATGAAGGCTGGGAAGTGTGCGGGGAGGCGTCCGATGGCCGCGAAGCGATCGAAATGGCAAAGCGTCTCAAGCCCGATGTTGTGATCGTAGACATTGGCATGCCCCACCTAAACGGCTTGGACACCACCCGACAACTGTTGCAGCACGATCCTAATTTTAAAGTCATAGTTCTGACCATCACTGATAGCGACCAGGTCATCCGTGAGGCGCTCGACGCCGGCGCCCGCGGCTTCGTGCTCAAGTCTGACGCGGCCCGCGATCTGGTTTCGGCAGTGGAAGCCTTGCAGAGCAAACGAATGTTCTTCACGCCGCGAGTGAATGATCTGGTGTTGGCGGGCTTTTTGGAAAAGGGACACGCCATCTCTCGGAATGAGCCTCCGAACTTGCCGACTTTGACGGTCAGAGAGCGTGAGGTTACCCAGCTTCTTGCCGAGGGTAAGAGCTCCAAGGAAGTGGCCACTCTTCTAAATTTGAGCACTAAGACGGTTGAGACTCATCGCAGCAACATTATGCGGAAACTGAGCCTGCACTCCATTCGCGACCTGGTGGTGTATGCAATCAAGAACAACATCATCCAGATCCAGATGCCGCCGCAAATTCGCAGCAGCAGCCCGGAGACCAGTGTGGTCTGAGCCTTCCAGCCGCCCTTGACTTCATTGAGCGGAGTTGCTCGAATAATATCCGGTTCGCGCGCGGGCATGTGAGTTTGCTGTGACCTGGGGCGCGTGCTTCTACTCGAATCGACTGATACCCTGGTTTTGCGTTTTGATTCCGCGGCTTGTACGCGATCATGTATTGGCTGAGGATGTCGCGCGCCACGGTTCGAGTAATATTATCCACTTGATTGAGGGTATCTGGGAAGTAAGCTACTCCGCCTGTCGCTCTAGCCAAATCCCGCACTGCGTCTTCACCTCGCCGTTCCAGTCCTTTTCCCACTAGGCCGATGGCATAAAGCGTTGGACCGTTCGCCAGTTGCAGCCTCCGCGATTCCTTTTGGCAGAGTCTACT
>Ga0181525_10000681_pt1 | contig 29628 bp, 28 predicted proteins | sample PEATcosm2014_Bin_48_FD_121100 | JGI IMG/M metagenome (GOLD analysis project Ga0181525, IMG submission 121100) | Peatland microbial communities from MTU Mesocosm Facility, Houghton, MI, USA - PEATcosm2014_Bin06_10_metaG | ecosystem: Environmental > Terrestrial > Soil > Wetlands > Peat | place... | reverse complement strand
CCTTGCGGCAGTTCGGGGGGGGTGGACAACTCGTTCGCCGCACCATCTCTTTTATCACTTTTCTGTTCTGCGCGAGCTTCCTGTTTGCGCAGGAGCCGTTTCAATTTCCCACGGCCAATCATTATTTGTATGAGCGGGGCAGCGAACTGAAATTCTTCGCTCCGACCGCGCCGGACAAGCCGTGGACCAGCGGCAGCTTCGGCTGCGTCCGCAACAACGGCCAGCGCCTCCACGAAGGCCTCGACATCCGTCATCTGCAAACCGACCGGCGCGGCGAGCCGACCGACCCCGTCATGGCCACCGCCGATGGCACGGTGGTTTATTTCAGCATGAAACCGTCGCTGTCGAGTTACGGCAATTACCTGGTCATCCGCCACGTCGTCGAGGGGATTGAGATTTATTCGCTCTACGCGCACTTGAACGCAATACAGCCCGGAATCGTCGTTGGCAAAAGCGTCAAGCAGGGCGAGGTCGTCGCCACGATGGGCCACACCTCGAACGCCGAGGTCATCGAGCCGTGGCGCGCGCACGTCCATTTTGAATTGAACGTGCTGGTGAACGACAACTTTGCCTCGTGGTTCCGAACGGCATCACCCGGCGAGCGCAATGACCACGGCGAATGGAACGGCCAGAACCTCAACGGCCTCGATCCGCGCGAAATCCTCCTGGCCGAGCATAATCCGGCCTCAAAGTTCAGCCTGCTGAATGACATCCGCAGCCAGACGGAGCTTTGTCGCGTGCTGGTGCGCGCGACGAATTTCCCCTATTTGAAACGCTACCCGATGCTGGTGCTGCGAAATCCCGTTGCCGAAAAGGAAAGCGTGGCCGGCTACGAAATCGCGCTGAACCTGAACGGCGTGGCGTTTGCCCTGATGCCGCGCGCGGCGTCCGAAATCAAAAGCCCCGCGAAATTCCAGTTGTTGTCCGTCAACGAGGCCGAGGAAAAGGCGAATCCATGCCGGCATCTCGTCGTCCAGCGCAATGGCCGCTGGCAACTGGCAAACGAGGGCCTGCGGGAATTGGAATTACTGACGTATTGACCGGGCAAATTTCACTGGCGATTCGCCATAGCTGGCGTATTTTGTCTTCCAACTATGAGGATTGTCCTGGCAACAAATTCCAATAAACGACAGTTTCGCCGTGGCAATGGCGTTTTCACTTTTTCCGCATGGGTTTTATTTTCCATGGCGGCGATGGCCGGCTTTTTGATTTCGGAAAATGTTGAGGCGCAAAGCATCCGGTTTCCGTGGAACGGCTACGGCCACGATGCACAGCATGATGCCATCGCGTCGGCGCCATCCCAGCCGCTGAACCGCATTTTGTGGCAGACGCCGGTGGACTTGAATCCGCAATACAGCGGAAGCGAGTTGCTCATCCATTACGGTTCTCCTTCGATAACGCGATCAAACACGGTCATCGTGCCGGTGAAAACGGGCGCGACGGGGGGATTTGAAGTGGAGGCGCTGGCTGGCGCGACGGGCGCCACGAATTGGACGCAGACCACGGATTATGTTCTGCCGGCACACGATTGGACTCCGAGTTTTTCAGGCGTGCTGACTCCAAAAAACCGGCTCTATTTTCCCGGCGGCGGCGGGACGGTTTATTTTTGCGACACGCCGGACACGACGAACAATTCTCCCGTCATCGGACAAATTGCATTTTACGGGCTGGCTTATTATCTCGCCGACACCAATGCCTACTTGAGCAATGTGTTTATTGACACGCCCCTTACTTCGGATCGTTACGGAAATATATTCTTCGGCTTTCAAGTTACAGGTTCCACGCCGACGAATCTGCAGAGCGGCATCGCCCGGATTGATTTCAATGGAACCGGCACTTGGATTGCGGCCAGCAATGCCGTCACCAATGCCGCCATCAGCCAGGTCGCCATGAACTGCGCGCCGGCGTTGAGCAACGATCACAAGACGCTCTATATCGCCGTCAACAACGGTTATTCTGGTTACGGTTATCTCGTCGCATTGGACAGCCGGACGCTTGCGCCGCTGCAAAGCGTCCGGCTCAAAGATGTCAAGAATCCTGGCAACGACGCCAACGTGGATGACGACGGCACGGCATCGCCCGCAGTCGGCCCGGATGGCGATGTCTATTTTGGCGTGCTGGAAAATCCGTGGTATTCAAACAACGACCGCGGCTGGATGCTGCACTTCAACAGCACGCTCACCCAGACCAAATTGCCCGGCGCATTTGGCTGGGACGACACGGCTTCGGTCGTGCCAGCTTCGATGATTCCAACTTATCACGGCAGTTCTTCCTATCTGCTGATGACCAAGTATAACAATTACGCCGACCCCGGAATCGGCGGCGATGGCGTCAATAAAATTGCCATCCTCGACCCGGAGAACAGCGAGACAGACCCGGTTTCCGGCGCGACAACGATGAATGAAGTCCTCACCATCGCCGGCCCGACGCCCGATGCGGAATTCACCAACGCCCACCCCAATGCCGTGCATGAATGGTGCATCAATTCCGCCGCCGTTGACCCGTTCACCAAATCCGTGCTGGCCAACAACGAGGACGGACGGCTGTATCGCTGGGATTTGACCTCCAACACGCTTTCACAGACCAACATCCTGACCACTGGCCTCGGCGAAGCCTACACGCCCACCATCGTTGGCGTAAACGGAATCGTCTATGCCATCAATAACGCAATCCTGTTTGCCATCGGCCACTGACAAATGTCCGCCAAGCGCTTAAAACAATTCATGCTGCTGCCGGCCCTGGCACTGCTGTTGTCCGCTGCGAACGCGCAAACTTTGTCATTCAGCCTCACGCCTGCGGCGCAATCGGGAGTCGGAACAGGCGAGGTTTTTTTCATCGGCGCATTGACCAACACCGGCCTGACGACCAATTTCCTCAACAACATCCAGTTCGCCTTCACCGGCGCGGCGACCAATTATCTGACGGCGGACACAAATGTTTTCTTCGCCAACGTCCCCGGCATTTTGCTGCCCGGCGAAACCTACGCCGATGTTGTCTTTGGCGCCGTCATCAATCCCGCAACCCCGCCCGGCAATTATTCCGGCACGGTCGCAATCCAGGGGGGCACGGACATCTTTGGAGCAGGAAACCTGACAAACCAGACTTTCCAAGTTTCACTTCCGCCGGCGGCGCTGGGCATCGCGCGCTACGGCACCAACCTCGTCCTTTCCTGGCCATCGCCTCCGGGTGGTTTTTTATTGCAACAAAATGCCGATTTGGCCACGACGAATTGGACGACGGCAACGAATACCCTGACCATGACAAATTTTCAGAATCAAGCGATCCTCCCGCCGTCCGCCGTCCGCCAGTTTTACCGGCTCAAATATCCTTGATGGGAATACTGGGATAACGAACGTTGCTTGGTTTCCCTGCCCGCACCGTCTAACCTGAAGGGGTGCTGACCGACATCAAATCACTGACGCGCGTGGAACTGGAGGCGCAGTTCAAACGCTGGAAGGAACCGGCTTATCGCGTCACGCAATTGCTCGAGTGGCTTTATGCTCGTCGCGTCACGTCCTGGGACGCCATGACAAACCTGCCCAAACCGCTGCGCGAAAAGTTGCAACAGAATTTTTCGCTGCACTGCCTCGAACTCGTCCGCAAGCAGGGCGCGCACGACACCACGCAGAAATTTCTCTGGCGGCTGCACGACCATTCCCTCATCGAAAGCGTCCTGATTCCCGCCAACCCGGCGCTTTACGGCGAGGCGAGCGACCGGCACACGCTTTGCATTTCCACGCAGGTTGGCTGCGCCTACGGCTGCAAATTCTGCGCCAGCGGCCTCGACGGCTGGAAACGCAATCTCACGCCGGATGAAATCGTGGAACAGGTAGTATCAGTCGAAAGAATGCGTCCACAGTCCACAGTCCACAGTCAGTCGGCTGCAACGCAACCCCGGACTGGGGAGGGTGGACAACGGACTGTGGACAATGTGGTCGTCATGGGCATGGGCGAGCCGCTGGCCAATTACGAGCAATTGCTCAAGGCGCTCAAAATCCTGAACGCGCCGTGGGGCGGCGGCATTGGCGCGCGCAAAATCACCATTTCAACGAGCGGCCTCGCTCCGCAAATCCGCCGGCTCGCCGCCGAGCCGTTGCAATTCCGCCTGGCGATTTCACTTCATGGCGCAACGGATGAAGTCCGCAACCGGATAATGCCCGTCAACCGCAAGCATCCGCTCAAGGAACTCGTTGCCGCGTGCGAGCAATACCAGATTCAAAAGGGACGGATGCTCACGTTCGAGTATATTTTAATCGCCGGCGTGAACGATTCCGTTGCGCAAGCCGCGCCGCTGGCCGCGCTTGCCAAAAAGCTGTTCGCGAAGGTGAATTTGATTCCTTACAACAAGGTCGAGGGTTTGCAATGGGAGCGTCCCGAAGAAATGGTTTGCGAGGCGTTCCTTCGCGCGTTGGAAAAGCAAAAGGTCACCGCGACGCTGCGCCGGGAAAAGGGCCACGACATTGACGCCGCCTGCGGCCAGTTGCGGCTGAAGACGGAAAAGGAATTGAGCGCGGCTAGTTCGTCCTGACCGGCGCCGGGTCCGCCTCGCGTTTATAGACGCGGACATATTCCTCGGTGACCGGCGGCGCGTTGGTGGATGCTTCATCCCAGGCGGAGACCATCTCTCCTTGGTTATTGTGGCCGACAAATCCGGCCAGCTTGTAAAAGCGCGCGGCATACTTGTCAAACCAGTCAAATATCGCCCGGTTGGAATAGGGCTTGGCCAGCCACGACAATTGATAAAGCACAAACACCAGGTAATCGGGCCGGTTCGTCTCAATTTCCTGCATCATCTCTTGCTGCATGGCCAGCGCGGCGGGTTGCGGCTCCATCAGCGCGTAGGTGTAGATGTAGCCTGTGGCGGAATGCCGCTGCGAGTAGAAATAAATCTCCGGCTCCGAGCCGAGCACCGCGATGCGCGCGTCCGGCGCGGAATGTCCGCGGATGTAATCGGCGGCAAGGCGCGATTCAATGAACGGGTTTCTCGGATAAAGAAACCGGCTGACTTCAAGACGCGACGCCTGGAAGAAAACGCGCGCCTGGTAAAAGATTATCCAGCTCAAGATGGTGCCGAACAGTATCAACGGCAGGGTTTGAAGCACATTTCTCATCCCGCCAAAATCCAAAATGCGCCTCAAGGAAACCACCGACATCCCGATGAGAATGGCGAAAGCTGGAAGCACTAGGACGAAATAGTGCGGCCGGAAATACAGCCCAATTGCCACACCCAGAAAAGAAAACAACCAGAAAGCCGCCGCGAACAATGCCTGTTGCCGGGTGGCTCTGTTTAACCACGCCAGCGGCAATCCGGTCGTGGCAAGGAGCCAAAGCCCGAGCGATACGCTCCAGTTCTGTTGCAAATGCCCGGCCAGATTTTGACTTCCTTCCGACCACGGTATCATCGTTGCATACTTATGCGCGTAGGCAAAAGTCCAGGACCAGAACCGGGCAAAATTCCCGGTGATAACGCATGAAAGGCAAAGAAGGACGAACGGTAAAATAATTGCCAGCCCGAAGATCAGCCCGCTTTTTGCGAATTGGATTGAAAAGATGGATTTGTTCGCCGCCGCGCGCCAGACCAGGAAGAAACAGCCGAACAGGCAGAAGCAAATCCCCTGCTGTATCATCAGGAATGCCAGCCCGTAAAGCAGCCCGCTGAAAAACAAAGTCCGGGCGCGCTTGTCCTCGTCCGCCCGAAGCAACAGCAGCGTGGCCGGCACCGCAAATAAAACCACGAACTGCGTGGCGTGCGCCGCCATTCCCAAGACCGGCACGCTCACCGACATGACAGTGTAACTGGCGCACGCCACCAGACCCGCCATCGTTCCAAAGAGTTTTCTCGCCAGCAAAAAAACGAACACGACGGTCAGCGCGTTGGCGACCAGCAACGTCAGATGCACTCCCGCGCTGGTTTCCCCAAACACCGCCATGCCGGCTGCGTAGGCATAATACGTCCCCGGCAATTTCATGTTGTAAGCCAGTTCGTAAGGCGGAATCCCTTGCAGAATCAACTGCCCGGCGTAGGCGTATTCCCCTTCGTCGCGCTCCAGCGGCATGTCCAGCAGCCGGACGCGGATGAATCCAACAAACAACAGCACCAACAGCACAAACAGCCACGGCCAGAGACGAGCCAGCGGGCTGCGGGAAGGATTTGTCGCCGGTCGGTTGTCCATTTGCGCATTGAAATAACATGGAGGTTAATTTCGACAAAGATTTTTCGGAGGGACAAGCTCTGCGAGTCCCTGAATTTTGGGCGTCGTGGAACTCCGCCCTCCGAAAAAATCTGTGTTCCATCCGTGTCCATCTGTGGCTAGATTGTCCCCGTGATTGCCCTGCTTGATTACGGCTCCGGCAACCTGCGCAGCGCGCAAAAGGCGCTGCTCAAGGCCGGCGCGGACGTGCGCGTGGTGAAATCGCCCAAGGAAATCGGCGACGCCCGCGCCATGGTGCTGCCCGGTGTCGGCGCGTTCGACGATTGCATCAACGCCCTGCGCAAACAGGAATTGCTCGAAGCCGCGCGCGACTTCATCAAGACCGGCAAACCGTTCCTCGGCATCTGCGTCGGCTATCAGGCGCTGTTTGAGCGGAGCGACGAGTTCAATTCCTGCGCCGCCGGACTCGGCGTCTTCCAGGGCAGCGTCATCCGCTTCTCGGAAAAGCATGGATTGAAGATTCCGCAAATCGGCTGGAACCAGCTTGAGATTGTGAAGACCGGTTGCCCGCTCTATCGCGGCATCGCCGCCGGCAGCTACGTTTATTTCGTCCACAGCTTTTATCCGCAGCCGGTGGACAAATCCATCATCGCCACGCGGACGGAATACGGCGACAGCTTTGCGTCGTCCGTCTGGCGCGACAACGTTTTCGCCACGCAATTTCACCCGGAGAAAAGCCAGAAGGTCGGCCTGCAACTGCTGAAGAACTTCGTGGAACTGGCGAAAGATTGAACAGCCGATACTTGGGCCGGTTCAACGGCACTATCCAAATCCGCGCAACGATCAGGCGCGGGCATGACAACCCGTTTGCTTGACGGGAATTTTAGCATTGCTGGAGCAATCCATCTGCTGTATAATTTTTCTTAACCGAGATTGGCCATGAAACGCAAAGCCGCCATCCTTAAGGCGTTTTTCTTTCACACACGCAAAGCTGGAGCTTGGTTTTGCATGGTTGCCTCCCTGTTGCTGGCATTATCTGCCTCATCGGCCCGCGCCCAAACGCAGGCGTATTTCCCGTATATCCCGCTCTTCCAATACAATATTTTTTACAACGTAAACCTGGAGATGGATCCCAGCGCGATAATGCCCATCAACGGCCCGGTCTTTTGCAACGCGGGCATTTGGGCGGGCACGCCCAATCTCACCTTTAACTCGACGGTTGCGGCTGCTGGAACGGTTTATTACGCACCCACCGGAACAGATCCTTTTTGCACCGGCAAAGTTGATAACGGCGGTGCCAACAGCGGCACCCCCTTTGGAAATTTCTCGTCTCCACCGGTTTCCTTGTCTCAACCGTTGAACCCACCCGTCGGCACTTATACCAATCCAAGTTCCGTGGAAGCCATCATCAACCTGCCACCGCCAGGCCTTGGCGCTCCCAACCCAAATGCTTACAACACCAATGGCCAGATGTATTTGTTCAACGATTGCGACCTCATCATTTCCAATTCCGCCAACGGGCTGGCCAGCTCCCTGGGCACCAACATCACCATCTGGTATCAAGACCCCTACCTCACCGCGCCTTTGAACCGAATCTCAAATGACGTTTACTTCCTCAAAACCGGCGGCAGCACCAACGTCATAACCCAAAGCGCGGGGCTTTATTCTCCCACGAACGTCGCCTACGCCAGCTATTCCTTTGTGACCAATGTTTCATATTACGACTATCGCGAACAAGACACGGTTCAGGCCGTTCAACTCAACATCACCAATTTGAACACATGGCTCACCAGCACCGCGACAACCGGTGGCCAGCAGTGGAACAGTATGAGCTATTTTGACAAACGTCACGGCATTGACTCCGTCTTCATCTACAACAATGTCCCGCGAACCGGTTCGCAACTGCCAGCCGTGCGTCTTATTGGTGGCGCGCAATTGCCCTACACCGCCAACGGAACCGGACAAACTACGGGCGGGCTGACGGTCGTTACCCCGCAACCGATTTACGTCTATGGCTATTACAACGTGCAAATCAACGGCGGCACCCCGCTTGCATCCCTCGCCACCACCAACACCGCCAATACATACCCCGCCGCGCTCATGGGCGATGCCATCACCATCCTCTCTTCCAACTGGCACGACACCTACAGCACCGCCACATCCCTCGCCTTGCGCATACCCACTGCCACCACCGTCAATGCCGCCTGTCTGGAGGGCATCGTGCAATCCACCAATTCCAATTACAGCGGCGGCGTGGAGAACTTCCTGCGGCTGGAAGAAAACTGGAGCGGTTCTACCGCCCTTACCTACAACGGCTCGATTGTGGTGATGTTCCCCAGCATCTACGCGACCAGTTTCTGGACCGGCACTGGAATCGTCTATAACGCCCCCAAACGCAACTGGGGATTTGACCAGAATTTCAACAATCCCAGCCTGCTGCCGGCTCTGACGCCGCTTGGCTTTTACACCGCGATTACGGCGCAGCCTCAAAGCCAGACCATCCTTCAAGGAAGCAACGTGACTTTCAGTGTCACAGTCAACAGTCCTGCATCGTGGAACTACCAGTGGAAGTTCAACGGGATTAACATTGCCGGGGCAACGAACATCTCGCTCACACTGACCGACGTGCAGACCAATCAAGCCGGGTATTACGCGGTGTGGGTTACAAATTCATTCTATTGGGCCATGAGTTCCAGCGCGTGGTTGATCGTGGCAGCGCCTCCAACAATCACAAGCCAGCCGACGAATCAAACGGTGCTGGAAGGCAGCGCGGTTACTTTCAGCGTCATCGCCAGCGGCACGCCACCGTTGAGTTACCAGTGGGCTGACAATGAAACGAACATGTTCGGGCTTACCACCAACTCATTCACATTGACCGTGGTGTCAAATGCCCCATTTGCAGGCTCGATGGTGCTGGGCGCGTTTCAGGTGGTCATCACCAATCTCTACGGCAGCGTCACGAGCAGCAACGCGGTCCTGTCGGTTTACGCGACGACCGCGCCGGCACTGGATACGCCGGTGCTTTCCGGCGGCAACCAGGTCCAGTTCGATGTCACCGGTGTTTCCGGGTTCAATTATGCCGTGCTGGCGTCCACCAATCTCGCGGATTGGGTGCCACTCCTCACAAACACCGCGCCGTTCACGTTCACAGACACCAACGCCGCCGGTTTACAACAGCGGTTTTACCGCTCCGTCTATCTGCCCTGATGCGCTTCGAAGAAACTTTCGGGCAGAATTCATAAAGTCATGTAAACTTGAATCCTTTTCATCCTGATAATCCCGTCCATGCCGTTGTTGGTTGCCGTAATTGTCAAAGTTTCTCCAGCTCTTCCCGCATCATTTTCGCCAGCGGCTGGATGGTCTTCGCGCTGAATTCGAATGTGCAGCCCGCCGCCTGGAACAGTTCCGGCAGCGGACGCGAGCCGCCCAGCGCGAGGGATTTTTTGTAGTCGCCCAGCGCCTTCGCCTTGTCGCGTTTGGAATTGGCCCAGACCTGCAACGCGCCGAGCTGCGCGATGCCGTATTCGATGTAATAAAACGGATGGAGGAAAATGTGGAGCTGCCGGTGCCAGAGATTGGCGCGCGCGGCCTCGTGTCCGCTCCAGTCCACGCCGCCGCCAAAACGGTTCATCAATTTCAACCACGCCACCATGCGCTCTTCGCGGGTGTGCTGCGGGTGCGTGTAAATCCAGTGCTGAAAGGCGTCCACGGTCGCGATCCACGGAAAAACTCCGACGACGCCCTCAAGATGCACCCGCCGGGCGCGGTTCGCGTCGTCCGCCATGGAATAAAATTCCTCGATGAATTCGTTGCCGAGCAGTTCCATGCTCATGGAGGCGACCTCGCAGAATTCAATCGGCGCGCCGCGATACGCATACAAATCCTCGTCGCGCGTCGCCAGCGCGTGAAAGGCATGGCCCGCCTCGTGCAAAATCGTCTCCACGTCGCGTTGCAAGCCGACGGCGTTCATAAAGATGAACGGCAGCCGCGATTCCGACAGCGTGGATTGGTAGCCGCCCGGCGCCTTGCCCTTGCGGTTGTCGAGGTCGAGCAATTTCAAATCGTCCATCTGCCGGAAGCCGGACGCCAGCCCGCCGTCCAGCCGGTCGAAAATCTTCTGCGTGCGCGAAACCATTTCGCCCACCTCGCCGAACGGTTTCAGCGGCGGACGGTTCAGCGGGTCAACCGACAAATCCCACGGGCGCAGCTTGTCCAGTTTCAACTGCCGGCGGCGATGCGCGTGCAATTCGCGCACGATGGGCATGACCTCCTTTTCCACAGCGTCGTGGAATTTCACACAATCGTCCGGCGTGTAATCAAAACGGCCAAGCCGGCGGAAGGCGTAATCGCGGTAGTTCTCAAACCCGGCGTTCCTGGCGATTTGCGTGCGCAGCCTGATTTGACGGTCGAAAATGTCGTCGAACTTGTCCGCCTCCTGAAGCCGCCGCTTGGCGACGAGTTCCCAGGCCTCCTGCCGCAAGGCGCGGTCTGGTTCTTCGAGGTAGCGGCCCATTTGCACGAGCGTTTTTTCCGCGCCGCGAAAGTTGACCGTGAGGGCGCCGGTCAATTTCTGGTATTGCTGGCAGAGCCTGGCCTCCTCGGTTTCGAGCGGAACGTTTTGCGGGCGGAACAACTCGACGTGGTTTTTCACGTCGCGGTCGAAAACCAAATATCTATCCTCGGAGGGACGAGTTCCACGAGTCCCATCTTTTTCCCCGGCCGTCGTTGAAGTTTGGGACTCGTGTAACTCGTCCCTCCGGCAGATATAAATTTTCTCCAGCTCGAACTGGCGGGGCTTGAGCTGCGGCTCGACGTTCTCCACAAAATGCAGATAGGCCTTCTCCGCTTCGGCGCTGTCGGTGTGGCAGGTCATGGCGATGTAGCGGCGCGAGGCTTCCTCGTCGAGCGCGGCGTTGAGTTCGCTCCAGTCGAGCAGCCAGCGTTCGAGTTCGGCGACGGAGCGGCATTTTGGCGCGCGCGCCTCCAACTGCCCGAACAGCGGCGCGATTTGCGGCCAGTCGCCGAGGTCAACGGCTAGCGGGAGGAACGAACGCGGTTTCGCGGCGGGCAATTTTCCGAATGGCAATAAATTCATCCGAAGAATTTACGATTTACGAATTATGATTTACGAGTTCTTTTTCTGGGCTCACCGCGTAAATCGCGTATCGCAAATCGGAGTTTTGTCAGAATTTCGTTTTAATCCCGCAAGCGCGGACGACGCACCATCTGGTGGTGGCTTCAAAAATGGCGAACAATCCCGCCGCCACAAGAATCAATCCCCACAACGAATAATCGCCCGCGATGATAATCCCGGCAACCAGGCACAGCGCGCCGATGACGCCGCGCGCTATGCGCCCGTGACGGTCAAGGTTGGGCCGGAAGAATTTGCTCACGCCAGCACCGTAACACACGCCGCGCCAAAAGCCAAGTGTTGCCTGCGCCGGACGGCGGATGCATATTGGCGCGCAAATGGACGATTCGCTTATCAGCCAGCTCGGAAAACTTGACCAGCACGCTTTATGGGCGTCATGCCTTTGGGGCGCGATTGGCAGCGGCTACTGGATTTACGGATGGAAGCAGCGCGAGATGATTCCATGCTTTGGCGGATTTGCCATGACTGCCGCGTCTTTTTTCATGGGCGCGCTGTTTATGTCCCTGGTGTGCATCGCCATCATGTTCGCCGTCTGGTGGCTGCTGAAACAGGGTTATTAAGCAAAAACCGGAAACCCGCTGCCAGGCTTCCGGTTTCTGAATCTGTTGGTGGGGCGCGTCACTCCGTGCGCGCCGAGGCTCGCAGACGACTGCGAGCCATACCATTTTTTACCGCTTCTTCGGCAGCGCGCTCGTTCCGGCATAAACGGCGTTCTTGCCGAGCAGTTGTTCGATGCGCAGAAGCTGGTTGTATTTCGCCAGCCGGTCCGAGCGGCTCAACGAGCCGGTCTTGATCTGGCCGCAATTCGTCGCCACCGCGATGTCCGCGATAGTGGAATCCTCGGTTTCGCCTGAACGATGCGAAATGACGGCGCTGTAGCCGTTGAATTGCGCGAGTTGAACGGCGTCGAGCGTCTCGGTGAGCGAGCCAATCTGGTTCACCTTCACGAGAATTGAATTCGCCGTGCCGGTGTCAATGCCCTTTTGCAGGAACTTGACGTTGGTCACGAACAAATCGTCGCCGACGAGCTGCACCTTGTCGCCAATTTTGTCAGTGAGCTTCTTCCACGTCGTCCAGTCGCTTTCGCCGCAGCCGTCCTCGATGCTGACGATGGGGTATTTATTCACGAGCTTCGCGTAAAAATTCACAAGGTCGTCACCACTAATGGTTTCGCCGGTGCTTTTCTTGAAGGTGTATTTCGAATTGCCGTCGTAAAATTCTGACGCGGCAGGGTCGAGCGTCAGGTAAATATCCTTGCCCGGCTTGTAACCCGCGTCCTTGATGGCTTGGATAATTGTTTCCAGCGCTTCTTCCACGCTGCCCAGCTTCGGCGCAAAACCGCCCTCGTCGCCGACTGCCGTGCTGCAACCCTTTTTCTTCAGCACGAATTTCAGCGCGTGAAACGTCTCGGTGATGGCGCGCAGCCCTTCGCTGAACGTCGGCAGGCCGAGCGGCATGATCATGAACTCCTGGAAATCAATCGGCGCGTCCGAGTGCGCACCGCCGTTGATGACATTCGCCATTGGCACCGGCAGCACCTTCGCGTTCGGCCCGCCGAGATACCGGAACAGCGGCTGGTTCAAACCGGCGGCGGCGGCCTTTGCGTTGGCCAGCGACACGGCGAGAATCGCATTCGCGCCAAGCTTGGATTTCGTCTCCGTGCCGTCGAGCTTGAGCATCGTCGCGTCCACCGTCAACTGGTCGAACGGGTCCAGCCCGATGAGTTTGGGCGCGATCACATTCATCACGTTTTTGACGGCCTTCTGCACACCCTTGCCGCCGAAACGCTTCTTGTCGCCGTCGCGGAGTTCGATGGCCTCGTGTTCGCCGGTGCTGGCGCCACTGGGCACCGCCGCGCGCCCGAAAGCGCCGCAGCACAGCGTCACGTCCACTTCCACGGTTGGATTACCGCGCGAGTCGAGGATTTCGCGCGCCAGAATTTCGGTAATTATAGGCATATAAATTGTGGCAACATGATAGAAGCCGCGAGCACCGAGTCAAGACGCGCTTGGCCTCCAAAGCAGTTTTAACCAAAAGTGAAGATGAACATTAACTGCACGAGACCCCTGCAAATTCAGTTGTTAGCGGCGCGGTGTCAGCGCCGCATGGTGGCCGTGCGCGGGATCTGGCCGTGCGCAAGCGGGTGGCCAGTCCGGCACGGACCGCGCTCGCACGCGCGCACAAACGCCTCGCCCACCGACTTGAATTTGTTCCAGCATTGCCGCACAACCCTGGCTTGGGACGGCGAAACGCTTCCCGTCAACACCGCGCGCGCCACCGCAGCCACAAATTCACCAAGCTGAAGCATCAGGACGCCCCTGGCCTTGGACAAATCCGGGGAGACCGCGCCGCGCACCAGCGGGTCTGGCACAAACGTGCCGCCCAGCTCCCGGCAAACGCAATCCACCACCGCAAAATCCCCGGTGGCGCGCGTCAACGCCACGATATGCTCCACCGGATTTGTGCGATGCTGCCCGCCCGCCTCCGCCCATTTATAAAGCAGGGACCCGGAGGCGCCCATGAGCGGGGCGAGTTGCTTGACCGGTTTGATGCCATAGAGATGCTGAAAGCCCTCGATGAATTGTTCCATAAGAGTATTTTCCTTCCAATTTGATTAATCTGTTGCCTCCAAAAAGCAGCATAAGTTATGCCGGAACCTTGCAAGCATAATTGCTTGTCCCAGTTCAACTTGCGCAGCGGATTCAGTTTCGCCTTCCGCTTTTCGCCTTTAGCATTCAGTATTCAGCCTTTGGATTGACGCTGTCAATTTTCCGGCGCACACTCGCGCCAGCAAACACAGAACACGGGTTTCACCATGAGCTACCTCGAACGCGCCATCACCGACGGCCACGCCAAATTCTCCGGCGAAGGCAAACAACAGAAAATCCTTTACGTCGCCGTCAACCACACCGAACGCTACGCCGACCCGGAGGAACAAGTCCGCGCCGAGTTTTGGGCGGAACTGATTTACCGCTACGGCTATGAGCCGGCCAGGATCGGCGTGGAAATCACCGTGCCCGACCGCACGCCCAGCGACCGCGCGGATTTGGTGGTCTTCCGCGATGACGAGCGCAAGAAACCCTATGCCGTCATCGAGTGCAAGGCGGACGGCGTGACCGATGCCGAGTTTAATCAGGCCGTCGGGCAGGCGCGCGGCAACGGCACCTGGGCGAAGTTCCGCGCGAACTACGTTGGCGTGGTCGCGGGCATGACGCGCCGCTTTTTTGATTTCTCCGAGAATATGGCGTGTTGGAGCGCGAGGCGAACATCATCGCCGATTTGCCGCGCATATACGGCAAGCCGGAGGCCGGCCAGAAACGGACAAAGGCTAAAAGCCAAACGCTAAATGCTAGAATGAATTCCACGCAGACGGTTTCAGCCTTCAGCCTTCAGCCTTCAGCCTTTCCCGCACAAGTCCAGCCCGTCAGCAAGGAGGCGCTCATCGGTGCGATCAAGAAATGCCACCAAACCCTTTGGGCGGGCGGCAAGCTCTCGCCGCCGGCGACTTTGTGAATCTGACTCCATGAATCCATTCCCCCAAAAAAGCAAAATCGTGGAAGGAATCGCCAAATGAGCCTTGCGGCGTCATTTATCCAACGACTTGAAGCAAAAGTTGCGCAGCAATTAGCTTCACAACGAGTCGGCTACCTGATTGGCGCTGGTGCTTCATACTTAAACAGTCACGGCTATCCGCTCGCAGCGAGTTTATGGGATTGCATTAAGTCAAATGTCCGAACTCCTGAAAGGGTTGAGATACAAGCCAAGTTGGATGGTGGGGCCGACGGTATTGAAAACGCCCTCGATTTGTTGGATGACGGTGCGGTGGTCGAGAAACCGCATCGCCATCTGGTTACGGAGGCAATTGCTAAACACTTCCTCTCAATTACACCGCCAACAAATTCACACCAAATTTTTGTTAAACGACTGGCAGCGAGGGACGAGTTGAGCATTCCGATATTTTGTCTGAATTACGACGGTTTGATCGAACTGGCGGCGGATGTTGAGAGGATACGTCTGGTAGATGGATTTGTCGGACTCGAAAAACCGTTCTTTGAACCATTGAGTTTTCAAGAGAATATTGCGCTGTCGCACCGTGGCCCAAGAAAGCCGCAAGCTGATTGGCGGACTGGCATCATTCATCTCTACAAGCTCCACGGTTCGCTTGGCTGGTTTCAATTTGGCGCTAACGAAATTCGCAAGCTCGGACTCGAAACAGCTACACCAGCCGGCGCAAAACGTGTAATGGTGCCGCCGCAGCACCGCAAGGCGGTCGAGACAACCGCCCCGCCATATTCTCCATTATGGTCAGACTTTCGCGGCCTGCTTTGTCACGGCCCCATGCTGATAAACAGGTTGATGACCATCGGCTATGGCCTTCGCGATGAGCACTTGAACGCAATAATTGAACACGCGCTTGGACGCCGAGACTTCACGATGCTCGTTTTTGCGTATGCCTTGACGGACGAAGTATTTACAAGATGGAGTCCCAAAAAGAATGTCATAGTTATCACTGAAGCCCGATGCTCGCTTTATGGTGAGATTGGACCCGGACATCCAAATCTCTGGCAGTTTGAAACTCTCACCCAAAATATCTAAATATTATGAGCGCAACACTAATTGGTCACATCGTGGATGTTCGCGGTGATGGATTGACAGCAAATCTTTTGGCCGACGAGCAGCAATCAACGCCAAAGGTCACGGTTGGAGATGAGGATATTCTAGTCGGGCGACTTGGCTCATACGTTTCTGTTTGCCAGGGTGCGGTCAAAATTCTTTGCATCGTCACACGAGTGTCCGAACAGGAAAAGCTCGCGGACACGAACACCGCCACACCTGATGCGCCGACAGTCACCTAGCCGCTGTCGCTGCTCCCCCAACTCCGTTGGCGGAGAGGGAGAAACTTTGTGTATTTTTGTGGCCAGTGAATCTGTGTCCATCTGTGTTAATCTGTGGCTAAAATGGCGGCTGCGTGCATCCGCCGGGGCGGAGCGGGCGGCGGCCAAAGCGCGTTTCGAGCGGGAACTTTTGGGAGTGCCAGCGTGAGGGCGTCCATGAGGTCCAAAGAGTCCATTGAATTTTATGGACGGCTTGGACAGAATGGACGGAAATCATGAATGAGCCGGAAAAACTGATTCCGCCGCATGGCGGCTACCGGAAGTTGAAAAGTTTTCAGGTGGCGCAACTGGCCTACGATGTGACGGTGCGGTTCTGCGACCGTTACATCGAGAAACGCAGCCGCACCCACGACCAGATGGTGCAGGCGGCGCGGTCGGGAGTGCAAAACATCGCGGAGGGCAGCCAAGCCAGCGGCACATCCAAGAAAATGGAACTCAAGCTGACCAATGTGGCGCGGGCCAGCCTGGAGGAGCTGCGGCTGGATTATGAAGATTTTCTGCGCCAGCGCGGGCTGGCGCAGTGGCCGCGCGAGGACGCGCGCCGCGCGGAGCTGATAGCCGCACGGCCAGCCACGGCGGATGACGTGGCGGCATGGGCGCGGATGGTGCATGATGGACAAATTGGACGGCATGGACAGGGGAAGGCGGGGCAAAAGTCCATTCAGTCCACAGCGTCCGCCGAGTCCATCACATTTGCAGAAATCTCGGCCAATGGGGCGCTGGCGCTTCTCGCCGTGGCGTGCAGCCTGCTCGACCGCCAGATCGCCGCACAAGAAAAGGCGTTCGTGGCGGAAGGCGGTTTCACGGAACGGCTTTACAAAGTGCGCAACGCACAAAGAAAACGCCCCTTATGACCGATTTTGAAACCTTGCGCGACTGGACTTGTTTTGATGCCGAGCGGATTTGGCATGGCAGTGCGCGAGTATTTCATCCCCGACTTTTCCAACTGGAAAGTCCTTGCGGACGGCCACCCTGCCGCCTTTGAATCCGCCTTCGCCCGGTTGAAAAAGAATCTGGAGGCTGAAAATTCATAAAAGGGTCAGTCCTTGTTTGAAAAGCGGCTGGCACAAGTTAAATTCCGTTCCCATGTGTTCCCCCCCACGGCTACAACAAAGACGAGGCCAATTTATGTGTTAAAATTGGCAATCCGCGCTGTTCTCAACGCGCCCCGCTGCGCTCATGCTTTCACACCGGCAACGTTTATGAATTATCCGGAACATGAAATGCCCATCCGCCGCGAACTCGGCGAGGCGATGATGACATTCATCAAAAAAACGCTTGGATTCATTTCCTGCGACGATGAGGAGACGGATTCAGTGATGCGGCAGGTGGCAACGGAGGAATATCGCCAGGCGGTGCTCAAGGCCGCGAGCCAGGGCATCGAGGTGTCGCTGTGCTGGCACACGCTCGGTGTGTGGACTGAGGAGGGCAGGGAGCGCATCGGTTATTTTGCGCGGGCGCTGGAATGTTGCCGGGCGGAGGCGAAGGCGCAAACGCCGGAGACATTCAAACAAATCTGGTCGTTTGTCCATACGCAGGCGGATTGTCTGTTTGAAATCGGGCGCGTGCATTTTTATGAAGATGCGCCAGAGGCGGCGCAGAGATTCTTGAACGAGGCCCTCCCTATGGCACGCAAGGCGGAGGCATTGCAGGCCAAGGCAGGAGTGGCGGATGACTGCCTCGAAGGCCGGATCATGGAACTGCTGTTGCAATTGCCGGACGAAGGCAAATCATCAGCCGGTCAAAAATAGCCAATTCTGCGTTTTATTGGGGTTTTGAAGGATTTCTTCGGGGAAAATCGCCAAAAGATAATTATTTTCCACGAAATCTCCGGGAAATCGTCAGGAGTTCCGGGATTTTTGCGAAATCTCCGGGAAATCTTCAAAAGATAATTATTTCCGACGGAATCTCCGGGAAATCGCCAAAAGATAATTATTCTTGGCGAAATCTCCGGGAAATCGCCGGGAATAAATAATTTTCGCCAAAAATTCCGAAATATCGCCGGGATTTCCGAATTTTTCCGGTCGGAGCCAAGGTAGGGCGGTTTCTCCGAGACCGCCGTGGTGCATTTGATTCTTTTGGCCCGTCCGGAGAGAGGCCCTTCCATTCCAATTTGCCTCATTTTTATCAGGGATTTTCTCTTGTCCAAAACTGGTGAGGGATTGGACAAGCCAGAGTTCCGGCAGATGTGTTAATGCTGGCACGTTCACCCGGCATGGTGTCGGGGAAACAAAAATAACAAATGCGGATTCATGGCCGATTATGACACACCGTCCTTGACGTATGACAGCGGGGTCTTATACGACTCTGTGAATCCGCCCGGTAGAAAGAAGAAAATTATGGCACAAGTGGTTCTAAACATCAGCAAGTTGGCCATCGGCGACTTGTTGCAACAGGCAAATAACATCAACACGTCAATGACGGGCAATCCGAACTTCAAGACGCCCAATCCGCCCTTGACGGACATCACGGCGCGCATCACCGCGCTGACCAACGCGAACAACACGTATGAGATGACGCTGGTGACGGCGAAGGAAAACATGACGTTGCGCGACAACGCGGCGCAGGATTTGGTTGACGGGCTGACGGCGCTGGCGGGTTATGTGCAAACCACCAGCGATGGCGACCCGGCCATCATCCAGGGCGCGGGCATGAGCATCCGCGCGGCGCGCACGCCGGCCACCGTGCCGGCAGCGGTCACGAGCCTCGCGGTCGCGCCGAGCGACGCGGCGGGCGAGCTGCATCTGGCCTGGGACGCAATGCCGAACGCGGCGTCGTTTGAAGTGCAGACCACCCCCGACCCGGTGACGGGCACCTGGACGAGTCATCCCAGCGTGACGAAGTCCAAGACGTCGGTGTCCAGCTTCACGAGTGGCGCGAAGGTGTATTCGCGGGTGCGCGCGGTAAATCCGGCGGGCACCGGCGCGTGGAGCAGCGAAGTGGCCAAAATTGTGCCGTGATGTCCTTGCGGCCGGCCACCATTGGCAAACGCTGAAATTCTGAAAGCAGAAAGCGGCGGCGCGGTGCGGAGACCGCGCCCTACCGATGGCTGACAAAAATCAAAGCCGGGACGGGAAACCGTTCCGGCGCTTGTTTTTGAAATCATGCAGGCGGGACGGAGCGGCGCCGATTTCCTGTTGTGCGGCGCCCGGCGATTTCGCAGGATGAGCCATCCAGTTTATGGCCATCGGACCCGTCAGCAATTCGCACCGGGAAATCAGCGTCACGGAGCCGGTCAGCCCGGCGCTGGAGCGGGTGAAGATGATGCTCTTCAAGCCGTTCGACCCCGGCAAATGGTTCACCATCGGCTTCTGCGCGTGGCTGGCGTTTCTCGGCGAGGGCGGCGGCGGTGGTGGATTCAATTCCAGTTTCAACAACGGCTTCAACAACAAAAGCTCCAGCTACAGCGGTTCGGCGGCGGACGGCCTGCGGCACGGCTATCATCAGGCGCGGGATTATGTGTTGGACAACCTGGACTGGATCATCCCGGTGGTGGTGGCGGCGGTGGTTTTGCTGCTGGCGTTGTGGCTGGTGATCTTGTGGGTGAGCAGCCGGGGCAGGTTCATGTTCCTGCATTGCGTGGCGCTGGACAAGGCGGAGATAAGTGAGCCGTGGAGCAAGTTTGAGCACGAGGCGAACAGCCTGTTCCTGTTCCGGCTCGTGCTGGGATTGATAGGGATGGTGTTCATGCTGCCGATACTGGCAGTCATCGCCCTGATGATTGTGCGGATGGTTTTGCGCGGTGAACCGGACGTGGGCGGCATCATGCTGGCGGCTGGCCTCGGGCTGGTGTTCATCGCGACGGTGATTGTGCTCGGGCTTATCAGCAAGTTCACGGAGGATTTTGTGGTGCCCATCCTGTTCCTGCGCGGCGGGAGATGCCTCGCCGCCTGGAAGGAATTTTCAGGACTGCTGGCGGACAACGCCGGACTGTTCACACTCTACATCCTGTTTCAAATCGTGCTGGGCATGGCCATCGGCATCATCGTCTTCGGCGCGATCATCATCACCTGCTGCATCGCAGGCTGCCTGATGATTATTCCCTACCTCGGCACGGTATTGCTGCTGCCGGTGCTGGTGTTCAAGCAGTCGTATCCGCTTTATTTCCTGCGGCAGTTCGGCCCGAGCTATGACGTGTTCCCGCCCGAGCCCCCTGCCCCGCCAGTGGTGGGTTTACAACCGCCGCCGGCGACGCCGTAAGAAATGTGTTTATAGACTGGACTAATGGAGTAAGTCCGGGATATACTCCGACTCTATGACAGGACTATTAAATCTATCCACGGCCAAGCTTAAACGCATTATTGCCTTGAAGCAACAAATCGAGAAGCTCTCGGCCAAACTAGAAACCCTCGCCGGTGGCTCATCCGCCCCGGTCGGAAGACCGCCCAAAAAGAAATGGACGATGAGCGCCTCCGCTCGCGCGAAAATCGCCGCCGCCCAACGGGCGCGCTGGGCGAAAGCCAAGGGCGCCGCCAAACCGGCCAAAAAGAAGCGCACCATGAGCGCCGCCGGTCGCGCGAAAATCGCCGCCGCGCAGAAGGCGCGTTGGGCCAAGATCAAGGCCGCGAAGAAGAAGTAATTTCGCGCGGCGGAAGCCGTGTAGAAATTGGAGGCGGGAGTCCGACAGCGGTGTTCCATGAGCGTCGTTATGACGGTCATAGAATGCTATTGTATCAAACTCTATGGCCTATGGCATTACTTCCAGACTTGGCTGGCGTTCCATCCGGTTTTGTGGTTTGTTAAGTCATGCCAAAGTCCGAACACACGCCGCACCGGATTGAGTTGAACCTGCGCGAAATCGGGCAGCTCTTCAACACGATGGATCCCGCGCCATTCCCGGAAAAAGACCTGGACGGCGACGCGGAGGAATTCATCTTGAGCTGGGTGCGGGAATTTCCGCTGGACGAACCAGTCGCGCTCGTTGTTCACTTGAATGAATTTCCCGCCGATCAAAACCCGCAGTCGGTCATCGAGCAGGGCGTGCATCATTACTTCGCGTATCGGGCGCGGCTCAACCGGCTGGAGTTTCGCCGGCTGCTCAAGGATGGCCGGCAAAGCCTGCTCATCGGAATCGTTTTCCTTGCGGCCTGCCTGACGGCGAGCCACGCCATCGGCGGCGGCGAGTCGGCGGGGACGTTCCGCAGCATCGCGCGCGAAAGCCTGACCATCGCCGGCTGGGTGGCGATGTGGCGGCCGATGCAGATTTACCTTTACGACTGGTGGCCGCTGCGCCGTCGCGGCAAACTCTACGAAAAATTGAGCCGGATGAAGGTCGAAGTGCGCAAACGTTCTTGACCGCCCCTGCCGGCTGGTGAAGAATCATCGTGGCAATGGAGTTTGCCGTCCCTCATGGGAAAACCGCCTGACTGTTTCAGTGCTGATGACTCCTACGAATAAAACATTCGCAGGAGTTTTATGATCGCATATCTCTGGGTTGCAATCGGCGGCGCGCTCGGCAGCGTCGGGCGCTTCTGGCTCAATGGCATCGTCTCGCGCCATTTCGGTGAAACGTTTCCGTGGGGCACGATGTTCATCAACGTCACAGGCTCGTTCCTCATCGGCGTCATCGCGGCATTGGCCAATCCCGAAGGCCGGATGGATTCGCAGTCGCGCGCTCTCGCCACGCAGTTTCTCATGATTGGCATCTGCGGCGGTTACACGACGTTTTCCTCGTTCAGCTTGCAAACCTTGAATCTTCTGCGTGACCGTGAATGGCTTTACGCCGGCGGCAATGTCGTCTTGTCCGTCGTGCTTTGCATGATTGCCGTGTGGCTCGGCTACGCCCTCGGTTCGGTGTTCAGTTCAATGAAAGGAAATTGATATGGAAATCCCCAATGACGCGGTGCTGCTGCGAATCTTCATCGGCGAAAGCGACAAGTGGCAGCACAAGCCGCTCTACGAAGCCATCGTGCTGGCGGCGCGCGAAGCGCACCTCGCCGGTGCGACAGTCTTGCGCGGGCCGATGGGTTTCGGCAAGGCCAGCCGATTGCACACGGCTAAAATTCTGCGGCTCTCGATGGACCTGCCGCTCGTCATCGAAATCGTGGACAGTGAAGAGAAGATCAATTCCTTCCTGCCGGTGCTGGACAAAATGGTCGGCGGCGGCCTCGTCACACTCGAAAAAGTCAAGGTGCTGCATTACCGTTCCGGCGATAAATCTCAATTGTAATTTAGCCGGTTGGAAGATTGTGATTGGAAGAAATTGGTCGCGCCAGCGGCGGATTTTTGAGATGTTGAACTCATGGAAATCCCCTTTCCAGAACCTGAAAAGAAACCGAAAGTGACCCTGACGCCGATTACTGCGCCGACCAAACTTTCGGCGGTGGATGTCTCTTCCATCGCCCGGCAGCTCATTGCCAACGTGGAAAAGGTGATTGTCGGCAAACATGACTCGGTGACGTTGGCGGTGACCGTCTGGCTGGCGGAAGGGCATTTGCTGATTGAAGACGTTCCCGGCGTGGCCAAGACGATGCTCGCGCGGGCGATGGCCCAAAGCGCCGGCTGCACGTTCAAACGGATTCAATGCACGCCGGATTTGCAGCCGTCGGATGTGCTGGGCGAGAATTACGTTGACCAGCAAAGCGGCCGGACGGAATTTCGTTTCGGCCCGCTCTTTTCGCAATTCGTCCTGGTAGACGAAGTCAACCGCGCCAGCCCGCGCACGCAATCCGCGCTGCTCGAAGCGATGGGCGAAGCGATGGTCACGGCGGGCAATGTCACCTACCGCCTGCAAAAGCCGTTCATGGTCGTCGCCACGCAAAATCCCATCGAGCAGGAAGGCACGTTTCTGCTGCCGGAGGCGCAAAAGGATCGCTTCCTGATGCGGATGAACCTCGGCTATCCGTCACTCGCCGACGAAAAGCAGATGGTCGAGCGTTTCCAATTGCGCCATCCCATTGACACGCTCCAACCGGTGGCGACGCCCGACCGCATTTTGAAATGCCAGGAAGCCGTGCGCGCCGTGAACGTGCCGTCGGCGGTGAACGATTACATCCTGCAAATCGTCCGCGTCACGCGCGAGCACCCCGCCCTGCTGCTTGGCTCCAGTCCGCGTGGCTCGCTGGGACTGTTCCGGGCCGCGCAGGCGATGGCGGCGATTGATGGGAAAGATTCGGTCTCCGCCGAACTGGTGAAATCTCTCGCGCAAAAAGTCCTCACCCACCGCCTCATCGTCCGGCGTGAGGAAAAGTTCCGCAACGTGAAAGTTGAAAACGTCGTTGACGAAATTCTTGCCAGGACTCCCCTGCCCTCGTGACCCGGCCAACTTTTGGAATTTGAATCCAAAAATGGTTCTGGGATGCTTTGACCGATGAATGTCTGGAATTCATTGAGGAGCGCTTCCGAATTTCTCGCCCTGCGGCGGAACACATCGCTGCTGCTCGTCGCGCTTCTGCTCGCCGGCACGGGCGAAAAGCTCTGGCTTGGCTTCGCGCCAAAATACATCGAGACGCTTGGCGGCAGCATCCTCATCATCGGGCTTTTCGACGCGCTCCAAACCTTTCTCGGCGCGATTTACGCCTATCCCGGCGGCTGGCTCACGGATCATTGGGGGCAACGCAAGTCGCTGCTCCTTTTCAGTGCCATTTCCATCGCCGGTTACATTCTGGTGCTGGTCTGGCAAAGCTGGCTGGCGCTGCTGCTAGGCTCCTTCCTGTTTCTCGCATGGAGCGCGTTGTCGCTGCCCGCGACCTTTTCTGTCATCGCCTCGTCGCTGCAATCCAGCCGGCACACGATGGGCGTCGGCGTGCAATCCATGGTGCGCCGCGTGCCAATGATGCTTGGCCCGCTCATCGGCGGCTGGCTGCTCACGCGTTTCGGCTGGACGGACGGCGTGCGTTACGCGCTCGCGCTCTGCATCGCAATGAGCCTGTTAACATTGGCGTTTCAATGGTTCATGTTTGAGCCGGAGGCTGGTAGGGCTGACCTGCTGGTCAGCCAAGCGACGCAGCAGCGTCGCCCTACCATTTCATTTTTCACCGTCGTCAAAACCTTCACACCCGCGCTGCGCGAATTGCTTGTGAGCGACATCCTCATCCGCTTTTGCGAACGGATTCCGTATGCGTTCATCATTTTGTGGGCGATGGATCACGGCGGCTTGACGGCGCAGCAATTTGGTTATCTCGTCACGTTTGAAATGGTCACGGCGATGCTCTGCTACATTCCCGTCGCGCATCTCGCGGACAAATACGGTCGCCGCCCGTTCGTGCTCATCACGTTCGTTTTCTTCACGCTGTTTCCGGTCACGCTTCTGTGGGCGCACAGTTTCGCGTGGCTGGCGCTGGCGTTCGTCGTGCGCGGGCTGAAGGAATTCGGCGAGCCGGCGCGCAAGGCGCTCATCATCGGCGAGGCCGCGCCGGAACTGCGTGCGCGGACTTACGGTGCGTATTATCTCATCCGCGACTGCACGGTGACGAGCGGCTCCTTTCTTGGCGCGTGGCTCTGGTATATCAGCCCGCAGGCCAATTTCATCGGCGCGGCCATCTGCGGCGCTTTGGGAACGCTCTGGTTCTGGTGGTTTATTTACCGGAAGAAGAACAATTAGGCCCCGTTCGACAACATTCCCGACCATCACACGAACGGAGGGCGGCAGATTGACATGCATTGGCGGCGTCATTTCATTCTGGACAACGGTTTCATTCGGATTTACAACGCATCTCATGAACCAGCAACGGATGCAAACCCTGTCATCCATTCCTATTCGTTGGTTCAGTGTTTATGACCACTAGTATCCAGACATTTCTCACTGCCATTAAAACACGAAGACAGGCCGCATTCAATTTCATAAACTTTGACAGAAAATCGCCAGCCTGCTTTCATAAACCCATCACGGTAAGCCACATTTTCACATGACGCGCCGCAATTCCATCAAGCTCAAGGGCAATATCAACCACAGCGTTTGCCGCTGGTGCTACGACAAGATCAAACTGGACGACCTCTGCGCCGCCGGCAAGGAAATGGGCCTCGTCGCGATTGACCTGCTCAATCCGCCCGAGTTTGAGACGGCCCGGAAGCATGGCCTGACCTGCTCGATGGTGAGTTTCCCGGAGATTGACGGTCTTGGCGGCATCACCAAGGCGTGGAACCGCGTGAAGCATCATGACAAGCTGGTGCAAGCCTACAAGCAGCGGCTGGCGGAGACGTCGAAGGCGGGCTACAAGCGGTTGATTTGTTTCTCCGGCAATCGCGCCGGCCTCGACGATGAGGCTGGTTTGAAGAATTGTGTCATCGGATTGAAGCGCATTCTGCCGCTGGCGGAAAAGTTGAAGGTGACGCTGTGCATGGAGCTGTTGAACAGCAGGCGCGACCACAAGGATTACCAGTGCGATCATGTGGCGTGGGGCGTGGAGTTGGTGAAGCGGATCAGTTCCGTGCGGTTCAAGCTGCTCTATGACATTTATCACATGCAGATCATGGACGGCGACGTTTGCGACACGATCCGCGAGAATCACCCATACTTCGACCACTATCACACCGGCGGCGTGCCGGGCCGCGCGGAGATTGACGGGACGCAGGAGCTGAATTATCCGCGCATCATGCAGGAGATTATCGCGACCGGGTTCAAGGGCTACGTCGCGCAGGAGTTTGTCCCGAAACGTCCGGATGCCATTGCTTCATTGCGTCAGGGTGTGGGCATTTGCGACGTTTGAATTTTGTATCAGGAACTCGAAGGGGCAACGCGAAATCACCAGCCGGGCCGGCGGAAGAGCAACTTTAGGATCGGGAACGCGGGGCTACCGTTGTGCCGGGCGTGAAAGATGCATGGTATCGCCCCGTTGCAGGTAGGCCGCGAACAGGGTTTCAAATTCCTTGAGGTTGTCCTCGACGGTGGAAAACGCGGCGATGGAGGCGAAGCAATCCAATCCCACGAGCGCGTTGAGGCTGGCGTCGCGGGGATTGATGCTCAACAGGCGCTTGGTGAAGCTTTGATTGACCGTCGCGATGTCCTCGTAGATTTTCGTGAAATCGTCCAGCTTCCAATCTGGTATTTTTCCATCCTGCTGTCGGAAATACTGGGCTAGCAGATACATGGAAATGGCGCGGAAGAGTGTCTCCTCCAGTGTCGAAAACGGCAGGTGCGTATAAACCATCGGCCGCAGTTTGTCCATGATGGGACAGCCGCTCGTGACCATGTAAAGACCCATCATCGAACCGATGCCGTATTGCACGGTGGAACGCTTGTGGTATTCGCGCGACTCGCTGCGGATGGTGATGTCGGCCTCCTCGATGGACAGCGAATCCTTGAACGACTCGATGACGTCCACGAGATTCGCCGCGATGGGACAATGTGGATGCGATTCCGGCGTGAGCGGACAATTCGAGCACTGGTGGTGCGTCAGCTTCGTCCACTGGCGGACCGTTGATGTGTTTTCGGAGACGAATTGCAGCGAGGGCTTTTGCAAGCGCACGGTAAACTTCTTCACCTGACCGTCGCGCAGCTTGAACTCGTATTCGATTGTATGAATTTTGTCGTCCATCCGAATGGCGTCGAACCATAAACCACGGCGTATCCGAAGCCAATAAAATACTTTCAAAGGACGCACCGAAATCCAAAATTGAATTGTCCCCTGCCCGTTTTCGAGGCAAGCTGTGCGTCTATGCAGCAGGTCAACCTTGGCATGTTTGGGGGCGGCACCGTCGGCAGCGGTGTCTTCCACGCCTGGCAGAAGAACGGCAGCCTCATGGCCGCGCGTCTCGGCGTGAAGCTCGTGTCCCGCAAGATCGCCGTGAAGGCGTTCGATGAGCCGCGCCCGTATCCGATCACCCGTTCGCTGATGACCACCGACTGGCAGGAAGTCGTCAACGACCCGCAAATCCAGGTCGTCATCGAACTCGTCGGCGGCTGCGGCATCGCTAAGACGATGATTCTCGCCGCGCTCGCGCAAGGCAAAACGGTTGTCACCGCGAACAAGGCGCTGCTCTCGGCCCACGGGCCGGAGTTGTTTGCCGCAGCAGCGAAGTCAGGCGCGAATCTTTATTACGAAGCCAGCGTTTGTGGTGGCATTCCCATCATCAAATCGCTGCGCGAAGGTTTCGTGGCAAACCAGTTTCCGGCGATTTACGGCATCGTCAACGGCACCTGCAATTACATTTTGTCGCGCATGAAAGCCGAGGGCGCGGACTTCGCCGACGTGCTCGCTGACGCGCAAAAGCTCGGCTATGCCGAGACGCCGCCGGACTTGGACATTGACGGTTTTGACGCGCAGCACAAAATCGGCATCCTTGCCTCGCTCGCGCATGGCTTCTGGGTGGACCACCACGAAATCCACACCGAAGGCATTCGCGACATTTCCAGGCTCGACATGGAATTTGCTGCGAAGCTTGGCTACACCATCAAGCTTCTGGGAATCGCCAAGCAAATTTCCGGCGGCAAACCAGGCATTCAGGCTTCGGTATATCCGACACTCATCCCGAATGCGCATGTTCTCGCCAGCGTCAACGGCGTGTTCAACGCCTGCTTCGTGCGCGGCGACATTGTGGGCGACACGCTATTTTACGGACGCGGCGCGGGCAAGGACGCCACCGCGAGCGCCGTGTTGAGCGATGTCGCGGATGCCGCGCTTGATTTAAAAAATGGCGCGAAGATCCGCGTGCCGCCATTTATCGCGCACGCGAAGAACGGCCGGGTCGTGCCGATGGATGAAATTGTTTCGCGCTATTACGTCCGCTTCAGCGTCGTGGACAAACCGGGCGTGCTGGCGAAAATTGCCGCCGTTTTTGCCGCGGCCAAGATTGGCATCTCCTCCGTCATCCAGCCCGAAGGCCACGAAGGCGAGAGCGTGCCGCTGATTTTCATGATTCACGACGCACCGAACGCCGCGATGCGCCGTTCGTTGGCAAAAATTGCGAAGTTGTCCGTCGTCAAAGCCAAACCGGTGATGATCCGCGTGGAAAGTTTCGAGTGAAGGGCGCGCTTCTTTTCTCCAGCACGAACGGACAATCGCCCGCCGTCTGCCTGCGCGAAGCGTTGCTGCAAGGCCAGGCACCAGATCGCGGATTATATTTCCCGCAATCATTTCCGCAGCTTACACCGGATGAAATCGCCGCTTTCGCAGATCTGCCGTATTACAAAATTGCCTTTCGCGTTCTGTCGAAATACACGGAGGGCGTCATTCCGTCCGACGTGTTCGCCGCGATCTGCCGTGATGCCTACAATTTCGAAATTCCGCTGGAAAAAGTCTATGACCGCGTGGTCGTGATGCGACTGGATCAAGGCCCGACGGCATCGTTCAAGGATTTCGCCGCGCGAATGATGGCGCGGCTGCTGGGCCGGTTTTTACAAGAGGACGGCAAGCAGCTCACCATTCTGACCGCGACGAGCGGCGACACCGGCGCGGCGGTGGCACACGCATTTCACAATGTTCCCGGCATCCGCGTCATCGTGCTGTTTCCAGTTGATGAAATCAGCATGAGCCAGCGCAAGCTGATGACCACGCTCACCGGCAACGTCCGCACTGTGGCGATTGCCGGCAAGTTCGACGACTGCCAGGCGATGGTGAAACGGGCGTTCAGCGACTCCGCGCTAAAGCACATTCCTCTTTCGTCAGCAAACTCCATCAACATCGGACGTCTGCTGCCGCAAAGCGTTTATTATTTCTTCGCCGCGTCGAGGCTGGCGAAGCCCGGCGAGCCGATTGTCTTTTCCGTGCCGAGTGGAAATTTCGGCGACATGATGGGTGCGATGGTCGCGAAACAAATGGGATTGCCGGTGAGGAAAATCATCGCGTCAGTCAACGATAACGATGCGTTCCCGAAGTTTCTCAAGAGCGGCGTGTATCAAAAGATCTGCCCGTCGCGCAATTCAGTCTCAAACGCGATGAATGTCGGCCATCCGAGCAATCTCGCGCGGCTCGTCGCGTTGTATGGCGGCCGCATGGACGAGACCGGCAAAATTCATCGGCAGCCCGATATCGCCGCGATGCGTCGCGATTTGTTTTCCAGTTCCGTCTCCGACGACCGCACTCGCGAAACGATCCGCGAAGTCTGGAACAAATATCAATTGCTGCTCGAAGCCCACGGCGCGGTTGCGTGGCGCGGTTTTCTCGACTGGCAGGAAAACGAACCGCTCAATGGCCTGCCCGCCGTGATTCTCGAAACAGCCAACCCGGCAAAGTTCCCGGAAGAAATTGAGAAGACGATTGGTTTCGCGCCCGATGTGCCTCCCGCGATGACCGCCGCAATCAAGCTGCCGGAAGATTTCGACCGCATGGGCGCGGATTACGGGAAATTCCGGGAGTATTTGATTCAGCGGCACACGACGGCTTGATTGCGGGCGTCTTTCTGGCATTCTGTTGGTTCCGATAATTCATAACATGGCTCTGATTGTTCAAAAATACGGCGGCACCTCGGTGGGCAACACCGACCGCATCAAGAACGTCGCGGCGCGCGTGGCGAAATATCACGCCAAGGGCGACAAGGTCGTCGTCGTCGT
>Ga0181525_10000677_pt1 | contig 29699 bp, 23 predicted proteins | sample PEATcosm2014_Bin_48_FD_121100 | JGI IMG/M metagenome (GOLD analysis project Ga0181525, IMG submission 121100) | Peatland microbial communities from MTU Mesocosm Facility, Houghton, MI, USA - PEATcosm2014_Bin06_10_metaG | ecosystem: Environmental > Terrestrial > Soil > Wetlands > Peat | place... | reverse complement strand
TTCGACCAGGTGGCGCATCCAGCGGACTAGGAGAGTGTCTCTTCCGTCCCCACATTCGCGAACAACGGGCGGATGTGGGCCACCCGCTTCCATTCCCACATTCGCCAACAGCGGGCGGATGTGGGCCACGCGCAGATTTGGGCTACCCGCTTCTTTTTCGACAGGGAAGAGGATGAGAGTTTGCAGCAGGTCGTGGAGATCGTCGGGGTCGCGCAGATCGGGGCGCGACTCTTCGATGACCTGGGCGATGGCCGCAGTGTCGAGTTGGCCGGACTCTTCGAGGACAGAGGCGGGCAAGGTGCGGCGGAGTTGCACGGCGCGGGCGCGGCGCTCTTCGAGCGGAGCATCGTCGAGGAAGGCGTAGGGATTGGCGTTGAGAATTTCATGCGCGAACTGCGAGGGCACAGGGGTATCGACGGCGACGGTTTGGATGCTGCCGTCGCGGATGGATTCGAGGACGCGGCGGAGGCCGTCGATGTCCATGGCCTCGTGCATCACGTCTTTCATCACCTCTTCGACCAAGGGGTGGTCAGGGATTTGGATGTCGCCCTGAATGTTTTCAAAGCAGGCGGCAACGTCGGGGAAGACGGCAGCGAGAAGGTCATCGCTGCGCATGCGCTGAATTTGGGGAGGGACCTTCTTGCCGTTTTGAAAGCGGAGGAGGGCGAGGGAACGATTGGCATCCCAACGGAAGCGGGTGGCGAAGATGGGCGAGCCGGTGAGTACGGCTTGCTGAAGGATCTCCGCGACGGTTTCAGGCTGGAGGAAGTGGAAGACATCGGCGAGGGGGAAGCTGTGTTGTTCGGCCAAGGCGATGCAGATGCCGTCGTCGGTGGCCGAGGCTTGCAACTCGAAGTTGAAGCTGCGGCAGAAGCGCTTGCGCAAGGCCAGTCCCCAGGCGCGGTTGATGCGCGCTCCGAAAGGGGCATGGATGACGAGTTGCATACCGCCACCTTCGTCAAAGAAGCGCTCGGCGATGACCGTACGCTGGGTGGGAACCGCGCCGAGGACGGTGCGGCCTTCGCGGATGTAGGCGGTGAGCTGGCGATGGGATTCGGGATCGAGGAAGGTCAGGTCGCTTCCCGCAAAATCGATGGGTTGAGTGGGAAGAGTATTGCTTCCCACCTTAGCGTCGAAAAGCGCGACGCGAAGGTGGGGCACCCGGTCTTCTGTAAGATCGACATGTGTCGATGTAGTGAAAATCGATTGCTGGTTGGAAAGCTCGGAAGGGTGCGGGAGATGCGAGCTTTGTAGGGGTCCTTCACTTCGTTCAGGATGACAACTCTGGTCCGCCGATTTGCCAAGCCAAACCTTCCCGTTCCCACATTCGCCAAGAGCAGGCGGATTTGGGCCACCCGCGTCATTGGCGGCGTGCGCTTGGTCGGGTAACGCTGCGCTGCCGGCTGCGGGCGCTTGGTCGCTGAGGATCTGACGCAGGTCGGCAACCTGGGTGGAGAGCTCGAAGGTGCGGGCGGGAGCCTCGCCGCGCCAGAATGGAATGGTCGGGGGCTGGCCATGAGCATCTTCCACGAGGACGCGGCCGGAGCGGGCTTCGACACGTCGGATACGCCAACTGGTGTTGCCGAGGAGCATGATGTCCCCGGCATTGGACTCGATGGCGAAATCCTCATCGAGGGTGCCGATGACGATCTCCTCGGGCAGGGCAACGACGCTCAGGAGCGCGGTCTCGGGAATGGCTCCGCCGGAAGTGATGGCCGCCAGGCGCGAACCCCGCCGGGCGCGGAGGCGGTGGTTGACCTGGTCGCGGTAGAGGTAGGCTCCGAAGCGTCCACGCTTGGCGCTGATGCCATCGCTGAGCATGACCAGAACCTTGTCAAAGGATTCGCGGGAGAGGTCGCGGTAATTGCGGGCGCGGCGGACGAGGGCGAAAAGTTCATCCTCATTCCATTCGTCGGCGGCGCAGGCGGCAACGATCTGCTGGGCGAGGATGTCGAGAGGCGCATCAGGCAGAGTGAGGCGATCGAGGTCCTGCTGGCGGATGGCGCGGATGATGGCGGCGCACTCGACGAGTTCGTCACGGGTGGTGGCGAAGAAGCGGCCCTTGGGGATGGCTCCTCTCCAATGACCCGCGCGGCCTACGCGCTGCAGGGCGATGCTGATAGATCGAGGAGAGCCGATCTGGCAGACGAGATCGACGTTGCCGATATCGATGCCGAGTTCGAGCGAGGCGGTGGCGATGAGGATGCGGCACTCGCCCTGCTTGAGGCGGCGCTCGGATTCGAGACGAAGGTGACGCGAGAGGGAGCCGTGGTGGGCGGCAACGTGTTGCTCGCCCATGCGCTCGGAGAGACGATGGGAGATGCGCTCGACGAGGCGGCGGGTGTTGACAAAGACGAGAGTGGAGCGATGCTCCAGAGTGAGTTGCTCCAGGCGCTGATAGATTTCATCCCACATTTCGTTGGAGGCGATGGGGCCAAGCTCGCTGGAGGGGAGTTCGATGGCGAGGTCGAGCGGGCGGGTGGAGGGGATGACGACGGTGACGGGCGCATGGTTCCTACATTCGCCAGCGGCGCGCGCATCATCCCCACATTCGCCATAAGCAGGCGGATGTGGGCCACCCGGGCGCTTCCCTGCAGCGTGAGTCGATGGCTCGGCAGCGGATGGGAAAATCGATTGCTGGTTGAGGAGCTTGGAGCTTTGCGTGAGATCTGAACGGTATAGGGGGCCTTCACTTCGTTCAGGATGACACCTCGTTTCAGGGTGGCACCCCGTTTCAGGGGGACAGCTTGGTTCAGGATGACACATCGTTTCAGGTTCGGAATACTTCATCTCAGGGGACTGGCCGGAGAGGAATTCGGCGATGAGCGACAAGGGGCGCTGGGTGGCGGAGAGGCCGATACGATTTGGACGCTGGTGGGTAATGGCATCTAGGCGCTCAAGCGAGAGTGCGAGGTGGGCTCCGCGTTTGTTGCCGGCGAGGGCGTGAATTTCATCGACGATGACGGTGTGGATGTGGCGCAGGGTCTCGCGGCTGCGGGCGGCGGTGAGCAGGATGTAGAGCGACTCCGGGGTGGTGACGAGGATGTGCGGTGGCAGTTTTAACATGCGGGCACGGTCGCGCGGGGGAGTGTCTCCGGTGCGCACCATGGTGCGGATGGCAGGCATGAGGTAGCCACGCTGGGCGGCTAGCTGCTGGATCTCGAAGAGAGGTTGGTCGAGATTCTTCTGAACATCATTGCCGAGCGCCTTGAGGGGCGAGATGTAGAGAACCTGGGTGCGCTCGGAGAGGCCGCCGGTGAGGGACTGGCGGACCAGCAGGTCGATGCAGGCAAGGAAAGCGGCGAGGGTTTTGCCACTTCCGGTGGGGGCGGAGATGAGCGTATCGCGGCGGGCAAGGATGGGCTGCCAGCCGGCAATCTGCGGCTCGGTAGGCGTGCCAAAGCGCGAGAGAAACCATTCGCGCACGACGGGATGCGCCCAGGAGAGATTGTCTTCCGGAGTCCCCACGAGGTGATTCTAGATCACGGGGGCGAGGTTTCAAAGTTTCAGAGGTTGGAAGGTCAAAAGCAAGTCAACTTTCCCCACATTCGCCAACTGCGGGCGGATGTGGGCACCTGCGATTAAGGTCAGCCACCCGGCTGAGTGCTTCTTTGTGCCTGGCGGCTGGCGGGTGACTTATACTGCACTCAGCATGAACAACTTACGAACTGAGATTGAACGGCTGTTTGCACTGGGGATGGATGCGAAGAAGGAATGCGGGGCGCTGGAGACGTTTCAGGCGTTCCGCGAAGGGCTGTCGCGGGGAGAGCTGCGGGCGGCGGAGAAGCGGGATGGGCGCTGGCAGGCCAACGTCTGGGTGAAAGAGGGAATTCTGCTGGGCTTCCGGCTGGGTGCGGCGGAGGAGAGCCATGCGGGCGAGACATTTTCCTTTGTGGACCGGCATACCTATCCGGTGCGGCACTTTAAATGCGCCGACGGGGTGCGGATTGTGCCGGGAGGCTCGACCGTGCGCGAAGGCGCGTACGTGGCTAAGGGCGTGATCTGCATGCCTCCGATGTACATCAACGTTGGGGCGTATGTGGACGAGGGGACGATGGTGGATTCCCATGCGCTGGTGGGCTCGTGTGCACAGATTGGCAAGCGGGTGCATTTGAGCGCGGCGGCACAGGTGGGCGGAGTGCTGGAGCCGGTGAATGCGACTCCGGTGGTGATTGAAGACGACGTGTTGGTGGGCGGCAATTGCGGCATTTACGAAGGGACACAGGTACTGCGGCGGGCAGTGCTGGGTTCGGGGGTGATTCTGACCCGCTCGACGCCGCTGTTCGACACCGTGCGGGGAGAGATTTATCGCGCCACGGAGAGCGAGCCACTGGTGGTTCCGGAGGGTGCGGTAGTGGTGGCCGGGGCGCGCGCGATTACCAAGGGGAAGGCGGCAGAGTGGGGGCTGAGCGTGTATACCCCGGTGATCGTGAAGTATCGCGACGAGAAGACAGATAAGGGCGTGGAGTTGGAGGATCTGCTGCGGTAACGGCAATTGCGGATGGTGGGCCAGCCAACGGCAGAATCGATTGCTGCGGAAAAGCTTGGCACGACTAGGGAGATTTGAACCGCGCTGGGGTCCTTCACGTTGTTCAGGATGACACCCCAAATTCCGAGGCAGGCGGCGCTCTGACGGAACAGCAATGGCAAGGTGGAATATTTTGGGAGGAGGCAACTTTTTGGAGCGGCGTGTCTCTAATGTGTGCAGAGCCTCCTGAAACGGACACGTTCTGAAACGAACGTATCAGGGGAAACGGTGACCCACCGGCTGAGCAGGCCGGTGGGATTTTTTTTGGTGCGCGGAGCGGGAACTATTGGAGCTGATCTTCGGCCAGAGTGCGGTCGGAGATGTAGGCGTCCACACATCGGGCGAGCAAGCCCTGAGCTTTGAGGATGTATTCGACGGCATCGCGGACGGCACCTTCGCCGCCGCGATGGTCGGTGATGACGTGGGCTTCATCCTTGACGTCCTCGCGGGCGTTGGCGACGGCGAAGGCGAGGCCGCAGTGGCGCATGACGGGGAGGTCGATAATGTCATCGCCGACGAATGCGGCTTCTTCGGGCTTGAGATTTTCTTTCTGCAAAATTTCGCGGAAGGCGGTGAGTTTGTTGGCCGCTCCCTGGTAGACGTGCTCGATCTTCAGGTCACGGGCGCGGAGGCGGACGGTTTCCGAGACGCGCTTGGTGATGATTCCGGTCTTGATGCCGGCGAGGCGGGCCAGTGAGAATGCTGCGCCATCGTGGGCGTTGAAGCCTTTCACCTCTACCATACCGTCGGCGGAGATGGCATGGTCGGCGGCCTTGCCTTTGGCAGAGCGGAGGGGCGGAGATGCCTGGCCAGGAGTAGGGACGAAGAAAATGGTTCCGTCGGTCATGACCCCATCGACATCCAGCAACAAGAGCTTTATCTTCTTTGCACGAGCCTTTGACATGGCGGGATTGTAGCACCTGCCGGAGAGCAGTTCTTGTGATGTGGATTCCCCTGAGATGGAAGTGGATGGTTGGGTTGCTGGCGCTGTGGCTGGTGCTGCCCGCGGAGCAGATTTACGCCCGGCAGATCGACGAAGGACAAGGGGAGATTGGGCGAGCCGGTGCCGGGCAGGCGGCGCGGCTGGAAGTGGTGTCGCGACGGCGGAAGAAAACCGCGAAAAAAGCGAAGCCGGCTCCGGTGGTTTCACGAGCGCAGATGGAGTTGGCGCAGGAGATGATGGCGAACGCCTACGAGCTGGGTCGTGGGCTGGAGACGAAGCAACGGGTGGCGCTGATGACGCGGCTGCTTTACACGATGCGTCCTGAGGTGATGGCGGCGGAGAAGAGACAGTGGGCCGAGGAGTTGTTTGGACTGGCGCAGCGGCTGCCGCTGAGCGCTGTGGCGGAGGTGGACAGCACGCGGAATGCGGCGCTGGCGACGGCTGCAGCAAGGCTGGCATTGTATGACGCGGATCGAGCGTTGGAACTGCTGGATTCGCTGCCTTCGCAGGGCGGCAGCCAGGCGGATGCGCGGACGATGGCGGCGCGGCTAGTCTTTGTCGACTACATGCAACATCACGGTGTGGGTGGGGCGCAGACTCTGCTGGCACATGGCCGGCGTTGGGGCGAGCACGGTGGTTTTCCGTATGGAGCGAGTGCGGCGGCGCTGGCGCGGTTGCGTCCGGACGAAGAGGCGGCGGAGGAATTCTTCCGGCAGGTGCTGGGGATCTTTGAGCGCGGGCAGGAGGGACTGTACGGGGTGAGCGAATTCGCCGGGTTGCTGGAGCAGGCGGTGGCGATGGAGGCGATATCGGAGGAATCGGCTGAAGAGGCCGGGCAGAGCGTGATGGCGCAGCTCCGTAAGCTGGCTCCGGGCGAAGAGGCAACTCCAGAGCAGAAGGAGCAGGTGGTGGAGGCTCTGGACAGCGTGCGGGTCTCGGCTCCGAAAGCCTATGACGCGGCGCGCAAGGATGAGCCGGGGCTGTTCGCAGTTCGGGCGGTGCGGGTGTCAGCGAAGGTGGAGGCTCCGAAGGTGGATGTGGGGCTGCAATCGGCATTTCACGAGCTGGCAGAGGCGATGCGGGAGCATCTGGCGCCGGGAGAGATGCACGAGGTGATCGCCCACGGACTGCAACTGGTGAACGCGAAGTATAAGGCGGCGGTCTGCGCGGGGTGCGCGGGGCCGGATGCGGGCGCCGACGGGTACGCTTTATTGGGCTCCGACCGCTGGCGACTGGCTCCGGATGCGCAATCGTGGGCACTGGTTTCGCTGGCGGCGCTGGCGGCTCCAGCGACCATTGCCACGCAGTTGAATGGGATCGAAGACCCGTTCTGGCATGCATACTTTCTAGCGATTGCCGCGCAACAGGTGGGACAGCCAAATCGGGTGGCCGATCCGACGGCGCGCCGGGTGGTGGAGAAAGAAGAGGCGGAGCCGGAGTAAGGGCGGGGTTTCAAGAGGGGCCACAGAGATGACGTGGTTTGAAGAAAACACGCTGCGAAAAAGGCCGATGGGAGTGGCCATTCTCGCAGCGCTGCTCGCCATCTACGCCACGCTTATGCTGGCCGTTATGGTGTGGGCGTGGACCCATCCGGGAAAAGTTCACTCGTGGATGACTCCGGAAAGCAATATTAGGATCGCTGTGGGTGCTGCTTTTGTGTTGCCGCTGAGGGCGCTGCTGGCAGCAGCAGTCTCCTATAGTCTTTGGGATCTCCGAAGCTGGGCGCGTCGCGGATTTGTGGTTTTCGGTGCACTGTGCCTGTACGATCAAACCGCAGCGTTGGCATTTCAGCTACCAACCGCGGGCAGTGCCTCGGGCTTCTCCACTGCGTATTTGCTTCGCGTTCTGGTTTTCATCCTCGTAGCGGGATACCTCAACTCTCCTGGCGTAGCGGGGGCGTTTAGAGAGCCGAACGAGCTTCATCAATAGGCGGCCTTTACTACTTTGGGATAGCCGCCTGCATCTCACATTGCATGGGGGATTGGAAGACGGAGTTGACGGGGCGGGTGCTGGTGCTAGTGGCTCACGCGGACGATGAGTGCGTGGGGTACGGAGCGCTGCTGCAAAAGATGCGGAAGGCTGTGGTGGTGATTGCCACCGATGGCGCGCCTCGGGATGGGTACTTTTGGGGGCGGTTCGGGTCTCGGGAAAAGTATGCGGCGGTGCGGCGGGATGAGGCTCGGCGGGCGATGCGATTGGCCGGAGTGCGCGAACTGGTGCTGCTGGCGGAAGAGGATTCGCGGCTGGAGGATCAACGTTTGTTTCTGAATCTGGCGGCGGCTTATTCGCGGCTGGAGAAGCTGGTGGAGCGGGTTCGGCCGGAGGCGATTGCCACCCTGGCCTATGAGGGCGGGCATCCAGATCACGACAGTTGCAGCGTGCTGGGAGCGCGGCTGGGAGAGCAGTTCGGGGTGAAGGTGTGGGAGGCTCCGCTGTATTCGCGGGGAGTGACGCCACGGCATGACACTGCGTCCGGGGACTTGGCCGACCGACAGCGGGAAACTCAACCGCAAGAGCAAGGTCAACTGCCCCACATTCGCCAACAGAGGGCGGATGTGGGGCACCCGACGGCGGATATGGAGCACCCGAGGCAAGATCAGCCCCCTCAGGAAAAGACGGCGGACGTGGAGCGCCCGATGCTGGTGCAGCGCTTTATTTGCGAGACGGGGGATGAGGCGCTGGTGGAGATCGGCGAGGGAGAACTGGGGCGCAAGCGGGCGATGTGCGCGCAATATGCTTCGCAAGGGGATTTTTTGCGGACCTTCAACGCGCGGCGGGAGGTGGTGCGTCCGCAAGTGAGGTATGAGTACGGGATGGCTCCGCACCCGGGGCGGACGAACTACGAGCAGTGGCAGTGGTGGATGAGCGCACGGGATGTAAGCGCGAAATTTGTCGAATTCCTGGTGGGCTCCTGAATTGCTGGAGACTAATAGGGTGAGCAAACGATTGTTACTGGTTGCCTATCCGCTGCTGCCGGTGAGCGAGGCCAGCGCGGGTGGGGCCGAGCAGATTCTCTGGACACTGGAGCGTGAGTTGTCGGCACGCGGCTGGGAGACCGCGGTGGCGGCGTGCGCGGGTTCCCTGGTGCGCGGGGAACTGATTGCGACCGATGAGGGAGCGCTGGTCAAAGGCGGAGAACAAGAGCAAGGTCAACTACCCCACATTCGCCAACAGAAGGCGGATGTGGGCCATCCGATGCTGCCGCGCTTTCGCCAACAGAGGGCGAATATGGGCGACCGGGGCGTTTCTCCACATTCGGAAGACCGGTTTGCAGAGCGCGAGAGGGAGCACGCGGAGCGGGTGGTAGAGGCGTGCGCGAGCGGCGAGTTTGCGATGGTACTGGACCACAGCGGACACTTCTTTCGTCATGCGGCGCGAGTGGACACCAAGGTGCTGGCGACGCTTCATCTGCCGCGGGAACTCTATGCGGCGGGAGCGTTTGAGGGACTGGCAGAGAATGTCTACTTTCACTGCGTGAGCGACTCGCAGCGGCGGGAGTTCATGGATGTTCCACGGATGCTGGGAGTGGTGCGGAACGGGATTGCGGCAGAGCGCTTCGCGAGTGGGGGACGGAAATCCGGATACCTGTTATGGATGGGGAGAGTTTGTCCGGAAAAGGCTCCGCACCTGGCGATTGCGGCGGCTCGGCGAGCGGGGTTGCCGATTGTGCTCGCTGGACAGGTGTATCCGTTCCGATGGCACGAGGCGTATTGGGAGCACGAGGTAAAGCCGCTGATCGACGGCGACCGGGTAACGTGGGTTCGGCTGCCATCGTTTGCGGAAAAGGCGAAGTTGCTGCGCGAGGCGCGGGCGTTGCTGGTGAGTTCGCAGATCGCGGAGACCACTTCGCTGGTGGCCTTGGAGGCGATGGCGAGCGGAACTCCGGTGATTGCGTTTGCGGCGGGAGCGCTGACCGAGGTGGTGGCGAAGGGAACCGGCTTCCTGGTGAATAGCGTGGAAGCGATGGCCGAGGCATGCGGCGAGGTGAGTGGAATTCGCGCCGAGGACTGCCGGGCGTGGGTGGAAGGTGGGTATTCGGCAAAGGCGATGACGGATGGGTATGAGGCGCTGATCAGCGGTCTGGAGGAGTAGCCGCGCCGGGAGCGGGGAGGCTAGTCGTGCGGAAACAGTTTTGCCCTGACCGAAAGCGCGGAAGGCCCGTCGGCAGCTTCTAGCTGCAGGCTTTGTGGGCGTTAGCCTCGGCGGCGGTGGCGGGTTTTGGTTTGGCAGTGATCAGATCGATCAGCAGCGTAGCCACTTCGTCGTCGCTCGCCGGATCTTCAAGATAGAGGTTCGCCTGCGGTTCTCCTGCCTGGATTGCGGCAGCAAGGCGGGCAGTGATGACCAGGACCGGTATTCCCACGGACTTAGCTTCGTCAATGACGCGCTGGTCCCGGAAGGACTTCCAGTGGAGCACGATTGCGCCACAGGCTGGAACCGCCGTCAGGATGCCTTTTTTATAACTGGCGTGGACGATCCTATGTCCCGCCTTTTCTAGTGTTTGGGTGAGCTTGCCCGTAGGGCGACGGCCGAGATAGAAAGTATCCATGGTTGTTCCTCCGCTTCTGGTACTCTCCTTCTGGGATTAGAGTCGGCTACCCACACCAGAGTTGTACTTAGGACGGAATTAGGCAGGGGCCGGAAAAAAGCCTTCCCGAGACACCGGTGGCGGTGACGCTCTCGCCGCTGGGGGCAATGAACCACAGGGAAAATCGATAGCTGGTTGAGGTGCCCCGAAACCGCACGGGAGATTTGAGCAGTGCGGGGATTCCTCGCTGCACTCGGAATGACAGCCTGAAGTCAAGAGAGAGTTCAATGAAAAGAGCGAAATCAACTACCCCACGTTAGCCAAAGGAAGGCGAACGTGGGGCACCCGGCCACCGCGTCGGTCCCCGCTCACGCCGGAGCCCGATCTCATCGTGGACTTACTTTACTTACCCAACTACTTACATGTTACTTACTCTGAGTTACCCGCCTACTCACTCGACTTACTTTACGACACCGCAGGCGCGGGCGATGGCCTCAAGTTTGGTGCGGAGAGCGGGTTGCATTCTGCACATCGGGAGGCGGTAGTTTTCCTCGATGCGACCCATCATGGCGAGGACGGCTTTGATGGGGATGGGATTGCTCTCGAGGAAATTGGCTCGCATCAGTGCCAGATATTTGTGATAGATTTCGCGAGCCTCTTCCCACTCATTGTTGAGGGCGGCTCGGGTGAGCGAGGCCATCTCCCGGGGGAAAGCGTTGGAGGCGACGGAAATTACGCCGTGGCCGCCGACGGAGATAACCGGTAAGACCAGAGCATCATCGCCACTGAGCACGGTGAAGCCGGGGAGCCGGCCGCAGACGTCGGCAATTTGTCCAATGCTCCCGCTGGCTTCTTTAACGGCTTCGATGTTGGGCAGGTCGGCGAGATCCTGCAAGGTAGAGGGTTCGAGGTTGACTCCTGTGCGGCCCGGTACGTTGTAAATGACGAGGGGCTTTTCCACGGCTTCAGCGATGGCTTCAAAATGCTGAAACTGGCCTTGCTGAGTCGGTTTGTTGTAGTAGGGCGAGGCGGTGAGAATCGCGTCCACGCCCTTGATGTTAGAAACTTCGACCGCTTTCTGGACGGCCTCGGCGGTGCAGTAGGAGGTGGCTCCGGCGACGATGGGGACGCGTCCGGCGGCGACCTCGATGGTGGTCTCAATGACCATGCGCCACTCGGCGTGGGAGAGGGTGGGAGTTTCTCCGGTGGTACCGCAGGGAACCAGGAAATCGATCCCGGACTCGATCTGCCAGGCTACCAGTGAGCGCAGCGCTTTTTCATCTACCGAACCATCGGTTAGGAACGGGGTGACGAGCGCCGTTCCACATCCACGTAATTTGATCATTCCGGCTTAACCCTTCAGCTCTGAGAAGACTTCTTGAAATTCGTAAAATCCACGCTTGTCCTTGACCCACTCGGCGGCGCGCACGGCCCCTTCGGCAAAGCCGCGGCGGTTGTGAGCCTCATGAGTCAGCGTAATCTTATCCGCTGCCGACATCAACTCGACGGTATGGGTGCCGACGACTTCGCCCTCGCGGATGGAGTCGATGGGTGATTGCTTGCCGCCGAACTGCTCAAGGGTTTTTGCCAAGGAGACGGCGGTCCCGCTGGGTGCGTCCAACTTATGGATGTGGTGCGTTTCGGTGATGCGGCCCTCGTAGCCGTATTGCAAGGCCTTGGCGCCTTCACGCACGATGGCGAAGAAGAGATTGACGCCGATGGAAAAGTTGGAGGCCCAGATAAATCCCGTACCGGAGCGCTCCACCTGGTTGCGCACGTGCGGCATTTCGGCGTACCAACCGGTGGTGCCGACGACCATGTTGGCACCGGCATGGACCGTGGCTTCAATGTTGGCCATCACGGCTTTGGGAGTGGTGAAATCGATGACGGCATCGACCCCGGCGAGGCGTTGTTTTGAAAGCGCCGCTCCCTTGAAGTTCTCGCGCTCGTCGATGGTCTCGACGGTGTGGCCGCGCAGGGTTGCGACCTCAGCCACCAGCGCGCCAGTCTTCCCACTGCCCAGCATTACAAACCTCATCGTTGCCTCTCTCTTCCGCGTACATTGTTTCGCGAAAATCGAAAAAATTGTTTGGGTAAAACTTCCGTAGTAACGATTTCTATTTGCCTGCCGAACGGCTGGACGGCTCAAGCCGATGCAGCGTGGCTGCCGCCGGATCATCGAATACCTCCGGGTCTACATCGGAGAAGAACTCTTTATGCAGGCGGCGCAAGGCCTCGGGTACGTCGTCTTCGTTGATGACGAAGGTGATGTTGATCTCCGATGCGCCCTGGGAAATCATGCGCACGTTGATCTCGCCGAGAGCGGTGAAGACGCGGGCGGCGATCTGCGGAGTCTCGCGAATATTTTCGCCGACCAGGCAGACGATGGCGTTGCGTCCGGCATATTTTACGTCGGCAATCCGGGCGAGGTCGGCGGCGATGGCGGGAATCGCCTCGTTGGAATCGACCGTGAGCGAGACGCTGACCTCGGAGGTGGAGACGACGTCGATGGAGCAATGATGCTTGTCGAAGACATCAAAAATGGCCTTGAGGAATCCGTGTGCGCCCAGCATTCTGGCGGCGACCACCTCGACGATGGTGATGCGTTTTTTGGCGGCAATCGCCTTGAAGGTGGATTTCGATTTCGGAGCGCGGCCCACAATCAGGGTGCCTTCGTTCCCGGGGTTCAGCGAGTTGAGCACGAGCACGGGAATGTTCTTCTGCACCGCCGGGAGCACGGTGGCCGGGTGCAGTACTTTGGCACCGAAGTAGGCGAGTTCAGCGGCCTCCTCGAAGGAGATAACGCGGATGCGGCGGGCATCGGGACAGATGCGCGGGTCGGTGGTCATCATGCCATCGACATCGGTCCAGATCTCGATGGCTTCGGCATCGAGGCCGGAGCCGATGAGGGCGGCGGAAAAATCGGAGCCGCCACGACCGATAGTGGTCTGCACGCCATGCTCGGTTGCACCAATGAATCCGCCCATGACCGGAACCTGCGCGTCGTCGAGCAGAGGACGCACGAGGTTCTTGGCGCGATGCTCGATCTCATCCACCTGGGGGATGGCCTTGCCGTGCTGCGCGTCGGTGATCAAAACTTTTCGCGCATCGACCAGGGCGGAGCGGATGCCGCGAGCTTGGTAGGCTTCGGTAACGATTTTACTGTTCAGGCGCTCGCCATAGCTGACCACGTAATCCGAACTGCGGGGGGAAAGCTCACCGACCGCGACGATGCCTTTCAATAGCTCATCGAGGGTATCGAATTCACGATCGATCTCGGCGCCGAGCGCGGTGTATTGCGCGGCGGTGACCAGTTCCTCCGCAGTGTCGTGATGGCGCTCGCGGAGAGCCTGGGAGAGTTCGAGCGCCTGGGAGCGCTGGCCTTCGCCAGCGGCTTTACCGGCGGCCAGCAGGGCATCGGTGACGCGGGACATGGCGGAGACTACGACCATGGGACGCCGCTCCAAGCGGCCCTTTACAATCTGCGCCGTGCGGTCAATGGCAGCCGCGTCGATCACCGAAGTACCGCCGAACTTCATTACGATCATGAACTACCCTTCAGGTTTCAAAGTTTCAAGGTTGCAAGGTTAAGGACAAGGTCAACAACTTTGCCATTTCCTGTCATCCCCACATTCGCCAACTGCAGGCGGATGTGGGCCACCAGAAACTATTCCAGATAACCTGTGGCTTTTAGCAACTCGGCATTGAGCAGGGCGGCTCCGGCGGCACCGCGAATGGTGTTGTGCGAGAGCATGGTGAACTTCCAATCGAGCAACGAGCAGGGGCGGAGACGACCGCAGGAGACGGTCATGCCATGGCCACGCTCGATATCCAGACGGGGCTGGGGACGGTCGGGACGCTCGTCGTAGAAGATCGGCTCAGGCGGCGCGAAGGGGAGTTTGAACTCCTCGGCCAAGCCGCGAAACTCGCGCCAGGCGGCGATGATTTTCTCCGGAGTCGCACGCTTCTTTAACTTGATGGAGATCGATTCGGTGTGTCCGTCCTCAACCGCAACGCGATTGCAATGGGCGCTGATGCCGAACTCGGCGGGGATGACCTCGCCTTTCTTGAGTTTGCCGAGGAGCTTGCCGGCCTCTTCCTGCATCTTCTCTTCTTCATTTTTGATGAAGGGCACGACGTTGCCAAGGATATCCATGGAGGGGACGCCGGGATAGCCCGCGCCGCTGATGGCCTGCATGGTTACGACAAAGACGGATTCGATGCCGAAGGCCTTCTGGAGAGGCGCGAGCGCAATGGCGAGTCCCATGACCGAGCAGTTGGAGTTGGTGACCATGAAGCCGCCGGATTGCTTGCGCCAGGACTGAGATTCGATGAGCTTGAGGTGGCCGGGATTGATTTCCGGGATGACCAGCGGCACCTGCGGGTGCATACGGAAGGCCGAAGAGTTGGAAATCACGGCACAACCGGCATCGGCAAAAGCAGGCTCCATCTCGAGCGCGATCTCGGCGTCGAGGGCGGCAAAGATCACCTTGGGCGCGCCCTGGGGTTCGGCGGCGGAGACCGTCATGGAGGCGATCCGGCCGGGGATCGGCGTCTTCATCTTCCACTTGGCTGCCTCCGCATAGCTCTTTCCGGAGGAGCGCTCGCTGGCTGCAATCCAGACTACTTCGAACCAAGGATGACGCTCGAGCAATTGAATAAATCTCTGGCCCACCGTTCCGGTGGCGCCGAGAATACCTACAGGGATCTTCGCCGTCTTTGCCATCAGGACTGAACTCTCTCTTTTCCGGTAGCCCCAAAGGGTACGCCGGTTCGCAATGCTTGTATTTTTTTATATCACTCCGAGCTGCACTTCGCGGCGTGATTTCGCAGTAGGATCAATACCTTACGGTAAAAGATACGGGCGGAAGCCGGCGCTAGTGTGGCGGCGGCAGCTTTTGCACCTTCAGGACAAACTCGGGGGCAAGGGCACAGAGCGGAACGGCTTGGTTGCTCCGCGCCAGCGCCGCCGAAGCCGCCCAGAGGAGGGTGAGTTTGAGGGTGGAGTTTGGCGCCTCGGGCCGAAGGGCTTGCGCCGCCTCGGGCAGGAAGGTGTAGAAGTCCTTGTAAAGACTGGGAGGAATCTCCGTCAGCGGGGCGGTCGCCAAGTCGCCGACGACCACGACGTGCCCGTCCTGCTCATTCCTGGGATGGACGCGGAGCACTGGGCCGCCTTCCGCCTGAAGCCGCCAAGTCCCTCTTTCCAGAGACTCTACTCGCCATCCGAAGACTGGGGAGCTGGGGAGGGCGATGGTTTGGGCGGAATGGTTGATGACGCGTACGGCGAATTCGCGGCCTGCGGCTTCGGTCTCCTTGCCGGAGGCGATGACGGAGGCGGTGGTTAGCTCGCAGGGAGCGGCGACCCTGCGCTCGGCCTCGCTGGCGAGCAGGGGCAGGGCACAGACGACAAGTCCCAGTAGAGCGATTGGAATCTTCATGACATTCCTGGACTAGGTATTGATGTTTGCCTATTTATATTACCGGATCAGCATAGGTCCGGAACAGGCGGGGCGGGCGAGAGAGTGCAAGGTTTGCAGGATTCCTAGGTTCGAGTGATTCGAAGTTGCGGAGTTGCGCTTTAGTCACTTGTAAAACCAGCCCTCATACCAGTATTGTTTCAATACTTGAAACCCTCTTTCTTGCGTACTTTTTTGCTTCTGGCAGTATTCACCTTATTGGGCGTGCTGGTTGCCGGTTACCACCCGGGAGCCGAGGACGACGGGGTGTATCTGGCGGCAATTCAGCACAATCTGAATCCCGGGCTATTCCACGCGGATGCGGAGTTTTTCGCGCTACAACTGCAGGCCACGGTCTTCGACAAGTTGCTGGCGGCTTCCGTACGCATCACACATTTGCCGGTGGCGGTGATGGTGCTGGCTTGGCATCTGCTGGCGATCTTCGGAATTCTGGCGGCCTGCTACCGGATCGCCGCGCGCTGCTTTGAGCACGAATACGCGCGCTGGTGCGGGGTGGCGCTGGTGGCGGTGTTCTTCACCCTGCCAGTCTCAGGAACCGCGCTCTACATCGTCGATCAGAATCTGCATCCGCGGGCGATCGCCACCGCCCTGGCACTGTTTGGGTTGGATTTTGCGCTGGCACGGCGATACGTTGCTGCCTTCGTGCTGGCGGCGGTAGGCTTCCTGTTCCATCCAATCATGGCCGCCTTCGGATTTTCACTGTGTTTCTTCCTGGCGGTACCGGGGCTGCAAGAGCTTTGGAGCGGGACACCGGAAGCCAGGGACGTGGAAGCCGAGCCAATGCCCGTTCTGGCGTGCGCTATGCTTCCGCTGGCGGCGCTTGCGATTCCGCTGGGATGGATCTTCGAGCCGACCTCGACGGCTTGGCGCGCAGCGGCGAACACCCGCGATTATTACTTTCTGACACGATGGACATGGTACGAATGGCTGGGCGTGATTGCGCCGGTCTTCCTCATGCTGTGGTTTGCCTACATTGCCCGGCGCCGCGGGCGGCCAGCAATGGAACGTCTGGCGACGCGACTGGCGGTGTACGGAGTTTTTCAGTTGGCAGTGGCGTTGCTGATCGCACTGCCTCCGGCCCTGGAGCGGTTGCGGCCGCTGCAACCAATGCGTTATCTGCACTTGCTTTATGTGCTGATGATTCTGCTGGGCGGAGGCTTGATCGGAGAGACCTTTCTACGCGAACACCGTTGGCGCTGGGCGGCGCTGTTTGTGCCCGCCGCGGCAGGGATGTTTCTGGTGCAGTGGGAGATCTATCCGGCTAGCCCACACCTGGAACTTCCGGGAATCCATTCGTCGAATCCCTGGCTCGCATCATTCGAGTGGATACGGAAAAACACTCCCGAGGACGCCTACTTTGCGCTGGGACCGGATTATATGCACCGTCCGGAGGAAGACAGTCACGGATTCCGCTCGCTGGCATTGCGCAGCGTGCTGGCGGATAACGTGAAGGATTCAGCGGTGGTGACGCAGGTGCCAAGGTTGGCGGTGCGCTGGCAACGTGAGGTGGCGGCGCAAAGCACAAATCACGAAGACTGGCAGCATGTTACGGCAGCGGATTTGCATAGGCTGAAGGCGCAATTTGGAGTGACCTGGGTGATTCTGGAGCGTCCGGCGGCACTGCTGGCGGATTGCCCTTACCAGAATGCGGGGCTTGAGGTCTGCCGGATCGACTAGACTGGTCACAGTCAAAAGCAGAGCTATGACTTCAGGAGCGCTTCGTGAAGTGGGCTTGGGCGAATGGCTGATGGACTCATTACAGAGGGCAAGAGCGGAGCGGCTTGAGCGCGAGCGAGCAGAGTTACTCAATTGTGAAGTATGCCGAGCCGGCTCGCGTGGGCTCGACGGTTGCGGCTGACCGGGGCCGGTGGATTGCGGGTTTGCTTTGGGCGGTGGCGGTGGGCTCGGTTGTGGGGATGGCGATCTTTCTGCCCTTTGGATGGGATGCGAAAGACTATCTGGCCGCCCTGGCGCAATACCCGGCATATGTGAGCGGACAAGCCGGTTCCTCGCTGGCGTACTCCCCGCTGTTCATGATTCCAGTGATGGGCGTGGCGAGGCTGCTTCCACTCTGGCTGACGGTCGCAGTGTTCGGGGTAGCCTACTTCTCCGGATGGCTGCTTCAGTTGTGGGTGGGAATGCAGTGCGCCACCCCGGATGAGCGCAGGATTCTTCGCTACGCAGCCCCGATCATCGCCTTTTTCCCCGGACTGCTGGTCTCGGATGTAATCGCCTCGGGTAATCTGGCGTACATCTTGTACGGGGTGATGCTGGGGGCGGCAGCGCTGGGCTGGAAGCGTGGCCACTGGAACTGGTTCTACCTAGCGGTGCTGGCGGCAGGCTGCGTCAAGGTGCATCTGCTGACCATGCTGGCGATCCCATTGCTGTGTGGACGGCGGCCGTGGCGGCGAAGCGTGGGGATGGGCGCGGCGGGGCTGGCGATCTATGCATTGCAATGCCGAATCTGGCCGCAGGCCTTCCACTTGTATCTGAACTCGTTGAAGATCATGTCGCAATCGAGGCGTGATTTTGGCTGCGGGCCGGCCGGCAATCTGGCGCGTGTGTTGCAGAGCCGGGGTCTGCCTCACGAGACGCCGTGCATCGTGCTTTATTTGGCTTTTGCAAGCGTGATGTTTTTGATTCTGCTCTCGCTCTCCCGTCTGTATCGCGAGCAGAGGATCAGCTTTGAGAGCTGGGCCCCGGTGATGCTGCTGGGGGTGGTTTTGCTGAATCCGCGGATTCTACCCTATGACTTTGCGGCGGTTACCCTGCCGATGGCGATTATCGCGTGGCGCTGCCTGCGCGAGGATGGGGGCAATTGCCTCACGCCGCGGGTGATTGGAGCGGCAGTGGTGCTGCTGGCGATGAATTTCGCGGTGGCCGGTGAAAGTGTGGCAGGCGTGCTACCGGATGTATTTCTGGAGATGCTGCTGATGCTGGGAATCTTTGCGGCCGGCGTGCGGCGCCTGCTGAGGGAAGCGGAATTCGAACGGCTTACTGCTATCGAGGCTGAATCGGAGCTGGTTTCGTAGTTGTTCAATGCGGGATGATTCGTTGCGCACATTCGCAGCACACGAAAGACGAGTCGATTGCTGGTTGAGGAACTTGGAACGGCACGGAAGACTTGGGCCGTACTTGGGCCTTCGCGTTTCAAAGAGACGACCTTTCAGGCAAATAACACGCTCGAGTTATGCAACGCTCTTGGAACTCAGGCTCCGACTTCCACGCCCTCATCTACTTCGTCGCTTAGAGTGGAGACGGAAAATTCCTCGTCGACCATCAGTTCTTCCATCGGTGGTTCAAGGCGCGGATTCCGCTCCGCGAATTGGACGAGGGCGAAGCACGCAAGGATGAGCACGACCGGATCAACGGGCCTCATGTGATAGGCCTGAGGGTGGGTGAAGTAGTACATGGCCGGAAAGAGTAACAGCACTCCTGCATAGCGGATGGCTTCGCTGGGATATTGCCGCCATGCGTGGAGGATTCCAAGCAGTGCCAGCAGCGTCATGAGGCTGGCCAGGAAGACGTTTGGCGGGTCAAGTGGTTCCTCGGCTAGATAGTCCTTCGAAAAGCTCCAGTAGCCGGTCCACAGATAGATGGCGCGGCGCACGGACATCCCTGCGTACCAGCCCTTATGCTCGCGAATGTAGCTGGTGGCTTGTTGGCTTTTGTGCGCCATGTAGGCCAGTTCGCCGGATTGGTTATACTCCTCCAACTCGCGCGCGTCGTGATTGGGGTGGAGATCGGCATGAATCCAATGGCGCGAGTATCCGTCATTGCCCAACTTGAGTTCGAGGCCCATGCTGTCGCGCATGGGAATGAAGCGGTGGAAGACCACGTAGTTGCGGATCGTCCAGGGGGAGATGGTCACCGCCAGGGCAATGCACCCCACCAGTCCCGGCATCAGCCAACGTTTGCGGTTGCGGAAGAGACGCCACGCCGCCAGGGCCATGAGGAAGGGAACCACGGTGAGCACCACCGGTTCGGTAACGGCGGCCACTCCGGACAAGACGCCGAAGCCTGCCCACAGCCACAGCTTCGGCGAGCGCTCCAGGTCTTGGGACAGATACAGCAGCCAGCACAGGCACAGCAATAGGACTTGGGTGGACCAGGCCCACTCGGCGGAAAAGTAGATGCCGTAGGGAGACAACGCCCATCCCCAGCCGGCCCAGCGCGCCGCACGAGGTCCAAAGCTGCGCCGCGCCATGAGAAAGACCGGGATGCAGGCCAGCGACGACAGTAGTGAGTTCAATCCGAGGGCGGCGAGAATGGACGCCTTGGTGTGAATCCCGAAGATGGCAAAGATCACCGTGAGGATCAGCGGATAGACGGGGGTCAGGATAGCCGAGGGTTGATGCGCAAGGAAGGGACTGCCAAAGCCATGGCCTGCGAGCAGCGAACGGGCCACGTTGCCCTGCTCCCAATGAGTGACGAAATAAGGCGAGAGCCACTCGTTGTAGACAAAGGGGATCACCGCCAGCCGGATGGCAAAGGCCAGCAGAACCATCCGGGAGGATTCCGGGAGGGCCATCAGCAGTTGGAAAACGCTGCGGGGCTTGGCTTGCTCCTTTGGGTAGACCAAGAACTCTGTCAGGGCGGCCAAATTTGGCTCCAGTCTGTGTGGAATCCATGCACGCGACCAATGCTCGAGAGCGGAGTCGAAGGCGAAACCAAGTTTCTAAAACCGTACTGGAAGTATAACCCGCCAAGCAGCGCATATTTTTGCGTGGAGCTGGTGGTGGGCGTGCTTCAGGGTTGCACCAGATGATGAGCTATTTGTCCTGACGCAGGACTTCAGTGTTGGTTTCAGGGATGGAGATGCGAAGGAGTTTGTGATTGGGGTCCAGCCAGAGGTGCCAGTCCGGGCCTTCGGTTTGGAGGAGGAAATGGCGGAGGTGCTGGGGACGGCCATTCAGCGGGGTGTCATCGTAACCCTTGAATTCGAGGAAGACCTCGGCGGAGGTGCGGCGGCGGGGAATGAGGACGGGGAACCGGGTGCGGGTGAGGTCGCAGCCGTCTCCGTTGGGGCGGGGATGGCACGAGGTGGCGAGGTATCGCCAGAGAAGAACTTCGCGGGTGGCGAAGAAATAGTCGTCGAGAACGAAGGTCGAAGAGGTCAGAAAGAAAGACTGGTCGCTGGCTTTGCCATCGGTGACGACGTGCATGGTGAGAATCTGGTCGCTGGGTTCGACCATGGCGCTGTTGTGCGGAGAGCCGCGCTGCTTCCACTCGTAGCGGGAGAGGTTGCCGTTGGGCAACAGGGTGAGTTCGCCAAACTGGTCAAAGTTTCCGCCGGACTGTCCGGCTTCGACGTGCAACTCAGAGGTGGTGACGTTGGAATTTGGAAATTGGCGAATGACAAAGGTCTCGGTGGCGACCAGTTGGCCGCTCTGGAAGATGGCGAACGAGCCTTGATCGACAATGTTGGAAGGCTTGGCGGAGGCCGGCTTGCCGCCGGCGAATGCGATGCGCACGAATGGCGAGGCAATGATGAACAGCGTGATGACGATGCAGGTCCGGCGGATCATGTGGAGTTCCCCGCTAGAGTTTATCGCGAGCAGAGGTGGAGATGCCAAGGCGATTGGCAAGCTGCACCAGAGAATTCACCAGAGCGGCGGGATCGGAGGCGGAGGCGTCGAAGGTGTGGTGGGCCAGAAGATAGGTGGGGCGGCGCTGCTCGAAGAGTACGCGGAGTCGGTTGAGATCGCGCACCAGGGGGCGCTGATGGCCGGAGTCCGCGATGCGGGCACAGACGACGGCAAAGGGCGCGTCGAGAAAAATGACGGTAGCGGAGTGGCGGGCGAGGAGCTCGCGGTTGGCCTGTTGCAGAAACGCGCCTCCACCCAGAGCCAGGATCGAGGGACGCGGCAGATCCGGCAGGATGAGGTTGAGGTGATGGTGCTCGATGGCGCGGAAGCCGCTTTCACCATGGGCGGAGAACAGCTCTGGAATGGGTCCGTGAGCCCGCGAAATCTCGGCATCGAGGTCGACGAGCGGACAGGCAAGCTGGTGCGCGAGGAGGCGTCCGACGGTACTCTTGCCGGCTCCCATGAAACCGATGAGGACCAGCAACGGGGCGATGGAATCCTGGGACATTGAGGTGGATTGTAGCAGGAGAGGACGGTTCGTAATGCGAAGCCGGTGATTGGAAACTTGCGGGGCGGCGATCGGGCTTGCGACGAAAATGAAATGGCCGCGAAAGATCGCGGCCATGGGTAAAAAGCGAATGGGAGAAGCACGTAAAAAAACCGAAAACTGTATTTATCGCCGCACGTGGGCGGATTTTACGAGACCTTCGATTTTAAGTTTCTGTTCGATGCCATCCCAGACCTTCGGACTTGGGTCGTACATGGGGATCAGCAACTTGGCCTGCTCGGCGATGTAACGGAGGTCGCTGACCAAGTCGCGGCAGATATCGCAGGTGCGCAGGTGCTCTTCCTGTTCCTTGGTGCCGCCCGAGTCAATAATCAAGGGCAAGTCGCGCTGAAAATCAGCACATTTCATCTTTTTGCCTCTCCCGCTGGAGTCAATGGCTGCAATGGCCGCAGCGCTTGCGTTTCGCTCAGTTGCCATGGTCACACCTGCTTCCTACCTTTTCAATGCAGCTCTTTCAGCGCGAGTGACTTTCAGCAGATCCCGTAGCTTCATGCGCGCTTTGTGAAGTTGAGATTTGCTGTTGCCGATGGAGCAACCCATCATTTCAGCAATCTCGTTGTGTTCGTATCCTTCGATGTCATGCAGCACAAAAATGATGCGATAGCCGGGAGGAAGACTTTCGACGGCACGTTCCAAATTTACACGGTCAATGGAGCCTGCAAGAACCTGATCGTGGGCGCCAAAATCCTTCTTCGGACCATCCTCTTCGGTGGGCTCCAGAGTTTCCTGGAGGGAGACCTCGGGGAGTCCCTTTTTGCGCAGGTGCATGAGTACGACGTTGACCGCGAGGCGATGCAGCCAGGTGGAAAATGCGGACTCACCGCGGAAGGTTGCGATCTTGCGATAGAGCTGGAGAAATGCCTCCTGCGTGAGATCCTCAGCCTCGGCGGTGTTGCCGGTCATTCGCAGGCAGAGGGAGTACACACGCCTTTTGTGCATGCCGTAAAGAGATTCGAAGCACACGCCATCGCCTTGCTGGGCACGCTCGATGGCTTCGGCTTCCGACATTCCGGACGCCGTCATTTTTTTCGGGGTGGTCAAATAAGGCCTCTTTGAAACGCCACTTTGCCCGTCATCACGCAGCGGGACCATGGGTTTCGCCTGCTGCAAAACTTGTACATCCCCTACAGGTATAGCTTTGCGAACTGCCACGGTCAATCCCTCCGCTCGCGAGAGCGCATTTACAGGGGTATGAGAGAGTTAGACGCCGAGTAGAGGACATTAGTTGCTCTGGCCGCAGCGGATGGACGAGCCCGCACGGAAGCTCTCTTTGAGATGCGGCTGGCCGAGGAAAGGTCACGACTCATCCGGCGGTGATGGTTTCGAGACCGTGACCGTGGGGACCGAGCTCGCGCTGGCGAAGCATCCAGGCGAGGACGAAGCCGAGGATTCCCATGACGGTGAGGATCTGGAGCATGGGTTGGTATCCGGTGGGATGAGCGGCGCTGGCTCCGGCGACGTCGTTGGCTTTGCCCAGGCCCCAGTTCATTCCGGCCATGCCCATATTTTGAATCATCGTCATCAGTCCGAGAGCGGTGCCGAGGGTGCGGCTGGGAACAATGTAGGCTACCGAGGGCCAGATAATGGCGGGGACAAAGGTGAAGGCAAAGCCGAGCATCGCCATGGGAACGTAGAGCGAGATGTGAGTGTATCCCATCATCAGGAAGACGGGGATGAGGAGCAGAACTCCGAGGCACATGATGGTGGCGCGCCGTCCCATTTTGTCAGAGAAGAGTCCGACGATGGGAGTGCCAAACATGGTGAAGGCGGTGAGAACACTGAGGAGAAATCCGCCGAGCTCGCGAGTGGTGCCGTGGGCGTCCATGAAATATTTCACGGCAAAGGTTTCAAAGGGGAAGATGGCGGAGTAGAAGACCACGCAGAGGCCCACGAGATACCAGTAGGAGGGGCCGAAATTCTTTACATCCTGGAAGACGATCTTGTCGGCTTCGCCAGCCCTGCCGAGGGCGTAATGCTTCTCGGCGCGGGCCTCCATGATCCAGTAGGCGATGGGTCCGAGGACGCAGAGGGAGACAAAGCCGACGCCAATCAGCCAGGGACCCTGCCAGGAGTTGTAGGCGGAGTGCGCCCAGGTGGGCGAGTTCTGCGCCAGCCAACTGCCGAAGCGGGCGAGCATGAGGTTGAGTCCGAGAGCGAAACTGAGTTCCTTGCCCTTGAACCATTTGGCGACCGCCGCCGTGATGGCGACGATGAGCGACTCGGCGCCCATGCCGAAGACGAAGCGCCCCCCAGCCATGATCTCAAAGCGCGGACTGAAGGCCGTGAGCATGGAACCGGCCAGGCAGATACATCCGAAGAGCAGGAGAGCGCGGCGCACGCCGAGGCGGTCGATGAGGATTCCGCCGATGAGAACGGTGGCGATAGGGGCGATGGAATAGAAGGAATTGAGCAGGCCGATGTTCTGATCAGTGAAGTGAAGCTGCTTCTGGAGGACGTCAGCCAGCGGCTCCAACGCGTCGTAGAAATAATAGTTGCCGAACATGGTGATGCTGAGCCAGAGAAGGACTAACCAACGATAGAGCTTGCTGGGTTCGGTTGCAGGGACAGGCTGAGGCATGAGGAAACCTTTCTGGCTTATGAGTGCGGCAAAGTGAATGTAGCAGGAAGGGCCGGGTAGCCGCTAGCGAGGTGGGCGAAGCGGGTGACGGTGAGGGCAGGTGCAGACCGGCTTCGGACTATTTGGGGCTTGCGGGCTGGGCGATAGCGTTGGGCGTGGAAGGCAAGAGCGACTTTTGTTTCTCGGCGCGGAGCTGGCGGGCGTATTCGCCAAGGCTGACGGAGATGTCTTCCATGCTACCGGGGAGGACTTCCGCGATGGGCGCGGTGATGAAATCGAAGTGCCGCGTGGCCAGAAGTGCAGTGCTGGCGGGCGGGGCGTTGCTGACGTAAGCTTCAGGAGGGTTCGGTGTCACCTCTTCGATCGGAGGGACGGTGACGATGGATGGCTCGGTGGCGGAGCCGAGGCGAATCTCCGGGGTGTAGATCAGCGCAGGGGCTCCGGGAGGCAGGTACGTTGTTTCAGAAGCCGTGCCGGAATTCTGCGCGAGCAGTGGCGAGGCAAGCAGGAGCGCGACGATGAGTACAGTCGGCATCATGATGGTTGGAGCCGCGAGCGCGGCGAATGGATGTCCGGCAAGCTGTGGGAGAAGTGCCTCCACGTCAGCCCGGCGGCGATGACCGGGAAACAAGCCCTTTTGAATAACCGGTATCGAGTTAGGGGCGGGTTCGTGGACATATGGAGCGAAGCCTTATTATAAGTGTCGGGTTTAGTTAGATAGTTAAGTTTTTCTTCTGCCAATAAGTCGCGGTGAGTCGAGTGAGGCCGGATTGAAGTGCACGCAAAGCTGGGCGAGGTGGGCGATGCTGCTGGTGGGACTGCTCTGTCCTCTGACGGTAGCGGCTCGGGCTGCGCCTGGGACTGGCGGCGCGTCGGCACCGGCGAGTCAGGGGACGGCGAGTCAGTCGCCGGAAGCTCAAAAACAGGCAAGTCCAGCTGAGGGGATACCGCAGAGCGCGCTGCCGGGCGGGTCGGCGGGGCTGTTTGGCCGCACGGTAGAACAGGTGCGAGTGCTGGGAACGAGCGGTGATCTGAAGCAGACCGCATTGCTCGAAATGATCCCGATGAAAGCCGGCGAGCGGCTGGAACGGGACAACGTACGCAGAAGTCTACGGGCATTGTTTGAGACCGGACGTTTTGCCGAAGCTGAGGCTGAGGCCAGCCTGCTACCCTCCGGAGGAGTCGCGGTGGAGTTCCGCACCAAGCCGAACTATTTCAATGGCGCGGTGACCGTGACGGGACTGCCAAAGATCGGTCCGAATGAAGCCCAGGTGGTGAACACGGGGCGGCTGGAACTGGGTGCGCAGTTCACGGAAGAGAAGCTGAAGGATTCGGAAAGCCGCATTCTGGGATTACTGCACGACCACGGCTACTGGAAGGCGCGAGTCAGCGCCGATCTGGATTTCCATGACGACACGCAGCAGGTAGACGTGGAGTTCCAGGTGGTGCCGGGCGAAGTTGCGTTGGTGGGCAAGCTTGCGGTCGAGGGCGACCCTGGGCTATCCGCGGAAGAGGCGGCAGCAATCTGCAAGATGCGACCGGGAGCGCGGGTGCGCGGCGATCTGCTGCAACGGGCGGTAGCACGGCTGCGAAAACGATATGTAAAGCAGCGCCGGTTGAGGGCGCAACTGACGGCGAGCGTGCCGGTTTTCCACCCGGAAAACAATACGGTGGACTACACCTTCGAGGTGGAGCGCGGGCCGGTGGTGGACATACGCTCCGAAGGCATGCCATTGAGCCGCGCCAAGCTGAAGCGCTATGTGCCGGTCTATGAAGAGCACGCGGTGGATGAGGATCTGCTGAACGAAGGACGGCGCAACCTGCGCGACTATCTGCAAGGGCAGGGATATTTCGACGCTATGGTGCAGGTGCGGCAGGACGAGGACACCGAGCACGACCGGGAGCACATTGTGTACTCGATCCAACGCGGCCAGCGGCACAAGTTGCGGGCTATCGATGTGGTAGGCAACCACCGCTTCGATACGGCAACCTTGCGGGAGCGCATGGGAACCCAGGTCTCCAGTATGCTGCAGCCGCATGGACGCTACAGTCAGGCAATTCTGGCGAACGATCTGCAGGCGATCAAGAACCTGTATCTGGCAAACGGCTACGAGTCGGTGAAGGTGACGAGCGAAGTTCTGAACGACTACGACGACGCTGCCGGCGACATGAAAATCGTGGTGAAGGTGGACGAGGGGCCGCTGGTGCTGGTGGGCCGCCTGGAGATTCGGGGAGCGCACGCGGTGAGCGAGGCAGAGATCCGCAGCCTGATCAACACCCAGGCCGGGCAGCCGTTCTCCGAAGCGACGGTGGCGGAGGATCGGGAAGTGGTGATGAATGACTACTTCAACCGCGGCTTCCCTTCGGTGCAGCTGGACAGTTCGGCGACCTATGCCGACGCCGCCCACACCCGGATGGACGTGGTGTATGAGCTGCACGAAGGCGCGCGGGAGTATGTGAACCGGGTGCTGGTAAGCGGAGTGGAGCACACCAAGCCGCACATCGTGAACCGGACGGTGGTGATCCAGCAGGGCGCGCCGCTGAGCCAGGAGAAGATGCTGCAAACCCAGCGCAATATGTATGATCTGGGAATCTTCAACGAGGTGCAGACCGCGATCGAAAATCCGGAGGGCGACGAGAAAGACAAAGATGTGCTCTTCCAAATCAAGGAAGCCAAGCGTTGGACGATCAACTACGGACTTGGAATGGAAATTGGAACGGGGCTGAATACCGCGCAGGGCGGTTCGCCGCAAGGTGAGACCGGGGTCAGCCCGCGGGTGATCCTGGAGGTCACGCGCATCAATTTCCGGGGGCGCGATCAGTCGCTGATCTTCAAATCGCACTTCGGCACACTGGAGAAAAGGGCTTCGATGAGCTTCGACCAGCCGCGCTGGTTTGACCTGCCGAACTGGCGGATGACCTTGACGGGGTTGTACGACAACACCCGCGATGTGAACACCTTTAGCAGTAACCGGCTGGAAGGCTCGATCCAGTTGACCCAGCGGGCGACCAAGGCGACGCAATTGCTGTATCGCTTCTCCTATCGCCGCATCGAGGTCGATCCCAACAGCTTTCCAGCGGGGTTCAGCCCGGACTTGATCCCGATCTATTCGCAACCGGTGCGGGTGGGCATGCCAAGTTTGACCTATCTGCGGGACACCCGCGACGACCCGGTGAATTCCACCAAAGGCACCTATAACACCTTCGATATCGGCGCGGCGTCGAGCTTCTTCGGCTCACAGGCGGACTTTGGGAGATTGCTGGTGCAGAACGCCACCTACACGAAGTTTCACAAGAGCTGGGTGCTCGCCCGCTCGTTACGCATCGGGGTGGAGAGTCCGTACGGCAGCCTGGGATTCATTCCGTTGCCGGAGCGCTACTTTGTGGGCGGATCGAATTCGCATCGTGGCTTTGCCATCAATCAGGCAGGACCGCGCGATCCGTTCTCCGGTGCGCCGCTGGGCGGTAATGCGATGATCGTCAACAATATTGAGCTGAGGCTGCCTCCGGCACCGCTGCCGTACGTGGGAGACAACCTGAGTTTTGTGCTCTTCCACGATATTGGCAACGACTTTGGAACGGCGAACGAGATGTGGAAGAACCTGGCGCGATTCAACCAGCGCGATCAACAGAGCTGCCGCGATACCAGCGCGGCGGCCACCTGCGACTTCAGCTATATGTCCCAGGCGTTGGGGACCGGAGTTCGCTACCGGACGCCGATTGGGCCGATCCGGGTGGACCTGGGCTACAACTTGAATCCGCCGGTGTTTCCGGTCAAGGAGCCACCGACTGGATTGCCGTATTCCGAGCAGGTGCGACACTTTAACTTTTTCTTCAGCATCGGGCAGACATTCTGATGATACGCAAAGGAAATCTCGTGTCACTGGTGCTGGCGCTGCTGCTCACGGCGGCGCATGCAGAGGTGGTGGACCGGATCATCGCCGTGGTCAATGGACACCTGGTGACCTGGAGCGATCTGGACGAGCAGATGCGCTTTGAAGCCCTGGAGAATCGGCGCGCACTGAAGGATCTGAGCGAGGCGGAGCGGCGCTCGGCCTTTGAGCATCTGGTGCAGAATCGGATGCTGCGCGACCAGATGCAAGGGATGGCTCCGGCGACGGATTCCGAGATCGACGCCCGCATTGACGAGCTGCGCGCCGCCTGGATGATGGATAAGGGCGAGGCGAGGTGGAGCGCCGCGCTGACCGGCTACGGACTCTCGACGGGCGAGTTGCGCCGGTTGGTACAGGAGCAGTTGGAGATTCTCAAGTTCACGGAGTTCCGGGTGCGGCCGCTGGTGAGAGTTTCACGGGCCGATGTGGAAGAGTATTACGCGCAGGTGCTGGCGCCGCAGGTGAAGGCGCAGGGGCAGACACCCGAGCCGGTCGAAGCGGTGTCGTCCAAGATTCGCGAACTTCTGGAGGAGCAGAAGATGAATCAGGAGATGGAGAAGTGGCTGGAGACTCTGCGCACGCAGAGCCGGGTACAGGTGTTGTGGGACGCCGTGCGTTAGAGGAACTAAGTCGGAGATGCCAGCCCTGAAGCATATTGCGCGTTCGAGAGCAGGTTCGAGAAGACGATGAGCCAGGAGCCAGAGCGAGAAAATTCCGGGCAGGTGCAGACCACGCCGGAGAACGCGACTTTGCCGACGAAGGGCGCTGCCGTGGGCGCTCTGCTGCGGAAGTGGGTGCGCATTCTGCTTTGGATGATCGCCGTGGGAGTGGTACTTGGGTTCGTCTTGCTGGGGGCGGTGGCCCGATATGTGCAAAGCGCGGAATTCCACGAGCGGGTGCGGCAGTTTGCAGTGGCACAGATGGAGCACGCCACGGGCGGACGGGTGGAGTTGCAGCGGGTCGAGTGGCGGCTCGCGGGGCTGCAGTTTGAGCTGTATGGGATGACGGTTCACGGGAAAGAGGCAGCATCGGAGGCTCCGCTGCTGCGGGTTGAGCAGGTGCGGGGACGGTTAAAGTGGACTCCGTTGCTGCACGGACGGCTCTCCTTCCATGAGCTCAGCGTGCTGCGGCCGCTGGCGCACGTAGAGGTGTACAAGGACGGATCGACAAATCTTCCGGAACCAAAGCTGCCAGCGGGAACGCGGGCGGATGCCACCGCCAGATTGTTGCGGCTGGCGATGGACCACGCCGCACTGACCGGCGGTCTGCTGCAGTGGAAAGACGAAAAGATCAAGCTGGACGGTGCGGCCGACGACGTATCCTTCGAACTCGGCTACCGCGCGGCAGACCACTCCTACGAAGGTAGGGCGAAGGTTGGGCAGGTGCGGATGCAGTTGCCCGGGTGGGAGCCGGTGACGTTGGGCGCCGAGGCCCGCTTCCGGCTCTATCAAGACCGCGTGGAAGTGCCGCGGCTGCGCGTGAGTTCGGGGCGCTCGTGGATGGAGGCCAACGGCGCGGTGACGGGAATGAGTTCTCCGGTGGCGCAATTCGCTTATCGCGCGGTGGGAGACCTGGGCGAGTTGGCGCGGCTGGTGC
>Ga0181525_10000674_pt1 | contig 29753 bp, 32 predicted proteins | sample PEATcosm2014_Bin_48_FD_121100 | JGI IMG/M metagenome (GOLD analysis project Ga0181525, IMG submission 121100) | Peatland microbial communities from MTU Mesocosm Facility, Houghton, MI, USA - PEATcosm2014_Bin06_10_metaG | ecosystem: Environmental > Terrestrial > Soil > Wetlands > Peat | place... | reverse complement strand
CGGTTCGAGGCGATCGGTCCGCAGCGGACGAGCCAGCTCGAAGCGCTAGAGGTTACCCCCCTGCGCAGGCCCTACATTCCCAGCCCAGTGCAAATCATCCGGCGTTTGCTGCCGTTCTAAAGCATCCAATCTTCGGGAAACCAGCGCGGCAGCTAGTGTTACCAAGCATGCAAAACGCCCCGCGCGGTCAAGCCGCACGAGGCGTTCCATCGATTTGGCCGGTGTTACGCCGCGAAGCGGATATTGGGCGAGCCAATCACGCCGCTCTTCTCCAATGTCGCCTTCATTTCGGTCGAGCCCAACCAGGTGCGGGCCTTCGATACGTCGGTGACGTCCTGTTGGATCAGCAAGTCATTCGGATCGTTGGCGCTGCGATACACCTTGCCGTTGGTGATGCCGGCGGACACGCGTTCTTTCTCGTGTCCATTGTAACTCGTATGCCATGCGTTGAAGTCCTTGACCTTGAAGTTGACGGTCATGTTTTGGCTCGTATTGGGATTGGTCATAACAATTTCTCCAAAAAAGTTGTGAAGTATTACGCAGTCTATATTTTCGTTATTTGTAGACTGCACAAACCAGCATAAGACCCGATCGTGTCGAAACAAAGTTGCGCTTTGCGCTCTTTTTTCTTTTCGATCTGAACAGATAAAACTCTCCACGCTCCGCTGTCGTGTGGGGATCGGAGGTCGATCTTTTCGCGGTTGGAATCGGGTCGCACCGAAGAGACGCGCCGGCTAATTGTAGCCGTGCGCGTTTTTGGGCTCGGTGTCGAGGACTATCTGAAACATGTGATATTTCCGAGAGGCAAAGCTCGCTATTTGATCTCGCCATCCCCATGTACGACTCACAACTCCAATCAACGACTGAAACTGATCCCCGTGAGCGGAGCGCTCAAGGAAGGAAACCGGATGTTCAGATCCACGCAATATCGCGCCAAAGCAACTGAGTACGGCGCCTTGGCCAAGTCGTCGACGGGCTCAAACCAAAGCGGCGATTTTCAAAAGCTCGAGCGGAGATTTGCGTTACTCGCCGATAATGAGCAATGGCTCGCGGATAATTATCAAGACACCCTGGGCGGCACGGAACAAAAGCGGCTAAACGGTGTCGCCCTCGCGGACGAAGAGGAGCACGTTCTGCGCTGCCTCGGGGCAGCGCTGATCATGCAGTGGAATACGTTGCCGACAAAGCTGCGAAGGGATCTGTTCGACAATGCCGGCTCTATGGGTGCATTGTTGGAGACTGCTGCTCTTCGAGGGCAAATCGCCCGCTTCCTGCACAAACATAAGGATGACGAGGATACCGCCGAAGCCGCGGCCCAAACAAAGGCTAATCACAGCGATGCGAGCCTGCAGGCGACCGCCATTGCGCGTTGGGATGATGAGGGCGGCGCTTTTGCAAGTGCCTGAATACGGCGAACGACGCCGAATAGTTCAAAGTCCAGGTCAGGCTATTGGCGTGGCCTCAATGCCACTCGCGCACGTCGACGAAATGTCCAGCGATCGCGGCGGCGGCGGCCATGGCCGGCGAGACGAGATGGGTACGGCCTTTATAGCCCTGGCGGCCTTCGAAGTTGCGGTTCGAGGTCGAGGCGCAGCGTTCGCCCGGCGCGAGCTTGTCCGGGTTCATGGCAAGACACATGGAGCAGCCCGGCTCGCGCCATTCGAAGCCGGCGGCGACGAATATCTTGTCGAGGCCCTCGGCCTCGGCCCGCTCTTTCACCAGGCCCGAACCGGGAACGATCATCGCGTTCTTGATGCTGGCGTGCACCTTCTTGCCATCGACGACCTTGGCAACGGCGCGCAAATCCTCGATGCGCGCGTTGGTGCACGAGCCGATGAACACGCGGTCGATGACGATGTCGGTGATCTTCTCGCCGCCCTTGAGGCCCATATAGGACAGTGACCGCTCCGCGGCTTGGCGCTTGTGTGCGTCGGTAATGTCTTCCACGCGCGGCACGCGGCCGCTCACCGAGATGACCTGCTCGGGGCTCGTGCCCCAGGTCACGAGCGGCGGCAGCTTTGCGGCATCGAGCTTGATCTCGCGGTCGAAATGCGCGCCATTGTCGGAAGGCAACGTCTCCCAATAGCGCATGGCAGCATCCCAGTCCTTGCCCTTCGGCGCCTTGGGACGATCCTTGAGATACGCGTAAGCCTTTTCATCCGGCGCGATTAAGCCGGCCTTGGCGCCGGCCTCGACCGACATGTTGCACACCGTCATGCGGCCTTCCATCGACAGCGCGCGGATGGCTTCGCCGGCATATTCCAGCGCGTAGCCGGTGCCGCCGGCGGTGCCGATTTCGCCGATGATGGCGAGGATGATGTCCTTTGCGGTAACGCCGGGCGGCAGCTCGCCGTCGACAACGGCGCGCATGTTCTTCGACTTTTTCTGGATCAGCGTCTGTGTCGCCAGCACGTGTTCGACCTCGGACGTGCCGATGCCGTAAGCGAGCGCGCCGAAGGCGCCGTTGGTCGCGGTGTGGCTGTCGCCGCAGACCAGCGTCACGCCGGGCAGCGTAAATCCCTGCTCCGGGCCGATGATGTGGACGATGCCCTGGCGCTTGTCGTACTCGTCGAAATATTCGAGCCCGAACTCTTTGGCGTTCTCGGCGAGGAATGCGATCTGGGCGAAGCTCTCCGGATCGGGATTGGGCAGATGGCGGTCAATGGTCGGGATGTTGTGGTCCACCACGCACAGCGTCTTGTCCGGCGCACGCACCCGCCGACGGTTCAAGCGCAGCGCCTCGAAGGCCTGTGGGCTCGTGACTTCGTGGACGATATGGCGATCGATGTAGATGAGGCTGGCGCCGTTCGGCTCCTCCTCGATCAAATGATCTTCCCAGATCTTGTCGTACATGGTACGGGGCTTGGCCATCGTCACGAACTCCACCGAGTGTGTGCTGAATATAATCAGCGTTCGGCGGATTGGAATTACTCCGCCGCCTTCTCCCCGGCGGCCGCCGCCGTCTCGCCCTGCGCGCCGCGCTCCTGGCGCTCGAAGATGCGGGCCGACTTGCCGCGCCGTCCGCGCAGATAATAGAGCTTGGCGCGGCGCACCTGGCCCTTTCGCACCACCGTGATCGAATCGATCATCGGCGAATAAAGCGGGAAGACGCGCTCGACGCCTTCGCCGTAGGAGATCTTGCGGACGGTAAAGTTCTCGTTCAGGCCGGAGCCGGCGCGGCCGATGCACACGCCTTCGTAGGCCTGGACGCGGCTTCTTTCGCCCTCGACGATCTTGACGTTGACGATGACGGTATCGCCGGGCTGAAAGTCGGGGATTTGCTTACCGGCGGTGAGCTTTGCCACCTGTTCGTTTTCGATTTCTTTGAGCAGGTTCATGGCGAATGTCTCCAACGGCGGCGCGTTCGTCGCGCGGTCCGGCCACGGGACTGATCGGGTTGCGCGAGCTTCTACGCTACCCGGCCGCGTTTGTCACCTTCCCGTCAGGCCGTCCGCGAGCCGCGAAAACGGGCCAGAAAAGCGGCCCAAAGGTCGCTCCGGCGCTCGCGCGTGAGCCTTTCGGCCTCGGCCCGCCGCCAGGCGGCGATCTTGGCGTGATCGCCGGACAGCAGCACTTCGGGGATCGGCTGGCCCTCCCAGACCTGCGGCCGGGTAAATTGCGGGTATTCCAGCAACCCCTCGGTGAAGCTTTCCTCGGCGCGCGAGGCCGGCTCGCCCATGACACCGGGCAAAAGCCGCACACACGCGTCGATCAGCACTATGGCGGCGCTCTCGCCGCCGGACAGCACATAATCGCCGATCGAGACTTCTTCCAGGCTGCGTCCGGCGATGATGCGCTCGTCGACGCCCTCGAACCGGCCGCAGGCCAGGATAACGCCGGGGCCGGCGGCGAGCGCGTCGACCCGCGCTTGCGTCAACGGGGTTCCGCGCGGGGAGAGGAGAAGGCGCGGGCGGCCGTCGGTTGCCGTTGCATCGATCGCGCGCGCAAGCACGTCAGTCTTCATCACCATGCCGGGGCCGCCGCCGGCCGGCGTGTCGTCGACGGTGCGATGTTTGTCGGTGGCAAAGCTGCGGATATCGGTCACGTCGAGCGACCAGGCGCCTGCCGCCAATGCCTTGCCGGCAAGGCTCGCGTTCAAGGGGCCCGGAAAAATATCCGGCAAGATGGTCAGGACGCTTGCCCGCCACATGGTCAGCCCCCCACCCGCAACTCGACGCGGATGCGGGCAATGATCTTGCCGAGCAGGTTGAGGCCGGTTCCGTCGCGGCCGACGCCCCAATAAGTGTCGGTTGGCACGGATTCGATCAGTTCCTCCTCGCCGGTCGCAAGCAGCATGGCTTTGAGTTCGGGATGTAGCTCAAACTTGCGCCGCACCGCGCGGCAGTTGGAAAATTCGCGGTGCGTGTCGGATTTGGAATAAAAACGGATTGCCATGAGAGCGGCGGCCATCGCGGCATCAATTGGATTCAAACAGCCCGTGCGGCGGATCGACGACGATCATTCCCGATGCGATGTCAATCTTCGGCACGCTGGTTGTGTCGAACGGTATCAACGCGGTATTGCCGCCGGCATTGGGCCGCACTTCGATCAGATCACCGGCGCCAAAATTGTGGATCGCGACGACTGTGCCGAGACTTTTCCCGGCGCGGTCGACGACCGCAAGGCCGATCAGATCGGCATGATAAAATTCACCGGCCTCGGCCGCCGCCGGCAGCCGCTCGCGCGGCACGTAAAGCTTGAGGTTCGACAATTGCTCGGCGGCGTTGCGGTCGCCGATGCCCGCAAGCCGCGCGACGAAATGATCCTTGGCCGGCCGCAAGTTCGCGATCTCGAATACGCGGCCATCCTCGGTTTCGAGCGGACCGTACCCGGCGATCGCTTGCGGATCTGACGTAAACGAGCGCAGCCGGACCTCGCCGCGCAGCCCGTGAGCGGCGCCGATTTGCCCGAGACAGATGCGCGCGCCGCCCGTCATCGCCTGATCCATCAGGCCGCCGGCGGTGTGGCGGCTGCGGCCGGAGCAGCGCCCGCGGCCGGCGCAGCGCCTGCCGCCGCCTTGGCCGCTTCCTCTTTGGCCTTGCGCTCCTTGCGCGGGACGGCCTTTTCCGGATTGTTGCGCTTCTCGCGCTTGGCGATGCCGGCGGCATCGAGAAAGCGCATGATGCGGTCCGACGGCTGCGCGCCTTTGGCCATCCAGGTTTTGACCTTGTCGAGATCGAGCTTGAGCCGCTCGGGTTTTTCCTTCGGCAGCAGCGGATTGAAATAGCCGATCCGCTCGATGAAGCGGCCGTCGCGCGGCGCGCGGCTGTCGGCGATGACGATGTGATAAAACGGCCGCTTCTTGGTTCCGGCGCGGGCCATGCGGATGACTACGGGCATTTTCGGTTTCCTTTGTTGAGGAGTTAGAGGTTCGGAGTGAGGAGGACGCGGCCTTTCGCACCCACGGCGGTCTCGCCGTTTTCCTTGCGAATGCGGCCGCGCAGATCGACGACGTCACCGCCGAGGCGGGTATTTTGCTTTACCGAAACGACAAGCCATTCGAGCGTGATCGTCTCGTCGGCATAGACTGGCCGGCGGAAGCGAACCCAGAATTCCAAGCCGAGCATCGCGCCGCGCTTGGAAAAATGCGAAGCGGTCAACGCCAGGAGATGCGCGGTCGTCTGCGGCCCGCTGGCGATCAAACGGCCGAAGCGTGATTTCGCCGCCAAGTCGGCGTCGTGATGCATCGGGTTGGAGTCGCCGACGCTATGCGCAAACGCGCTGACAGCGTTCGGCTCGAGCGTGACTTCGGCGGAAAACCGCTCGTGCGGCAGCGTTTGCATCATTTCTTCTTTCCCAGTCCGGGAAATCCAGGCGGCAATCCGCCGGGCAATTTGGGGCCAAGCCCCGGAAGACCTCCCGGTAGGCCGGGAAAGTTCGGCGGCAGGCCGCCAGCGCCGGGCATGCCGGCCGGCAAACCGCCGGGCATCTTGGCTGCGAGCTTGGCCATTTCTTCCGCGCTCGGCATGCCGCCGCCAACACCACTCCCGAGCCCCAGCATGTTGGCAAGCCCCGCCATCGGCCCGCGCTTGGCGCCGCCCATCGCCTTCATCACATCGGCCATAGTGCGATGCATTTTCAAGAGCCGGTTGATGTCTTCGGGCTTGGTGCCGGAGCCGGCGGCGATGCGGCGCTTGCGGCTTGCCTTGAGCACGTCGGGATTGCGCCGCTCCTTCGGCGTCATCGAATCGATGATCGCCATCTGCCGCTTGAGCACCTTTTCGTCGAGATTTTTTTCCGCGATCTGATTTTTGATCTTGCCGACGCCCGGCAGCATGGCCATCAGGCCGCTCATGCCGCCCATATTCTGCATCTGCGCCAGCTGCTCGCGCAGATCGGCCAGATCGAACACGCCCTTGCGCATCTTCTCGGCGACGCGGGCGGCTTGCTCGGCATCGATGGTGGTGCGCGCCTTCTCCACCAGCGCGACGATGTCGCCCATGCCGAGGATGCGGCCGGCGACGCGCGCCGGATCGAAATCCTCGATGGCGTCGAGCTTTTCGCCGGTGCCGAGGAGTTTGATCGGCTTGCCGGTGACAGCGCGCATTGACAGCGCGGCGCCGCCGCGGCCGTCGCCGTCGACGCGGGTAAGCACGATGCCGGTCAAGCCCACGCGCTCGTCGAAGCTGCGGGCGAGATTGACCGCGTCCTGGCCGGTCAGCGAGTCGGCGACGAGGAGCACTTCATGCGGCGCTGCGGCGCGGCGCACATCCGCCGCCTCCTTCATCATCGCCTCGTCGAGGGTGAGGCGGCCGGCGGTATCGAGCAGCACGATGTCGTAGCCGCCAAGCCGTCCCGCTTGCAACACGCGGGTCGCGATCTGGATCGGCGTCTGCCCGGCGACGACCGGCAGCGTGTCGATGCCGACTTGCCGGCCCAGCACGGCGAGCTGCTCCATGGCGGCCGGCCGGCGCGTGTCGAGCGAGGCCATCAGCACTTTGCGCCTTTGCGTGTCGGCGAGGCGCTTTCCGACCTTGGCGGTGGTCGTGGTTTTGCCGGAACCTTGCAGTCCGACCATCATGATGGCGATCGGGGCCGGCGCATTGAGGTCGATCGGCTGCGCGCTCAACCCCAACGTCTCCACCAGCTGATCGTGCACGATCTTCACGACCATCTGGCCGGGCGTGACCGATTTGATCACTTCGACGCCGACCGCGCGCTTTTTCACCTCGTCGGTGAAGGCGCGGGCGACGTCGAGCGCGACGTCGGCTTCGAGGAGCGCGCGCCGTACTTCCTGCAAGGCCGCGTCGACGTCGGCTTCTGACAGCGCGCCGCGCCGAGTCAGGCGGTCGAGCACCGCATTCAACCGCTCGGAAAGACTGTCGAACATTCGTTCCGCCTTAACCAAACACCTGTGCGCCCGAGGGCGCATTGCGCTGTCGGACGGGGGCCTCCGGCCGCACGGGCCGGTCGGCGATTTGCAATTTCAGTCTCTTGCTAGAGCGGCCGGAAAATAGGTGCAGAGCCCGGCCCCGTCAACCGCGCTTTGTTGCCCAGCCCAACATATATAATAGGGGCTGGATGTCCCGCTATTACGACGGCCCGGTCTCCGATCATTTCAACGGCGAGCGGTTTTTCGATCCCGACGGCGCGCCGCCGAGCGCCCGGCCGGATTTGCTGCGCTGGATGGTCGACCGCACTTTTCGCGGCACAAAGGCGAAGTGGCCGGCCTGGGCGCCGTCGCCGTTTGCCGACCGGCCGCCGCCGCGCGTCGCCGGCGCGGGATGGCGCATCAGCTATGTCGGCCATGCGAGTTTCTTGATCCAGACCGCCGGCCTCAACATCCTGCTCGACCCGGTGTGGTCGGCGCGCGCGTCGCCGTTCCGCCTGGTCGGGCCGAAGCGGGTGAACGAACCCGGCATTGCTTTTGCCGCACTGCCGCCGATCGACGTCGTGCTGGTGTCGCACGCCCACTACGATCATCTCGACGTGCGGACGTTGGCGCGGCTGGCCGCCGCGCGGCGCCCGCGCGTCATCACGCCGCTCGGCAACGACACGATCATGCGCAACCACGATCCCGCTATCGCGGCGCAAGCGCACGACTGGCACGACCGCGTGGAGATCGGCGCCGGCGTCGCGGTCACGCTCGTTCCCACCCGGCATTGGTCGGCGCGCAATCTATCCGACCGCAACATGTCGCTGTGGGCGTCGTTCGTGATCGAGACGCCGGGCGGGCGGATCTATTTCGTCGCCGATTCCGGTTACGGCGACGGCCGGCATTTTCGCTCGGCGAGCGAGCGTCACGGGCCGTTCCGGCTCGCCATCCTGCCGATCGGCGCCTATGAGCCGCGCTGGTTCATGCGCGATCAGCACATGAATCCGGCCGAATCGGTGCAGGCCCTGATCGATTGCGGCGCCGAGCTTGCGCTCGCGCACCATCACGGCACGTTCCAGCTCACCGACGAAGCGATCGATGCGCCGGTTATCGCGCTCGCCGAGGCTTTGCGGGCCGTCGGGATTGCGGCGGAGCGTTTCCGCACTTTGCGGCCCGGCGAAGTGTGGGAATTGCCGCCGGCTACTTCACCATGACGTAAACGTTGACCACCAGATGCTCTTCGCTCGTGGTCAGCGGATCGGTTAGATATTGCTCGATGAACATGTCCTTGGCCTCGAGCCGCCGCTCGTCGAGATAGTTGGTGATTGCCTCATAGGTGTTGTCGAGGCCGTCATACGAACCGCGGTGGACGAATTTGAGCGCGTGGCCCTGCGGCGAGGTGCCGACCGCGATGTCGCCGCGCGGCGGATTTTTTGGCGGCTCGGCCACGGGAATCGCGGCCTGGTATTGAAAGCCGGCATCGTCGGTGGCGGTGAACAGCGTCATCATCTGCCCGTCGACCTTCAGCCCCTCTTTGTCGACATAGGCCTTCACGGTCTTGAATGAACCGGTGATCGTTTCGAAGGCATTGTCCCAATTGCCGCTGCCTTTCACATACACGATCGGCTTGGCGGTCAGCGTGATGTCCTCGCCGAACGGATCGATGGAAGGATCGGCGAGAGGGCCGGCTGGCGCCGGGTCGGGCGTGGACGCGGGAGCCGGCGGCGCCGTCTTTTGCCCGAACGAAGGCTGCATCCCGGCGAAGCCGACGGCCGCGGCGACGATGGCGATGCAGAGCGCAAGGCGAAGCAACATTCGGACTCTCCCGTAGGCGAGCCGGCACCCACGCGGCCAGCTCCTAGGTCTTAATCGCCCCTTTGATTTTAGCACGGACGGCCGCGCCGCCGTCATCCGGACACTGGCGCACGAGCCCCAACTCCTCATATAAGTCCCCGCACATTCGGGCTTTATCATGAGCACGCTGGCCGGCAAGGATTTCGTCAAGATGAACGGTCTCGGCAACGAGATCGTGATCGTCGATCTGCGCCGCTTGCCCGCTTCGATTGCGCCCGGCGAAGCGCGCGCCGCCGCGCGGCAGGAGCCTTACGACCAGTTGATGGCGCTTTATCCGGGGCGCGGCGCGACCGATGCGTTCATCCGCATCTACAACAATGACGGGTCGGAGGCCGGCGCCTGCGGCAACGGCATGCGCTGTGTGGCGTCGCTGGTCAGCGCCGAAAACGGCAAGGCGACCCTGAACTTTGAAACCGCCGCCGGCCTGGTCGCGTGCTGGCGCGCGGGTGAAGATTTGTTCACCGTCGACATGGGCGTGCCGCGCTTTCGCTGGGACGAGATTCCGCTGTCGGCCGAAATGCCCGACACGCGCGCCATCGATCTTGCCTATGGGCCGGCCGGCGCTCCGATCGTGCATTCGCCCTCGGCCGTGAATATTGGCAACCCGCACGTAATCTTCTGGGTCAAGGATCCGCAAGCCTACGATCTGCGTACAATCGGGCCGCAGCTGGAACATCATCCGCTGTTTCCGGAGCGCGCCAACATCACGTTGGCGGCGACGCCTGCGCGCGACCGCATCGTGATCCGCACCTGGGAACGCGGCGCCGGCCTGACCAGGGCCTGCGGCTCGGCGGCTTGCGCGGTTACGGTGGCCGCGGCGCGGCTCAATCGGACCGGCCGCAAGGTGACTGTTACATTGCCCGGCGGCGATCTCGCTATCGAGTGGCGCGAAGCCGACGATCACGTGCTGATGACCGGCCCGGTGGAATACGAGCACAAGGGGCGCTTCGACGCCGCGCTGCTCGCCGGCGCGGGCGTGGCGTAAGGCGATGAGCGTCGAAGTCGTAACCTTTGGCTGCCGCCTCAACGCCGCCGAGTCGGAAGTGATCCGCCGCGAAGCGGAGCGCGCGGGATTTCGCGACACCGTCGTGGTCAATACCTGCGCCGTCACTGCCGAAGCGGTGCGCCAGGCTCGGCAAACCATCCGGTCGCTGCGCCGCGAACGCCCGCACGCGAAAATCGTTGTCACCGGCTGCGCGGCGCAAACCGAGCCGCAAACCTTCGCTGCGATGAGCGAGGCCGATCGCGTTCTCGGCAATGCCGAGAAGCTCAGCGCGGCAGCTTGGGCGGCAGCACAGGCCGCGTTCGAGGCCGCCGATGCGCCGAAGGCCGTGGTCAACGACATCATGGCGGTGAAGAAAACCGCCGCGCATCTGATCGAGGGGTTTGCCGGCCGCCCTCGCGCCTTCGTGCAGGTGCAGAACGGTTGCGACCACCGCTGCACCTTCTGTATCATTCCTTACGCTCGCGGCAATTCGCGCTCGGTGCCGATGGGTGCGGCGGTCGCCGACGTGCAACGCCTGGTCGGCAACGGCGTCCGTGAAATCGTTCTGACCGGCGTCGACATCACGAGCTATGGCGCCGACCTGCCCGGCGCGGCCAGGCTCGGCACGTTGGTCAGGCAAATCCTCAAGCATGTGCCGGAGCTCAAGCGGTTGCGCCTGTCGTCGATCGATTCGGCGGAAGCCGACCGCGAGCTGATCGCTGCCTTCGCAGATGACGCGCGACTGATGCCGCACCTGCATCTGTCGCTGCAGGCCGGCGACGACCTCATTCTCAAGCGCATGAAACGCCGGCACTCACGCGGCGACGCCGTCGCGCTCTGCGACACCTTACGCCGGCTGCGGCCGGATATCGTGTTCGGCGCCGACATCATTGCCGGCTTTCCGACCGAGACCGAAGTAATGTTCAAAAACTCGCTCGATTTGGTCGATGAGTGCGGCTTGACGCATCTGCACGTGTTTCCTTTCTCGGCGCGGCCGGGCACGCCGGCGGCGCGCATGCCGCAGCTTGATCGCGCGCTGGTGAAGGGGCGAGCGCGGCGTTTGCGCGCGCGCGGCGCAGCCGCTTTGCGCCGGCATCTCGATGCCGAAATCGGCCGCGAGCATAGCGTGCTGATCGAATCGGGCGGGCAGGGGCGGACCGAACAGTTTACCCAGGTCTTGCTGGCGCGGCAGGCGGCGCCGGGCACAATCGTCGCGCTTCGCATGGCTGGACACGACGGCAGGCAATTGCTGGCGGCTTGAAAAGCGGCTACTGCGCCGCTTCGTTCTTCCAGCCGCATGCCGCCAGGTTTTCACGCATGTGCGCGGGCACCGGCGCGGCGACGCGGATCGGCGCGCGATTCTTGTAAAGCGGCACGACGATCGCGCGTGCGTGCAAATGCAGGATCGGCCCGCCGCTTCGCGGTGTGTTGCCGTAAACCGCGTCGCCGAGGATCGGCCAGTCCATCTCCGCACAGTGGACACGAAGCTGGTGGGTGCGGCCGGTCAGCGGTTCGAGCGCGAGCCAACTCATGGTGCCGGATTGCCCCATCATCTTCCACTTCGTGACCGCCGGCCGGCCCTCCGGATCGTGCTTCATCCACCACCCGCGCGTTACGTCGAGCCGGCCGAGCGGCAGCTCGATGATGCCTTCGTCGCCCGCCGGAGCGCCTTCGACGACCGCCCAATAAGTCTTGCCGATGGCGCCGCTTTTGAACAGCTTGCCGAGCTGCGCGAGCGCCTTGCGATGCCGGCCCAGTATCAGGCAGCCGGAGGTATCGCGGTCGAGCCGGTGCGCGAGCGCCGGCGGGCGCGGCAGGCCGAAGCGCAGCTCGTCAAAATGATCCTCGACGCTTTCACTGCGCTTCGCGCTGTTTTTCGGACCGGCATGCACGGACATTTCCGGCGGCTTGTCGATCACCAGCATCAGCCCGTCGCGGTAGAGAAGCCGCGACACCATCTGTTCCGGGGTCATGTTGCTTACCTTGGCGAAACCGCTATCACGGGCCACGGATGAACGACAGCGCGAAGGATAATTGGTGGCAGCGCCTCTCCGGCGGACTCAAGCGCTCGTCGTCGGCGCTTGGCGCCATCACCGATCTCATTGCCAAGCGCAAGCTCGATGCCGAGACGATCGCGGAGATCAAGGACGTGCTGATCCGCGCCGATTTAGGCATTGCCACGGCCGATCGCATTGCCGCCGCGCTCGGCGAGGGCCGCTACGAAGCGGGGATTTCGCCGGCCGAGATCAAGGAGGTGGTAGCGGCGGAAGTCGAGAAGGCGCTCACGCCGGTCGCGCAGCCGCTGGCAATCGACCCGGCGAAAAAGCCCTTCGTCATTCTTGTCGCGGGCGTCAATGGCTCAGGCAAGACCACGACCATCGGCAAGCTGGCGGCCAAATTCCGCGCTGAGGGCAAAAGCGTGATGCTGGCGGCAGGCGACACGTTTCGCGCCGCCGCCATCGAGCAGCTCAAAATCTGGAGCGAGCGCACCGGCGCGACGTTTATCGCGCGCGAGCCGGGTGCTGATGCCGCCGGGCTTGCGTTCGACGCCGTACGCGCGGCCAAGGAGCGAGGCGCCGAGGTGCTACTGGTGGATACCGCCGGCCGCCTGCAAAACCGCGCCGAACTGATGGACGAATTGCAAAAAATCGTGCGCGTGATGAAGAAACTCGATCCGTACGCCCCGCATGCGGTGCTGCTCGTGCTTGACGCCACCGTCGGCCAGAACGCCCTCTCGCAGGTCGAGATCTTCCGCAACCAAGTCGGCGTCACCGGCCTGGTCATGACCAAGCTCGACGGCACGGCCCGCGGCGGCATCCTGGTCGCCATCGCCGCGAAGTTCCAGGTACCGGTGCATTTCATCGGCGTCGGCGAGAGCGTCGACGATCTGGCGCCGTTCTCGGCGCGGGATTTTGCCCGCGCAATCGCCGGGCTGGACTCGCGATCGAAGAGTCTCGATTGAAGGCGCCCCCAAGCCGCGCTACAGAACCGCCCGACATGACCGAAACGGCCAAGCCGCAGCTAAATCCGCTCCTCAAGCTCGCCTTCGACCTCGGGCCGCTGGTGCTGTTCTTCTTCGCCAATTCGCGTTACGGCATTTTCGTCGCCACGGCGACGTTCATGATTGCGGTGCTGACGGCGCTGGCGGCCTCTTATCTGCTCACGCGGGCGCTGCCAATCATGCCGGTGGTGACCGCCATCATCGTGCTGGTGTTCGGCGGCCTGACGCTCATTCTGCACAACGACCTGTTCATCAAGATCAAGCCGACGATTCTGTACGCGCTGTTCGGGGCGGTGCTGCTCGGCGGGCTTTTTTTCGGCAAGTCGTTTCTGGGCGTGGTGTTCGATTCGCTCTTCCACCTGACCGAGGAAGGCTGGCGTAAGTTGACGTTACGCTGGGCGCTGTTTTTCCTTGCGCTGGCGGTGCTCAACGAGATCGTCTGGCGCAACACGTCCACCGACGTTTGGGTGGATTTCAAGGTGTTCGGCGTCCTGCCGCTCACGTTTGTGTTCGGCGCGCTGCAATATCCGCTGTTGAGGAAATACGCCGCCGAGCCGGCGGAAAGCAAAGTCTAGGAGCCGCCCGCCAGCGCTTTGTCGATCTCGGGCTTGAGCACTGTGTCGAGATTGCCGGGAGTGATCGGCCCGATCAATTTGTAGGCGATGCGGGCGTCGCGGCCAACGACGAAAGTTTCCGGCACACCGTACACTCCCCATTCGATCGCGGCGCGGCCGTTTTCATCCGCGCCGGTCGCGGCGAACGGATCGCCGTAGCGGCCGAGGAAGCGCCGCGCATTGTCCGGCTTGTCTTTGTAGTTGATGCCGACGATGCGGAGCCGGTTGTTCTGGGCAAGACGCATGAGCAGCGGCGCCTCGTCGTGGCACGGCACGCACCACGACGCCCAGACGTTGACGATCGTTACCGCGCCTTTGAAATCGTCGGCGGCGATGCCGGGTACGGGATGGCCGTCGCGGTCGAGCCCGGCGATCGGCGGCAAAGCGGTTCGCGGCGCCGGATGGCCGATCAGCGGGGAGGGGATGCGGGACGGATCGCCGGAATGAAGGCCGAGCAGGAACAGCGCGGCGATGACGAGGAAAACCGCCAGCGGCAGCAGCACCAACAAGCGGCGGCGGCCGACATTGTCGGTTGCGGCCGCGGTCACGCTTTTTCCCGCGTTTGTGCCGCAAGCCCCGAGCGGCGCGCGATGCCGAGCTTTTCGAGACCGGCAAGGGCGCGCAGTTGCGCCCGGTAATCGACCACGATCCACGCCACCAGTGCGCCGACCACCGCGCCGGCGGCGGCATAAGCAGCGACGATGAAGGTGGTGTGGCTTGCCGCTTCCATCGTCAGCCCGCAGTACTCGCCTGGAGGAGCCGCAGCGTGCGCACGCGGCGGCGCAGGATTTCGTTGCGCATGGCGGCAAGGAGCAGCACGGCAAACAGCAACGTGAACGCGAGAGCCGAGATCAGCAGCGGAATGAGAATCGAAGCATCGATGGTGGGAGCGCCGAGGCGGAACACCGAGGCCGGCTGGTGCAACGTGTTCCACCAATCGACCGAGAATTTGATGATCGGCAGATCGAGCGCGCCGACCAGCGTGAGGATCGCCGCCGCGCGCGCGGCGCGCGCCGGATCATCGACCGTGCGCCAAAGCGCGATGACGCCGAGATAGAGCAGAAACAGCACCAGCACCGAAGTGAGCCGCGCATCCCAAACCCAATAGGTGCCCCACATCGGCCGGCCCCAGAGCGAGCCGGTGACGAGGCACATCAGTGTGAAGCCGGCGCCGATCGGCGCCGTCGCCTTGGCGGTGACGTCGGCGAGCGGATGGCGCCAGACCAGCGTGCCGAGCGCCGCGACCGTCATCACGCCCCAGCCCAGCATGCCGAGCCAGGCGCCGGGCACATGCAGGAACATAATCTTGACGGCGGCGCCCTGCTGATAGTCGTCCGGGGCGCTTATCGCCTGATTGATCGCGAACGCGAACAGCACCAAGGTCAATCCGCCGAGCCACGGGATCGTGCGATTGGCGAATTTCAAGAACCGCGTCGGATTGGCAAGATCGGCGATAGCCATGGCGATTCTCTATTCCGGTTCGCCGCGCGCGCACAACGCCGGCCGATCACTTCTGTATGACATGATTGCTATTCGATTTCCTGCCGCAGCGCGGTAGCCGCCGCGAACGGCCCGACGACCAGACTTGCCAGCGTCAGTCCGCACAAAATCGTAAACGGCGTTCCGAACGGCACCGGTCCGGCGACGGCTGCGTTGGCCGCGGCGACGCCGAAAATGAGCACCGGAACCGCGAGCGGCAATACCAGGACCGCAAGCAGCAATCCGCCGCGGCGCAGTGTCACTGCGATAGCGGCGCCGATGAGGCCGATGAAGGTGAGCGCCGGCGTACCGACCAGAAATGTCAGCACCAGGGCCGCTTCGGCCCCCGCGTCGAGATTGAGCAGAAGCCCGATCAGCGGGGCGGCGATGATGAGCGGCACTCCCGTGGTGAGCCAGTGCGCGAGCGCCTTGACTGCCACGACAAGTTCGAGTGGCGCGCGGCCCAACAAGATGAGATCGAGCGAGCCGTCTTTGTGGTCCGCGGCGAACAACCGGTCGAGCGCAAGCAGGCTTGCAAGCAGCGCCGCGAGCCACAGGATCGCCGGGCCGATCCGTTGCAGGAGCGTAAGGTCGGGTCCCAGCGCCATGGGGGTGAGCGTCACCACGACCAGGAAGAACAGGACGCCCATTAGCGCGCCGCCGCCAACGCGCATGGCGATGCGCAGGTCGCGAACGAGGATCGCGGTGAGCGGGCTCATTGCGCGCCCCCGAGCCGCAACTCGTGTGCGCCGTCGATGCCGAGCGCGCCGTGGGTCGCGGCGAGGATAAGGCCGCCAGCGGCCAGATGCGCGCGCATGAAGCCTGAGAGTTCCTGCTGGGCAGTGCCGTCGAGTGTGCTGGCCGGCTCATCGAGGAGCCAGATCGGGCGCTTGACCGCCAGCAGCCGGGCAATCGAGAGGCGGCGGCGCTGCCCGGCGGAAAGGTAAGCGGCGGGCAGGCCGGCGAGCGCTTCGAGCCCGACCGCCGCCAGCGCCCCGCCGTCATCGGCCGAAACCGCGCCGAGGAAAGATGACCAGAACCGCAGATTTTCGCTGACCGAGAGCGACGGCTTGAGCGCGTCCTGATGGCCCAAATAATGGGCTTGCTCGCCCATGGTCAGTTCAGGGTCGCCGCCTTCCAGGTCAAGCCGGCCGCCGGCGATTCGCACCAATCCCACCACCATCCGCAGCAAGGACGACTTGCCCGCGCCATTGCGGCCGCGGACCGCCAGGGCCTCGCCGGCCCCGACCGAAAAACCGACGCCCGCGAAAACATCGCGGCCGCCGCGCCGGCAGGCCAGATCAAAGGCGGAAAGCCGCATCGGCAACGTCCCGGAGAAGGGGAAACAACCACGCCGGACTATTCAACAACTCAGCCATTCCCGGCATTTTATCGACCATTTCTTGACGATCTGGCACAAGTCTTGAAAAGACCCTATAAGCCGGAGCGTGGGCAAATGCGCGTCGGTGACGCCTGCTTTGTCCGGCCGCCAACTCTCCGTTAGCGCCCGTTCCGGCAATAAATTAACTCTGAATTTGCGCCGGTGGGCGGCCGGCGGGATGGGGAAATAATCATGGCTTCGCTCGATAGCTTCAAGTGCTTACGGCCGCTCAAAGTCGGATCCAAGACCTACGCCTATTACAGCCTGCCGGTGGCGGAGAAGAACGGCCTCAAGGGAATCTCGCGATTGCCGTTCTCGCTCAAAGTCCTGCTCGAAAACATGCTGCGCCACGAAGACGGCCGCTCGGTCACCAAAGAGGACATCCAGGCGGTCGCGCAATGGCTCAAGACCAAGACCTCGGAGCGCGAAATCGCGTTCCGGCCGGCGCGTGTGCTGATGCAGGATTTCACCGGCGTGCCGGCAGTGGTCGATCTCGCCGCCATGCGCGACGCCATGAAGATGCTGGGCGGCGATCCCAAGAAGATCAATCCGCTGGTGCCGGTCGATCTCGTTATCGATCATTCGGTCGTGGTCAACTTCTTCGGCAACAACGGCGCCTTCAAGAAGAACGTTGATGAAGAGTACAAGCAAAATCAGGAGCGCTACCGTTTCCTGAAATGGGCGCAGCGCTCGTTCGCGGACTTCCGCGTGGTGCCGCCCGGCACCGGCATCTGCCATCAGGTCAACCTCGAATATCTCTCGCACACGGTCTGGACGGCGAAGACCAAGCTCAAATTCGCCGACAAGAGCACCGCCACCGAGCTTGCTTATCCCGACACACTGGTCGGCACTGACTCGCACACCACCATGGTGAACGGCCTTTCGGTGCTGGGTTGGGGTGTCGGTGGCATCGAAGCCGAGGCCGCCATGCTCGGCCAGCCCTATTCGATGCTGCTGCCTGAAGTGATCGGGGTGCGCTTCAACGGCAAGCTCAAGGAAGGCGTCACCGCGACCGATCTAGTGCTGACGGTCACGCAGATGCTGCGTAAGCGCGGCGTGGTCGGAAAGTTCGTCGAATATTTCGGTCCCGGACTGGCCAGCCTGACGATCGCCGACCGCGCGACCCTCGGCAATATGTCGCCGGAATACGGCGCCACCTGCGGCTTCTTTCCGATCGACGACGACACCATCCGCTATCTGCGTGACACCGGCCGCCCGGCCGAGCGCGTCGCGCTGGTGCTTGCCTATGCCAAAGCGCAGGGTATGTACCACACCAAATCGGCGCAGGATCCGGTATTCACCGACGTGCTCAAGCTCGAGCTTTCATCGGTCGAGTCTTCGCTTGCCGGTCCGAAGCGGCCGCAGGACCGTGTGCCGCTGAAGGACCTCAAGAACGGATTTGCGCAATCCATGGACAAGGAGTTCGGCAAGGCCGCCGAGATGGACAAACGCGTGCCGGTCGAGGGACGCAATGAAACGCTCGGCCATGGCGACGTGGTGATCGCCGCGATCACGTCCTGCACCAACACGTCCAATCCGAGCGTGATGATCGCGGCCGGGTTGTTGGCGCGCAAAGCGGTGGCCAAAGGGCTGACCGTCAAGCCATGGGTGAAAACCTCGCTCGCGCCCGGTTCGCAGGTCGTGGCCGAATACTTCAACAAATCGGGCCTGCAAAAGGATCTCGACAAGCTCGGCTTCAATCTGGTCGGCTTCGGCTGCACGACCTGTATCGGCAATTCCGGCCCGCTGCCGCCGGAGATCTCCAAGGCGATCAACGATCACGATCTGGTCGCCGCCGCGGTGCTGTCCGGCAACCGCAACTTCGAGGGTCGCGTCAACGCCGACGTGCGCGCCAACTATCTCGCCTCGCCGCCGCTGGTGGTCGCTTACGCCATCGCCGGCTCGATGCAGGTCGATGTCGGTCGCGCGCCGCTCGGGACCGATCAGAAAGGCCGCAAGGTCTATCTGCGCGACCTCTGGCCATCGAGCCGCGAAGTGAATGAGTTCATCCGCAAGAACATCAACAAGCAGATGTTCACGCGCAAATACGGCGACGTATTCAAGGGCGACGCCAACTGGCGCAAGATCAGCGTGAAAGGCGCGCTGACGTTTCCCTGGGACCGGAAATCGACGTACGTGCAGAACCCGCCCTATTTTTCCCATATGTCGCCGCGACCCGAGCCGCCGGCCGACGTTATCGATGCGCGGGTGCTGGGACTGTTTCTCGATTCAATCACCACCGACCACATCTCGCCGGCAGGTTCGATCAAGGTGGACTCGCCGGCGGGGAAGTATCTCGTCGACCACAAGGTCAAGCCGGTCGACTTCAACCAATACGGCACGCGGCGCGGCAATCACGAAGTGATGATGCGCGGCACCTTCGCCAATATCCGGCTCAAGAACCAGATGGTGCCGGGTGTCGAGGGCGGCTACACGGTGCACTATCCGTCGCGCCAGCGCATGACGATCTACGACGCCGCCATGCGCTACAAGACCGAGAAGGTGCCGCTGGTCGTGTTCGCCGGCAAGGAATACGGCACCGGCTCTTCCCGCGACTGGGCGGCCAAGGGCACCGTCCTGCTCGGCGTGCGGGCCGTGATCGCGCAATCGTTCGAGCGAATCCATCGCTCCAATCTGGTTGGAATGGGCGTGGTTCCTCTGGTGTTCGAGGAGGGCACGTCCTGGCAGACGCTGGGCATAAAGGGCGACGAGCAGGTCACCATTCGCGGCCTGCACAACGATCTCAAGCCGCATCAGCGGCTGATCGCCGAGATCATCGCGGCCGACGGCGGATTAAAGCGCGTTCCGCTGATCTGCCGCATCGATACTGTCGACGAGCTCGATTACTACCGCAATGGCGGCATTTTGCAGTACGTCCTGCGCCATCTCGCAGCCTAGGCAATGGGGATATCCCCTCACCGCGAATTGAGTGGCAGGTGAGGGCCACGCCCGATAAAGATGCGGCGCGCTGATCCTCGCTGGCACCCTGCGAGGCGGAGATTTGGAATGCTACGTCGCCGCGTCGTGTCGGCAACACTCGTCACTGGCTTGCTGGTTGCAAGTTGCGCGCTCGCAAGCGGCGGCCAGCCGCGGGCCTTGATCGAGCTCTTCACCAGTCAAGGCTGTTCGTCCTGTCCGCCGGCCGATAAGCTGTTGGGCGAGCTTGCCGCCGATTCATCACTGGTCGCACTCAGCCTGCCGATCGATTACTGGGACTATCTCGGCTGGAAGGACACCCTCGCCAGTCCGGGGCATTCGGCCCGCCAGCACGCCTATGCGCGCGTGCGCGGCGACCGGGAGGTGTACACGCCGCAAATCGTCGTCAACGGCGCCGTGCATGTTCTCGGCAGCGACAAAGCCGCGGTCGAGCGCGCGATCACGCAGACCGATCGGAACGCGGCGGTCATGTCGGTGCCGGTGCTGCTGTCGGTTGGCGACGGCACTTTGAATGTGAAGATCGCCGCCGCCAAAGAGCATGTCGGCGGCGGAGAAGTTTGGCTCTGCCCGCTTAAGCGTTCCATCACCGTCGAGATCGGGCGCGGTGAAAATCACGGACGCACGGTCACCTACCACGACGTCGTGCGCAGCTGGCTGAAGCTCGGCGATTTCACCGGAAGCGACTCAACCTGGAACGTCCCGCTCGCCGACATCACCGGCGGTGGTGCCGACGCCGTGGCGGTTATGGTGCAGCAGGGAACCAAGGAAAAGCCCGGCGTCATCCTCGGCACCGCATACGTTCCGCTCGGGCGGCAGACCACGGACGTCAGATAGACGAGCCGAAATCGCGGGCACAAAAAAAGGCCGGCGACTTGCCGGCCTTTACGCAAACTGAAATCCAATCCTACGCGGAACTCTGGCCCGGTCCGTCCACACCCCGGGGGGCTGGGGGGCTGAGGAATCCGGAATGCGATCCGGACCGGGCCCTGAGGCAACAGCCGCCTGTTTCGCAATCCAGCTAGGCATGTGCTTGACCGAAATGGGGCCGCTTTATGAAATAGCCTAACGAATCCGTGATTCCACCGGCAAAAATGCCGCACCCGCGCATGTTGGAGGGCAAAAGCTCGGCACCGAAGGCGCGATGAGGTGGCGCTGGACCCCGCGGCAAAACCCCTTGCCCGCGCATGCTTCCGGCGCGATCATGGACCCACTGTAAAGCTTCAGTGACAGGGAGGGGCCGCATGGCATTCGGCGAAATCGAACCGAGCGCGTGGCGCGGGGGCGAGGTTCGTACACCCGCCCCCGCGAGCGAGGTTACCTTCAGCCGACGTGAGCTTGACCGTATTCTCAGCCTCTATGGCCGTAAGGTCGCCGCCGGTGAATGGCGTGATTACGCCATCGATTTCCTCAAAGATCGGGCGGTATTTTCGGTTTTCCGCCGTGCCTCCGAGTTCCCCATTTACCGGATCGAGAAGAACCCGCGCCTGGGGCGCCGGCAAGGCGCCTACAGCGTGATCTCGGCGACGGGTCACATCCTCCGCCGCGGACAGGAGCTCGATCGCGTTCTCGGCGCGCTCGATCGCTCGCTGAGCGTGGTTGCCGGCTGAACAACGCCGGCGGTTTAGGTTTCTCGCTGACGCGGTGGGTTTGCGCTGGCACGCGCCGTGCGTCGACCGCGCATGAAACGGCGGATCGGCTTGGCTGAAGATTACGAGAGCACCCGATCGCGCGGCCTCGTCGTCTCAGCCCTCGGCATCGCGCAGACGCTGGCCTGGGCGTCGAGCTATTACCTGCCTGCTATTCTGGCCGATCCCATCTCGAAGAGCATCGGCGTTCCGAGCGCGTGGGTTTTTGCCGCCTTTTCGGCGGCCCTGCTGATCGCGGCCTTTGCCGGGCCGGCGGTGGGGCGCGTCATCGACCGAAGCGGCGGCCGCGGCGTGCTGATGCTCTCGAACGTCGTGTTGGCTGCGGGGCTGATCGCGCTAGCGGCCGCCAATGGGGCTTTCATGCTGTTCGCGGCCTGGGCGGTGCTCGGCATCGGCATGGCGCTCGGGCTCTACGACGCCGGTTTTGCCGCGCTCACCGCGCTGTACGGCCACAATGCGCGCGGTCCGATCACCGGCATCACGTTGTTTGCCGGCTTCGCATCGACGGTGAGCTGGCCGTTGTCGACGGTGTTGAACGATGCCCTTGGCTGGCGCGAAACCGTGCTGGTCTGGGCGGCGATCAATCTTGTCATCGGCCTCCCGCTGAATTTTCTGCTGCCGGCGCCGGCACGGCTTCCGCACGCCAGACGCGCTGCCGAACATTCGACCGGCTGGAAGCCTTACAGGGAAATGGTCCTGCTTGCGTTCGTGTTCGCGGCGGTCTGGTTCGTGACCGGCGCGATGGCGTCGCATTTGCCGGGATTGCTTGAGCGCGCCGGCGCCACGCCTTTACAGGCGGTTTTCGCTGCCGCGCTGGTCGGTCCGGCGCAGGTCGCCGCGCGGCTGGTCGAGTTCTTCGTCTTGCGGCGCAGCCATCCGCTGGTTTCCGCCCGGGTCGCGGCGCTACTGCATCCTCTTGGCGCGGTCATTTTTGCCGTCATCGGGCCAACATCGGCAGTCGCATTCGCGGTGCTGTACGGTGCGGGAAACGGCCTATTGACGATCGCCCGCGGTACGGTGCCCCTAGCCGTCTTCGGCCCGCACGGCTACGGGGAGCGCACCGGCCTTCTCGGCGCGCCGGCGCGTGCCGCGCAGGCGCTAGCACCGCTCCTGTTCGGTCTTCTGCTCGACCAGATGGGAGCCTCCGTCATTGTCGTTTCCGCCGGGCTGTGCGTTGCCTCCTTCGCCGCGCTGCTGTTGCTGCGCACGTCACCGCCGGACTGATCGCATACGGCCGAAAAACAAACGCCCCGGGTCTTGGCCCGGGGCGTCGTATTTTCCGCATCCTGAGCGCTTTAGCGGCGGTCGCCGAATATGCGCAGCAGCATCAGGAACAGATTGATGAAGTCGAGATACAGCCGCAGCGCGCCCATCACTGCCTTGCGGCCGGAAATGGTGCCGTCATCGTTGACGTCATACATCTCTTTGATGCTCTGCGTGTCGTAGGCGGTCAGCCCGACGAAGACGAGCACGCCGATCACCGAGATCGCCCAGCCGAGCCCGCTGGACTGCAGGAACATGTTGACCACGCTGGCGATGATGATGCCGATCAGGCCCATGAACATGAACGAGCCGACGCCGGTCAGATCGCGCTTGGTGGTGTAGCCATACAGGCTCATCGCGCCGAACGTCGCGGCGGTGATGAAGAACACCTGCATAATCGACTGCTGGGTGTAAACGAGGAAAATAGACGCCAGCGATAGCCCGAGCACGCCGGCATAGACGAAGAACACCGCCAGTGCCGTGCTGGCCGCAAGCCGGTTGATGCCGAAGCTCAGCAGCATCACCAATCCGAGCGGTGCAAAGATGAACACCCACATCAGCGGGCCCTGGAAGATAGCGTGGCCGAATGGAGTGAGCGTACCGGACGGGGTGACAGCGGCGTAGAAAGTGAACCACGCCACCACCCCGGTTAGCGCCAGGCCGGCCGTCATGTAGTTGTAAACGCGGATCATGTAGGCGCGCAGACCCGCGTCGATCGCTACCTGATCGGTGCGATAGCCGGGCCGGGCGGTCGCGATATTCCGGTCAAAGTCCGACATGAAGAACACCCCTGGGTTGTCCCGGTAGACGCCGGGCCTTTGTTCTTGTCCGGCAAAGCCGGACGGCAATGTGGCACGAATCTAGTGCGAAAGGCAGAGCCGCGCCAGATGGCGGGGCTGTGATATTTGGGTCAGGTTACCGGACGTTACCGAACGTTCATAATACGCGCTTTTACAGGTTCCTCAGCACCTCCGCAGGCTTGTGGCCAAGGGCAGCAAATGTCCCGGCGAGCCCGAGCGCGACCGTTACGAGGAGCGCCGCGACGGCGGCGCCGATTGCCTGCGCCGCCACCCAAACGAAGGAAAATTCCATGATGCGGGTGACGACGAGATCGGCGGCGAGCGAGCCGGCCGCGACGCCGAACACCACGGCGGCAAGACCGATGAGCAGATATTCGAGCGCGTAAGCTGCGAGCAGACGGTAGCGCGTGGCGCCAAGCGTTCGCAGCACCACCGCGTCGTAGATGCGAAAGCGCTGGCCGGCCGCGAGTGCGCCGCCGAGCACCAGCGCCGCGGCTACCAGCGTGACCGCGCTCGCGGCGCGCAACGCCAGCACCAGACTGCCGACCAGATGATCAACCGCATCGAGCGCGTCCTTGACGCGCACGGCGGAGACCGTCGGGTATGCGTCCGCCAGCGCCTTGACAAGCGCCGCGTCCTCACCGGCCGAGCCGCCGTCGGCAAAAGTCAGCGTCGCGATATCGGTGTGCGGCGCGCTGGCGAACGTGCCGGGCGAGAACACCAAAACGAAATTGATGCCGAGGCTTTGCCACTCGACCGTGCGCAGATTGGCGATGCGGGCGGTGATATTGCGGCCGAGCACGTTGACGGTGATGCTGTCGCCGAGCTTCAGCTTGAGATCCGCTGAGGTCCGTTCTTCGAGCGAGACGAGCGGCGGCCCGGAATAGTCGGCCGCCCACCATTGGCCGGCGGCGAGACGCGAGCCTTGCGGTAGCGCGGCGGCGTAAGTGATGCCGCGGTCACCACGCAGCACCCAAGCCGAGCCTTCGCCGGGTTTCAGATTCTCCGCGGTGATGCCGTTGGCGGCGACGATACGGCCGCGCAGCATTGGTACACGTTCGAGCACGGATTGCGGCGCGTGCGCCCGCACGAAGGCGTCGAAGCCTTCGGCGTCGGCGGAGGGGATATCGAGGAAAAAGAACGTCGGCGCCTTTTCCGGCAAAGTCGCTGCGAACTGGCGATGTAGATTGCCGTCGATTTCGATTACGGTAACCAGCAAGGAGAGGCCGAGTCCAAGCGAAAGCACAACGCTCGGGGTCAGCGCGCCCGGTCGGTGAACATTGGCAAGCGCGAGCCGCACCAGCGCCGAGCCCGGCCGCGGCAAGCGCCGGGCCAGTGCCATCGTCAACATCGCGACGAGCCGCAGCGCCAGAAAAATGATGGCGGCGGCGCCGACGAAAATCGCGGCAAGGCGCCGGTCATAAGCGAACAGGACCGCAACCGCCGCCAGCGCGGCGACGATCAGCGCCGTCGCCAGCACGTAGCGGCGGCGCGGCCAGCGCCGCTCGGCCTCGACCTGGTCGCGGAACAGCGTGGAAACCGAGACGTCGTGCGCGCGCCCGAGCGGCCATAAAGCGAAGGCCAGCGCTGTCATCAGGCCATACATAATCGCAAGCGCAAGCGCGGCTGGATGCAGCGCCGGCGTGACCGGCAGCGGAATGAGCTTGCCGAATACCGACGCGATGGCGAAGGGCAGTGTTGCGCCAAGTCCGGCGCCGACGCCGGTGGCAAACAACGCAACCAGCATGATCTGCGTGCAATAGACCGCGAATACGTCGCCGCCGGTCGCGCCGAGCGCTTTCATCGTCGCAATCGCGTCGCGCTTGCGGGCGAGGTGGCTGGCGACGGCATTGGCCACGCCGACACCGCCGACCATGAGCGCGGTCAAGGCGACAAGAGTGAGGAACTGGCTGAATCGCTCGACATTGCGTTCGAGCTGCGGTGACGCCCTATTGCGGGTACGGATTTCCCAGCCGGCATTTGGATATTCGGCGCGCGCTTCTTTCTCAAGGGCGCCAATGGTGCGATCGCTCGTCTCGCCCGCGGGCAGCGCCAGCCGATATTGCCAGCGCACCAGGCTGCCCGGTCGCAGCAACCCGCTGGCGCGTAGTGCCGCCACGCCGATCAGCAGGCGCGGCCCGAAGCCGATGCCGCCGGCGAGCCTGTCCGGTTCGTCGGTCAACGCGGCGCGCAACTCGATGGTCGCGTTGCCGATGGTGATGCGGTCGCCGGGCTTGAGATCGAGCCGCGTTAGCAGCGCCGGATCAGCCGCGGCGCCATAGGCGTCGCCCTGCCGCGCAAACAGCGCCTCAAGTGGCATGGCCGGCTCGGTCGCGACCGAACCCACCAGCGGATAGGCGCCATCGACCGCCTTGACATCAACCAGCGTCGAGCGCCCTTCGCCGGTGCGCGCCATAGTTGGCAGCGTGGCAACGACCGAAAGGCTGCCGTGTGCGGCGAGGAAGCCGCGTTCATTCGCGTCCGCCTCGCGCTGCACCAGCGAAAAGGCGAGATCGCCGCCGAGGATTGTTGCGCCCGCGCGCGCAAGCCCGTCGGCTAGGCTTTGCGCAACGGACCCCACGCCGGCAATCGCCATGACACCGAGCGCGATGCAGGCGATAAAAACGCCAAATCCGCGCAGTCCGCCGCGCAGCTCGCGCCAGGCGAAACGCAGCGCCAGCGACGTCATGAGGCGATCCGTCCGGAATGCATGTGCAGGACGCGGTCGCAACGCGCTGCCAGCGCGGTGTCGTGCGTCACCAGCACCAGCGTCGTGCCGTGCTCGCGGTGGCCGCGAAACAGAAGCTCGATGATCTCGCTGCCTGTCGCTTCGTCGAGATTGCCGGTCGGTTCGTCGGCGACGACGATGGCGGGATTGGGCGCAAGCGCGCGGGCGAGCGCGACGCGCTGTTGCTCGCCGCCGGAAAGGTGGGCCGGATAATGGCGGAGCCGCTCGCTTAGACCGGCCGCCGACAATTCGCGCTTTGCACGCATGAAGGCGTCGGGCGCGCCGGCGAGTTCGAGCGGCACCGCGACGTTTTCCAGCGCGGTCATGGTTGGTATCAGATGGAAGGCCTGGAAAACGATGCCGACATTGCGGCCGCGAAAGCGGGCAAGTTCGTCCTCGTCGAGCTCGCCCAGGTTCTTCCCCGCCACCACGACCGAGCCGCTGCTGGGCCGTTCCAGCCCGGTCATCACCATCAGGAGCGTCGATTTGCCCGAGCCGGAAGGCCCCAACAGGCCGATGGTTTCGCCGCGCCCTATATTCACGGTCACGTCTCTGAGGATATGAACACGGGCGCCGCCGCCGCCGAGCGAAAGGTTGACTCCGCTCAGCGCGATGGCGTCGCCGGCAAAAGGATGCCCCGACGTGTCATTCATGTTTCTGGCTGACCAGTACCCCCGCGCATCGACGCATGCCCGGTCATATGGGGGTGGAAGAAGCTTGCGCCATGTCGTGTCTGCGGCCGTTTGCGGCATTGTACTCGCCGCCGCGATGGCCGTTGCCGCGCCGCGCGCCGAGACGCCGATCAAGATCGTGGCGCTCGGCGACTCGCTGACCGCAGGGCTCGGCCTGCCGGAGAACGACGGCTTCGTGCCGCGTTTGCAAGCCGCGCTCGCCGCCAAGGGAATTGCCGCGGTAATCACCAATGCCGGAGTCTCCGGCGATACGACTTCCGGCGGTCTGGCGCGGCTCGATTGGTCGGTGCCGCAAGGCACCGACGCGGTGATTGTGGAGCTCGGCGCTAACGACATGCTGCGCGGGATCGATCCGCGGGTGCCGCGGCAGGCGCTAGACGCAATCCTGCAACGGCTGACCGAGCGGCATATCGCCATCCTTCTGTGCGGCATGCTGGCGGCGCCGAATCTCGGCGCCGTCTATACCCGGTCCTTCGACAGCATCTATCCGGAACTCGCGGCGAAGTACGACGCGCTGTTCTATCCGTTTTTTCTCGAGGGCGTCGTCACCAATGCCGACCTCATGCAGCGCGACGGACTTCACCCCAACGCCGCCGGCGTCGATGCGGTCGTCGGGCGCATCTTGCCGATGGTGGAGCAACTCGTCGCACGGGTCCGCCGACAGCACCCGTCGTAAGGGTTGCGCGCTCGGGCCGATCACCGCATGCTGTGGGAGTTGCGATTCGCCGTTCACGAGCCGCTTGTATCATGCCCCGTCTGTTCACCGGTCTTGAGATACCGCGGCAAGTTGCAGATTCCCTTGCCATAATGCGCGGCGGATTGCCGGGCGCGCGCTGGATCGATCCCCATAACTATCATCTGACTTTGCGCTTCATCGGCGACATCGACGACGCGCTCGCGCGCGACATTGCCGGGCTGCTCGGCCGCGTGCAGCGCCGGCCATTCGAGTTGCGGCTGGACGGGCTCGCCTCCTTCGGCGGCCGCAAGCCGCGTGCGGTCGTGGCCGCAGCGACGCCGATCGCGCCGCTGCTCGAATTGCAGGCCGAGCACGAACGGCTGCTGCAACGGCTCGGGCTCGAACCGGAAGGACGCAAATACACGCCGCATGTCACGCTGGCGCGTCTGCGCGAATCCTCCAGCCGGCAAGTCGCCGATTATCTGACCGCGCGTGCGCACTATCGCTCTTCGGCGTTCGAGGTTGAGCGGTTCGTGCTGTTTTCCTCGCGCGCCTCGGTGGGCGGCGGGCCGTATGTCGTGGAAGCGGCCTATCCCCTCGTCGCGCGCAAACTCAGGGTGGCGCAGAGCCCCTGACGCAATCGCGCAATTATGCGCGCAGCAGCCGCGATTGCAGGTCGAGCATCGCGGTCGCGAAACCGTGGCCGTCGGCCATCAGCTCCTGCATCACCGACAAAGGGTTGGCTCGTGAGGACTCGACCTCGCCGACCACGCTGCCGAAATCGAACGACAGTTCGGCGTCGAATTTGCGCGCGAGCTGCTGCATGCGCCGGTTGTCGGCGAGGCACGCCATGTGCAATAGCCGGAAGCCGCGATTGCGGGCGGCGAGCAACGTGCGGCGCAGCAGCGCCGAGCCGACGCCGTGGCTCTGCCAGTGCTTTTCCACGCTGATCGCCGCTTCCGCCTGGCGCGGAAGGCGGACACCGAGCTGGCGCAACTCGGCGGCGCCACGCATTTCGCCGTCGATGAAAAAGCCGTGCACCACGGCTTCCAGCGAAATGGTCAGATCGACGTAACTGCGGACGAAATCATCGGACACGCCGCCGCCGAACCGGTTGTGCCGGCTCGCCGGATCGAGCCGCAGCAAATGGTCGCGGTATTTGTCGGCTTCACCGATCCACAATTTGCGGACAGCGCCGCCTTCGGGAAGAACGTCCTGCATTCCGAGAGTCTCCTGACATTGCCGTCAACAAGACCCTTCTGACCGCGTCCTCCGCTCAAAGCAGCAACGAGACGAGCGTCTTTATGCGCTCGTCTCGAATCAAAGCATGATCATGATGTTGTGTATCGGCGAATGTTTGGCAAGGCGAAGCATTGAGCAACATGCCCACATTCCGTATACGCATGGCTAATAATCGGCTTTGTGACCGCTTCGCGGCCGAGTTGTCGGCTTGCGAAGTGCAGCGCGGTCAAGGTTTGCCGTTGCCGCCACGTTTCGCCCACATCGGTTAATTTACCAAGACCATGGCGAGATCCATCACAGCGCGATACGCCGCCGGTGTCGCCGCCGGCACAATTGAAAACGACGCCGCGCAGCTTGCCGTGGTCGAGAAACTGGCGCGACTCGAAACGGAGATCGCGGAATACCGGCTCGCGCGCAAATCGTCGTCGCTTGGCTGGATGTTCGGCGGCCGTGAGAAGCGGCAATCGCGCGTCAAGGGTCTCTACATCTACGGCGATGTCGGGCGCGGCAAGACCATGCTGATGGATTTATTTTTCGAGGCGAGCCCGGTCCAGCGTAAACGCCGCGTGCATTTCCACGAATTCATGCTCGACGTGCAGGAGCGCGTGCATGCGATCCGGCAGCAGATGAAGCTCGGAGAGCATGGCGGCGAGGATCCGATCGATGTCGCTGCGATCGATCTCGCGGAGGAAGCCTGGCTGCTCTGCTTTGACGAATTCCACGTCACCGACATCGCCGATGCCATGATCCTCGGCCGGTTGTTCACGCGACTCTTCGATCGCGGCGTGGTCGTGGTCGCCACCTCGAACGTGCAGCCGGAGGAGCTTTACAAGGACGGCTTGAACCGCGCGCTGTTCGTGCCGTTCATCCACATGCTTGAGCAATACATGGATGTCGTTCGGCTGACCGCGCGCACCGATTTCCGCCTGGAAAAACTGGCCGGCATCCGGGTGTGGTACGTGCCGGCCGACGCCGTTGCCGACGCCGCGCTCGACGACGCCTGGCGGCGGCTTGCCGGCGGACACGACGGTGAACCGCAGGAGCTGGCGCTCAAAGGGCGCGCCGTGCAGGTGCCGCGCGCCGCCATGGGGGTGGCGCGTTTTGCGTTCCACGATCTGTGCGAGCAGGCGCTCGCCGCCG
>Ga0181525_10000669_pt1 | contig 29820 bp, 22 predicted proteins | sample PEATcosm2014_Bin_48_FD_121100 | JGI IMG/M metagenome (GOLD analysis project Ga0181525, IMG submission 121100) | Peatland microbial communities from MTU Mesocosm Facility, Houghton, MI, USA - PEATcosm2014_Bin06_10_metaG | ecosystem: Environmental > Terrestrial > Soil > Wetlands > Peat | place... | reverse complement strand
CTGCCTAAAAACTAGGCGGGGTCATCCGCAATTTCTGAAAATATAAATTTAATAGACAGCGGAGATATTTAGAGCGCGTCGGCGTCGGTCTCACCGGTGCGGATTCGGAGCGCCTGGTCGATCGGAGTGACGAAGATTTTGCCATCGCCAATCTGTCCGGTCTTGGCCGCGGCGCCGATCGCTTCCACCACCCTGTCGGCGTCCCGCGACCCGACCGCGACCTCGATGCGCAACTTCGGCAAGAAGTTCACGGCGTATTCGGCGCCGCGATAAATCTCCGTGTGTCCCTTCTGCCTGCCATAGCCTCTGACCTCGGTAACGGTCATGCCGTGAACGCCGACCGCGATCAGAGCATCGCGCACGTCCTCGAGCTTGAATGGTTTGATGATGGCAGTGACGAGTTTCATGACGCTATCCGGTTCGCAGCCAAGTAGTAACATCTATCATAACGGCATTCTCGCCGAGAAATAAATCTCGCGTTGCCGTGGAGCGGTATCCAAAGGCCGGCCGGACGAGGGTCGCCATCATGCTCTGGGGCGGCGCTGCCGCAGCAGCCCCTCCTGCGCCACTGAGGCCACCAGCGTGCCGTCGCTGGAAAAGATCAAGCCGCGCGAGAAGCCGCACGAACTCGCGAGATTGGGACTGTCTTGGGCGTAAAGCAGCCACTCGTCGGCACGAAACGGCCGATGCAGCCAAAGCGCATGGTCGAGGCTCGCCGCCATGATGTCCTCGCTGAAGACGCTGCGGTGGTGCGGGATCAGCGCCGCATCGAGCAGCGTCATATCGGACGCGTAGGCCAGCACACACTGGTGAATGGCGGGCTCGTCGGGGAGCCGTCCGGTGGCCCGAATCCAAACGTGAAAGCGGTCGTCTTTGGAGGTCTCGCCGAGATAGCGGCCGTACTCGACCGGCCGCAGTTCGATCGGCCGCTCGCGTTCGTAGTAACGGCGCACCGGCTCGGGCATGAGCGGCAGCACGCGCTCTTTCATCTCGGTTTCGCTTGGTAGATCGTCCGGGCGCGGCACGTCGGGCATTTGGAACTGATGCGACAAGCCCGCTTCGATCACATGAAACGACACCGACATCGAGAAAATGGGATGGCCATGCTGGATCGCTATCACGCGGCGCGTGGTAAAGCTCTTGCCGTCGCGGATGCGGTCGACCTCATAGATGATCGGCACCTTGGGATCGCCGCCGAGCAGGAAATAGGCATGTAGCGAATGCGGCGGCCGGGCCGTTACGTCCTCGACGGTGCGGCAGGCAGCGACCAGGGCTTGGCCGATCACCTGCCCGCCGAACACCCGTTGCCAGCGCGATTGCGGCGAGCGGCCGCGAAACAGATTTTGCTCGAGTGGCTCGAGATTGAGGAGATCGACTAATTCCTGGACGGCGGAGGCCATGCTTGCTCCGGTGGCGCCGGCACCCGCGCCGGTCGCTCGCTTTCTTGCATTCTTGCATACGGGATCGGCGGCGGGGTCAAGCCCGCAACTGCCGCCATGATGGCGCATCGCGACCGGCAATCGTGATAGCATGAGCCATGTTCCGACGCGGTCGCAAAACAACCGGCAACTGGGTCTTGTGAAGGTGGACTCCACGGTAGCGCCTAAAGACGTCGATGTGCTGATCGCGGGCGGCGGCTTTGCCGGTCTCACGCTGGCGATCGCTTTGCGGCAAGGCCTTGGACCTTCGTTCACGGTGACGGTCGCCGATCCGGCGTTCGGCGCGAGCCACAGCGACGACGAGCGCGCTTCGGCCATCGTCGCGGCGGTACGGCGGCTGTTTGCAACACTTGGCGTCTGGGACGGCGTGGCCGGGCAAGCACAGCCGATTCTGGACATGGTCGTCACCGACAGCCGGCTCGGTGACGCGGTGCGGCCGGTCTTTCTGAGCTTCGCCGAGGAAATCGAACCGGGCGAGCCGTTTGCCCACATGATCGAGAACCGCCATTTGGTTGCCGCGCTCACCACAAGGGCCCGGGAGCTTGGAATCGGGCTGCAGGCAACGGCAGTGAGCGATTTCGGTCCTTGCGCTTCAAGGGAAGGCGCCGCAATCGCCGTGCGACTGCGCGACGGCAGCGCGATCGCAACTCGGCTGCTGGCGGCCGCCGACGGCGCCCGTTCCAGCATACGGACCGGCGCCGGCATTGCGACGCATGGGTGGAATTACGATCAGTCGGCTATCGTGCTCAATGTCGGCCATGAGCGCGAGCACGGCGGACGCGCCGAGGAGCATTTTCTCCCAGCCGGTCCCTTTGCCATCCTGCCGCTCAGCGGCCGCCGCTCGTCGATCGTGTGGACCGAGACGACGCGCGATGCCGAACGGATCATGAAGCTGCCCGACGACGCTTTCCACGCCGAGCTAGAACAACGTTTCAAGCTCCATCTCGGCGAAATCAAAGTGCTCGGCGCGCGGCGCGTTCACCCGCTCGGATTTTTCGTCGCGCGCTCCTTCATCGCCGAGCGCATTGCGCTGGTCGGCGACGCCGCGCATGTCATTCATCCGATCGCGGGCCAGGGCCTCAATATGGGTTTGAAGGACGTCGCGGCGCTGGCCGAGGTGATCGTCGATGCGGCACGCCTCGGGCTCGATCCCGGCGCGGCGGATGTGCTCGAGCGTTACCAGCGTTGGCGTCGCTTCGATACCATGGCCATGGGACTTGCGACCGATAGCCTTAATCGGCTGTTCTCCAACCGCTCCGATGCGCTGCGCCTCGTCCGCGACGTCGGACTGGGGCTGGTCGAACGGTTGCCCAACCTCAAGCGCTTGTTTATTCGCGAAGCCGCCGGCGTGGTCGGCGACATCCCCAAGCTGCTGCGCGGGGAACTGCTATAGTCGTTTCCGAATTTCCTCCACGGCATGCCCTAACAGCCATCATGCTTTGACAGACATGGCGTTCAACCACATCGCGGTCATCGGCGCCGGCGCCTGGGGCAGTGCGTTGGCGCTGTCCTGCGCGCGCGCCGGCCGCAAGGTCACACTGTGGGAGCACGACGCCGCTAATGCCGAGCAGCTCAAAACTAAGCGCGAAAGCCTGTTCCTGCCCGGCGTGCGGATCGACCACAGCATCACGCTCGCGGCCAACCTGACGGACGCCGTCAGTGCGGCGGATGCGATCCTCTTGGTGGTGCCGGCACAATCCGTGCGACCGGTCGCCGTGGCGCTTGAACCGTTGCTGGCCAGCGGCACACCGGTCATCGTTTGCGCCAAGGGCATCGAGCGCGGCACCAAGAAATTCATGACCGAGGTGATCGTTGAGTGCCTGCCGCAGGCGGCGCCGGCGATTTTGTCGGGCCCGAGCTTTGCCGCCGACGTGGCTCGCGGACTGCCTACGGCGATCACTCTGGCGACGGCCAACGGCAAGCTTGCCGAAGGGCTCGCCCAAGCGATCGGGTCGGCGAATTTTCGGCCTTACCATTCGAGCGACGTGCGCGGCGTCGAGATCGGCGGCGCGGCCAAGAATGTGCTCGCCGTTGCCTCGGGCGTCGTCACCGGCCGCGGACTCGGCGCCAGCGCGCAGGCGGCGCTGACGACGCGCGGCTTCGCCGAACTGGTACGCTTCGGCAAGGCCTATGGGGCGCAACCGCAGACCCTGATGGGATTGTCCGGGTTAGGCGATCTGTTGTTGACCTGCTCCAGCCCGCAATCGCGCAATTTTAGCTTTGGCGTCAATCTCGGCCGCGGCCAAAAACCAGACGCCATCCAAGGCGGACTTGCCGAAGGCGTCTTCACCGCGCCGGTGTTGCTTGAAATGGCGCATGAGCGCTCGGTCGACATGCCGATCTCGGCCGCCGTCGCGGCACTGTTGTCCGGCAAATTAAGCGTCGACGCGGCCATCGAGTCGCTGTTGACGCGGCCATTGAAGGCGGAGGAATAGCATGGCCCATTGGCTCATGAAGTCGGAGCCCGAAACCTATTCGTGGGACGATCAGGTCAAACGCGGCAATAAAGGCGAGCCCTGGAGCGGCGTGCGCAATCATCAGGCCAAGCTCAATCTGATGAAAATGAAGAAGGGCGATCGCGCTTTTTTTTATCACTCCGGTGACGGCAAGGAGATCGTCGGCATTGTCGAGATCGTCCGCGAGCACTACCCCGATCCGACCGCGAAACCAGGCGAGCCCTGGGTCGTGGTCGACGTCAAAGCGGTCGAGCCGCTGATCAAACCGGTTCGGCTGGTCGACGCCAAGGCCGATCCGCGGCTTAAGGCCATGGTGCTCGTCAACAATACGCGGCTTTCGGTGCAGCCGGTGGCGACCGACGAATGGAAAATCATTTGCAGGATGGGCGGCGTCAAGGGATGACGCCAGGCGGAAACGAAGGCTGTCATCGGTTGCTAAGACAAACTGATGACGCCGCCGGTCTTGTCGCCCTCGGCGCCACCGGCGCATAATACCCTGGGAAACGCTTCCAAACAGGCCTTAGAGCCGCGTGCGCGTGGAGGAGTGGATGTCGGACAAGGTTTACCAGGTGCCCGCCGAATGGGCGAAGCGCGCCTTCATCAAGGAAGCCGACTACAAGGAAATGTACCGGCGCTCGCTCGCCGAGCCCGATGGCTTTTGGGCCGAGCAAGGCCAGCGCATCCACTGGATGAAGCCATTCACCAAAGTCAAAAACACCTCCTTCGATAAAGCCAATGTCTCGATCAAGTGGTTCGAGGACGGCGCGACCAACGCCTCCTATAATTGCATCGACCGTCATCTGCATCAGCGCGGCGACCAAACCGCGATTATCTGGGAAGGCGACGATCCCAAGGATGCAAAGCACATTACCTATCGGGAACTGCACGACGAGGTCTGCCGCTTCGCCAATATTCTGCGCAACCGCAACGTCAAGAAAGGCGACCGCGTCACCATCTACCTGCCGATGATCCCGGAAGCGGCCTACGCCATGCTGGCCTGCGCCCGCATCGGCGCGATCCATTCGGTGGTGTTCGGCGGCTTCTCGCCGGATTCGCTGGCCGGCCGCATCGAGGACTGCAAGTCGAACGTCATCATTACCGCGGACGAAGGCTTGCGCGGCGGCCGCAAGGTGCCGCTGAAGGCCAACGCCGACGCGGCGATCGCCAAACTCCCCAAAACGGCCGTCGCCGTCGACCACGTCATCGTCGTCAAGCGCACCGGGACGCCCGTCAACATGGAGCCCGGCCGCGATGTTTGGTACCACGAGGCCAAGGAAGTCGTCACCGCGGAATGCCCATGCGCGGAAATGAACGCGGAGGACCCGCTGTTCATTCTCTACACCTCGGGCTCGACCGGACGGCCCAAAGGCGTGTTGCACACGACGGCGGGCTATCTGATTTACACCGCGATGACCCACCAATACGTGTTCGATTATCACGACGGCGATATTTATTGGTGCACCGCCGACGTCGGCTGGGTGACAGGCCACAGCTACATCGTCTATGGCCCGCTGGCGAACGGTGCCACGACGCTGATGTTCGAAGGCGTGCCGAACTATCCGTCGATGTCGCGCTTCTGGGACGTGATCGACAAGCACAAGGTCAATATTTTTTACACCGCGCCGACCGCGATCCGCGCTTTGATGCAGGCCGGCGATGGGCCGGTCACCAAGACCTCGCGCGCTTCGTTGCGGCTCCTTGGGTCGGTCGGCGAACCGATCAATCCCGAGGCCTGGGAATGGTATCACCGCGTCGTCGGCGACGGCCGCTGCCCCATTGTCGATACCTGGTGGCAGACCGAAACCGGCGGGATTCTGATCACGCCGCTGCCCGGCGCGACGCCGCTGAAGCCCGGCTCGGCCACGCGTCCGTTCTTCGGTATCGTGCCGCAAATCGTCGATGCCGAGGGCAAGGTGCAGGAGGGCGCGACCAGCGGCAATCTCTGCATTGCCGATTCCTGGCCCGGCCAGATGCGCACGGTCTATGGCGATCATCAGCGCTTCATCGACACCTATTTCAGCGCCTACCCCGGCAAATATTTCACCGGCGACGGCTGCCGGCGCGATGAGGACGGCTATTACTGGATCACCGGCCGCGTCGACGACGTGATCAACGTCGCCGGGCATCGGCTCGGCACCGCCGAAGTCGAATCGGCACTGGTGGCGCATCCAAAGGTGTCGGAAGCCGCCGTCGTCGGCTATCCGCACGACATCAAGGGCCAGGGCATCTACGCCTATGTCACGCTGATGGCGGGCGAAAATCCCACCGAGGCGTTGCGCAAGGAATTGGTGCAATGGGTGCGCACCGAGATCGGCCCGATCGCCTCGCCGGACCTCATTCAGTTCGCGCCGAACCTGCCGAAGACCCGTTCCGGCAAGATCATGCGCCGCATCCTGCGCAAAATCGCCGAGGACGAATTCGGCAATCTCGGCGACACCTCGACGCTCGCCGACCCCGCCGTGGTCGACGACCTGGTGAGCAACCGGCAGAACAAGAGCAAGGAAAGCGCGTAGTCAACCGACTAGCCGCACGTCGTCAGGTAAATTCCGCCGCGAACGCCTCGCGTTGCTGATGCTCTCGCCAATAGGCGATGCAGCAGGCGATGGTCCACATCGAGTTGACGTGAAGATAGTTGAGCCAGCTGGTCGCCAACGGCACGTGCGTTCCCATCATGACCAGGGCGTGCAGCGCCATCATCACCGCGCCGATCGAAGCGGTCGCCACCAGGCTGAGCGGCAGCATCGCCAGAAGCCCGAGCGTCAGCAGAAAATTCATCGTGCCGTTGCCGGTCCGGATCTGGAACGGCGTTTCGATGCTGAGCAAGGCCACCGTGACAAACACGCAAATGCTGAGCGTGACGGCGAAAGCCGCGAGAAAAACCGGCGCGTTGCGTTTGGCGAATTCCTTATAGCTCAACCAGTAAAACACCAGGAGCAGCGGGCAGGCCACCATGAACCGAAATCTTGTCGACGCGATGGTGGCGTCGGTCGCCAAATCGGAAACGCCGTAAACCACATAAGCAAGGAGCGCGAGCACAATCGCGAATTGCGCGATGCCGTAAGTTCGTTCCCTGAAATATTCCTGAAATTCCTTTTCGATAATTCGTTCCGGAAAGCGCAGCCCCGCCGCCACCATCGCCCGGCGATAAGTTGCGACGACCCGGTTCGGCTTGGCTTCGGATGTCGTTGACGCGGGCGCAATCGGCAATGGCGACGTCGCGGCGGGCACCGGATCGCCGGCGGCGAGCGGCGCTGGCGATCCGACGGGACGATCGAGCCGCTTCGCCAAAGCCGCCGTGAGGCGCCAGAAGGCCTCGCCCTCGCAGCCGCCGGTCCAGCCATGGAAATTGATGGTTTGGATGTGCAAAAATTGCAACGGCGGATCGGTGTCATCGATCGAAATGGGCAACAGCTTGTGCTTGCCCAGCGCATAGGCCGCTTCGGCACGCACCCATTGCGATCGGACTGAATTCTTGGACCACAGCACGATGACGACGCGCGTCTGCGCAATCGCGTCCTCGATCTGCGTGTCGTAGGCGTCACCGTCCTGGAGGCCGCTTTTGTCGACCCAGACCGACAGGCCTTGCTCGCCCAAGGCCGTCGCCAGCGCCTGCACCGCCGAGGAATCACGCTGGGAATAACTCAGAAAAATCTCGTGCATGCGGCCAGAACCACACCAAGCGCGGCCATGACCTACCAATTATCTCGGCGCTCCTCAACGGCGGCCGCCATTGGCTCCCGGTCCTCCCCGGCGCCCATCAGGCCCGACGCGGCGGCGCTGGTGCGTGGAGAGCACAGCTCGGAAAAATTTGTGAAAACTTTACTGTGTTGCCGCCGCGATACTGAGCAGGGCCGCCGTTTAGGCTAGACTGGGAAACGGCGGGCGTGGGGTGAGCGGGGCGTTTTGGCAGTAGGGAATTGAAGATGCGAGTGAAAATCCTGTTTTCGGCCGCCGTCGCGGCCACGATCGCCGTTTTGTCATTCGCGTCCGTGCCGGCGCAAGCGCGCGGCGACATGGTGCCGATGCACGAAATGTACATGCCCGGCACCATAGTCATCATTACCCACCAACGCTCGCTCTATTACGTTGTCGGCCCCGGCACCGCGATCCGCTATCCGGTCGGAGTCGGCCGCCTCGGCATGCAATGGGCCGGCACTGCTTATATCGACGGCAAATACATCAGGCCGGCATGGTCGCCGCCGGATTCAATTAGGAAAGACTACCGCACCTTGCCGCCGGTGATTCCGGGCGGTTCGCCGCAAAATCCGATGGGCGTCGCGGCGATGACTCTCTCCGGCGGCGGCCAATACGCCATCCACGGCACCAACAATGAAGGTTCAATCGGCGGCTTCGTGTCGCATGGTTGTATCCGCATGCACAACGCTGACATACAGGACCTTTACAGCCGGGTCTCACTGGGCACCCGCGTTGTAGTCATCCAGTAATCAGGGGTCAGGGGTCAGGGGTCAGGGGTCAGTAATCAGAGAGCGGCGTCTTGTCCTTCTGATTACTGATCCCCGATTACTGACCCCTGTTCTTAGCACCATGTCCCGCGCTTTCCGCCACCGTAGCTGCGGGCGAAGCCGCCGCTGAGCAACGCCGCCGAGACGTCGGGCGTGCTGCGGGTCGATACCGTGGCGTCGACCCGCCCGCCATATTTGTCGACGCCGACCCGTGAAATGGCGACGTCGCCGTCGGCGAGAATTGTTTCTAGTGCCGTGCGCGCGGCCTGCGCTTTTGTCAGCTCGTCGGCACAACGGGCGTGAAGTTCGGCGGCATCGATATCGCGCAACCGAACTTTGGTATCGACGTCGAGCCCAGGCCACACCCGCACCCGAGCCTCAAAAGTGTCGCCGTCGATAATGCGCAGCACCTCGGCCGGATAGACCGGCGCCGAGTCCAGCCGATGGGCGATCGGCATGGTAGGCGCTGCCGGCGCGCTGACCGCGGCAGCGGCAAGCGCGGGTTCAATCGGCGCCGGTAGAGGCGCGGCGGCTGGCCGTACCATCGCACCGGCCGCGAGGCCGAGCGCAAATATCGCCGCCGCGACAATCACCCCGTTGCCACGTCGCGAATGTGCAAGAGCCGTAAAGAACAAGTGGCGCATCACCCTCGTTGCCTCGGCGAATGAATCGGGGTGTAAGGATTATATTCACAATACTAGGAAAAATGTCAAGATAAGCTCCACTACATAGGGGGCGGGCCGAGACCGGCAAATTCGGGCTACGGGCGCTAAAAATCCGACGCCAACCCGTTGATTTCCCAGTCGCCATAGCGCGTCGGATCGGGCCCGTCGCGGCCCTGGAATTCCTTTGGCCGGTCAACGGTCTTACGGTCGCGCTCGGCCCGGCGTGCTGCGGCTTCGGCGAGCGCGCGTTCGGCCGCGGGCGTCAGCGCACGCGTCGGCGCCGGCTTTTCCTTTGCCATTTCGGTGGCTGGCGGTTTCGGCGGGATCGCTTCGGTTGGCATGACCTCTGACTTGGCGTAGCGCTGCCGTCCCCGCAAGAAGGAAATTTGACTCATGAAGGGCGCACGCAGGTCGAAGCCAAGGCCGAATAAAAGGCCGAAGGTGACGCCTAAGACTGCGCCAAGCTCGGCGCCTTTCGTTGTTCCGGACGAGGTGCCGGGTCTCGCGGTCCGGCGCATCGCCGCGGAAATCGTCGAAGGCGTGCTGCGCCAGCGGCGCTCGCTCGACGAACAGTTCGACAGCACCGGCAGACTGGCGACGCTGGACGAGCGCGATCGCGCGTTGACCCGCGCGCTGGTGGCGACCGTGATGCGGCGGCTGGGCACACTGCGTCATCTGCTCGGGCTGTTTCTGGCGGAAGGCTTTCCGCCGCAAGCGCCGCGGGTCGAGACCGCGCTCCTCGTCGGCGTCGCGCAAATTCTTTTTCTCGGCGTGCCCGACCATGCCGCCGTCGATCTCGCGGTGCGGCTGGTGCAGGCGGACCGCCACGCGGTGCACTTCGCCGGCCTCGTCAATGCGGTGTTGCGCCGACTGACGCGCGAGGGCGCCGAACGGCTTACCGCGTTGGATGGACCCGTTCTCGACACCCCCGCCTGGCTCATGGCGCGCTGGATCGCCCACTACGGCGCGGCGACCGCGCACGCGATCGCCGCCGCCCACGGCATTGAGCCGGCGCTCGACCTGACGGTGAAAAGCGATGCCGAAGTTTGGGCGGCAAAGCTCAACGGCCGGGTCTTGCCGACCGGTTCGGTGCGCACCCTCGCGCACGGCACCGTGACCGCGCTGCCCGGCTTCGCCGAGGGTGCGTGGTGGGTCCAGGACACAGCGGCCTCGCTGCCGGCGCGGCTCTTCGGCGACATCCGCGGCTTGCGCGTCGCCGATCTGTGCGCGGCGCCCGGTGGCAAGACCGCGCAGCTTGTCGTCTCCGGCGCCATCGTTACCGCCGTCGATCGCGCACCGGCCCGGCTCAATCGTCTGCGCGAAAACCTGGCGAGGCTGTCGCTTGAGGCCGAGCTGGTCTGCGCCGACGCCGTGGCGTGGACGGTGGAACAAAAATTCGACGCCGTCCTCGTCGATGCGCCGTGCTCCTCGACCGGCACCATCCGCCGCCACCCCGACGTGCCGTGGCTGAAACGCGCCTCGGACATTACCGCGCTTGCCGCGTTGCAGCGCCGGCTGATCGAACACGCCGTCGCGCTGACCAAACCGGGCGGCACGCTGGTCTATTGCACCTGCTCGCTTGAGCCCGAGGAGAACGAGTCGATCGTCGCCGACCTGCTGTCGCGCACGCCGCAGGTGCGGCGCGCCCCGATCGCGGCCGCCGAGGTTTTCGGTCAAACCGCGTTTATCAACTCTGACGGCGATTTGCGGACACTGCCCTGCCAGCTTCCCGACACTGATTCGCGGCTCGCCGGCGTCGACGGTTTCTATGCCGCGCGACTGATAAAACAATAGGATAATCAGGCGATTAATCGCCCGTTGGCCGTTCCATGGTCGTTCCGTTATGGTGCGCGCGCGGGCGGCCGGCACCCGCACGCGAAAAGGGGCGAGCGCGGCGATGGCGCGCGTTGCAGTCGAGAACAATGCGAAGCTGTCGTGGCTCTTGCTGCGCGGCGGGCTGCGCCAGCTCGCCGGCCGCGTCAACGGCCATCCGCTTTTGCGCTGGCCGCTCTATCCGCTCAAAGCCGATCGGCTTTTGATCTCACCGCAGGATTTGCGCACCGCCGATATTACCCGCGCCAGCGAAATCTACGCCGGCCGCTTTGCCTTTGCCGGCAAGGTTGTGGTCTGCGACGGCCGCTCGGTGTTCGAGATGGAGCCGCCGTCGGACGAATGGGCGGCGGAGTTGTTGGGCTTCGGCTGGTTGCGCCATCTGGGCGCCGCCGATTCCGGCATCACACGCGCCAATGCGCGGGCGCTGGTCGATGAATGGATTACGCTGCAGGGTTCCTGGCATCCGCTGGCGTGGCGTCCGGACGTGCTGTCGCGGCGCATCATCTCCTGGCTCAACCAGGCCTCGCTGGTCCTGCATGAGGCCGACTTGCGCTTTTACCGGCGCTATTTACGCAGCCTGGTGCGCCAAGTGCGCTACCTCCGCCACACCGCCGGCGATGCCCGGCGCGGCGTTGCGCGCATGCAGGCGGTCATCGCGCTCAGCTATGCCGCGCTCTGCATCGCCGGTCAGGCGCGCCATATCAAATCGACGACCGAACGCTTGAGTAGCGAAATCGAACAGCAAATTCTTCCGGACGGCGGCCATGCCGGCCGCGACCCGGGTGCGATCATCGAAATCCTGCTCGAACTTTTGCCGCTTCAGCAAGCCTACAAGTCGCGCAATATCGCACCGCCGCAGACGTTGCTTAACGCCATCGACCGCATGATGCCGATGCTGCGTTTCTTCCGCCATTCCGAAGGGACATTCGCGCACTTCAACGGCATGGGCGCGACCCCGGCGGACTTGCTGTTGACATTGCTCGCCTATGACGAGACGCGCGGCGCTCCGTTCTCGAATGCGCCCTATTCGGCGTACCAGCGCATCGAGGCCGGCGGCGGCGTTCTCATTATGGATACCGGCGGGGCGCCGCCGATCGAAATGAGTCTCGAAGCCCATGCCGGCTGCCTGTCGTTTGAATTCTCGTCGCCGCGGCAGAGTCTCATCGTCGTCAACTGCGGCATGCCGGCGACGGCGCGCGCGAACTGGCGCCAGCTCGCGCGTTCGACCGCGTCGCATTCGACGGTCACGTTCAATGATACGTCGTCGGCCCGTTTCGTCGAACTGGCGACGTTTCGCCGCTTGCTCGGCGGCTCGCCGATGCTGGGCGGCCCGAGCCACGTGGCCGTGACCCGCGAGGACCGTGCCGATTCGATCCTGCTGCGCGCCTCGCATGACGGCTACGCCAGACGCTTCGGCATTGTGCACGAACGCGTCCTGACCTTGGCCGTGGACGGGACCAGGCTTGATGGCGAGGACATCTTTCTGGCTGCCGACGGCGGGTCGCAGATCGCCACCGCCGAGGACGAATTCGCGGTTCGTTTTCACCTGCATCCCGCGGTGAGGGCGACCCGTCTCACCGACGGTCACGGCGTCATGCTAATGACAGCGAACAAAGAGGTTTGGACGTTTAGCGCGCACGAGGACCGCGCCGAACTCGAGGACAGCGTCTATCTCGCCAGCAGCGAAGGCCCGCGCCGAACCGCGCAGATCGTGATCCGTGGCCACGCCCGCACCGCCTCGCGGGTGCAGTGGAGTTTTCAGCAGGCCAATCCGCTTGCAAGTGCCGGCGCGGCGCGCCGCGCGCGCGACGAGGATGAGCCAAGACTGCCTTTATGACAACTGCCACTATGACAACTGCCGTTATGATAATCTTTTAGGACTTCTTGGGAACATCATGACCGACGAGCAGCGCCGCGCCTCGCGCGCCCTTATTTCCGTCTCCGACAAAACCGGCGTCGTGGAATTCGCGCGCGCGCTCTCCAGCTTTGGCATCGCGCTGATTTCCACCGGCGGCACCAGAAAGACGCTGGCCGATGCCGGCCTCAAGGTGCTCGACGTCAGCGATCTCACCGGCTTTCCCGAAATGATGGACGGCCGCGTCAAGACGCTGCATCCGGCGGTGCATGGCGGCCTCCTCGCCATCCGCAACAATGCCGCGCATGCCGAGTCGATGCGCGCGCACCACATTTCCCCGATCGATATTCTGGTGGTCAACCTTTACCCATTCGAGGCGACCGTGGCGGGCGGCGGCGATTTCGCCGCCTGCGTCGAGAATATCGATATCGGCGGACCGGCGATGATCCGGGGCGCCGCCAAGAACCACGACGATGTCGCGGTTCTAGTGGACGCCGGGGATTACGCCGCGGTGCTGGACGAACTGGCAAAGCATGGCGGCAGCACGACGCTTACGCTGCGCCGCCGGCTCGCCGCCAAGGCTTATGCGCGCACCGCCGCCTACGATGCGGCGATCGCCAATTGGTTCGCCAATGAACTCAACGACATCGCGCCGGACTACCGCGCCTTTGGCGGGCGGCTGATCGAGAAATTGCGCTATGGCGAGAATCCGCACCAGGCGGCGGCGTTTTATCGAACGCCGGACCCGCGCTTCGGTGTCGCGACCGCGCGGCAGGCGCAAGGCAAACAGCTATCGTACAATAATCTGAATGACACCGACGCGGCCTATGAATGCGTCGCCGAGTTCGACCCCGGCCGCGCCGCGGCTTGCGCCATCATCAAGCATGCCAATCCGTGCGGCGTCGCCGAGGGCGAGAGTCTGGTTGGGGCCTATCGCCAGGCGCTGGCCTGCGATCCGGTGTCCGCGTTCGGTGGCGTGGTTGCGCTCAACCGGACGCTTGACGCCGAGGCGGCGCGCGCCATCACCGAGATCTTCACCGAAGTCATCATCGCGCCGGACGCCAGCGCCGAGGCCGTCGCCATTATCGGGGCGAAGAAGAATTTGCGGCTGTTGCTGGCCGGCGGTCTGCCCGATCCGCGCGCCGGCGGACTGACCGCAAAAACCTTAGCCGGCGGGCTTTTGGTGCAAACCCGCGACAATGCCGTCGTCGATGACACAGATTTGCGCCCGGTGACCAAGCGTGCCCCAACGGAAGCGGAGTTGCGCGACCTGCGCTTTGCTTTCCGCGTCGCCAAGCACGTCAAGTCGAACACGATCGTCTATGCCAAGGACTTGGCCACCGTCGGCATCGGCGCCGGCCAGATGAGCCGCATCGACGCAGCCCGCATCGCCGCGCACAAGGCGCAGGACGCAGCGCTCGCGGCCGGGCTCAAGGAGCCCGCGACCAAGGGATCGGTGGTCGCCTCCGACGCGTTTTTTCCGTTCGCCGACGGTCTGTTGGTCGCCATCGAAGCCGGCGCCACCGCAGTGATTCAGCCCGGCGGTTCAGTGCGCGACGACGAGGTGATCAAAGCCGCCGACGACCATGGCATCGCCATGGTGTTCACCGGTACGCGGCATTTTAGGCACTAAGAGCGTGCGTCGCCTTGGAAAACGAGATGGCCGGGACAAGCCCGGCCATGACGACGTTGAGATTGTCGGATCAGAACGAGTATCACACCGAGGCGGTGATCCACTGCTCGAGCTTCTGCTTCGGCGCCGCGCCGACCTGACGGGAAGCGAGCTGGCCGTCCTTGAACAGCATCAGCGTCGGGATCGACATAATGCCGTATTTCGCCGCGGTGCCGGGGTTCTCGTCGACATTGAGTTTTACGATTTTGACCTTGCCGTTGAGCGAATTGGATATTTCCTCAAGCGCCGGCGAAATCATCCGGCACGGGCCGCACCATTCCGCCCAAAAATCGACGACCACGGGCCCGCTCGCCTTCAGCACGTCCGCATCGAACGTGGCGTCTGTGACCTTCTCGACCATGAAATACCTCGTTTATTCGGGGAATCGGCAACCCGGGGCCGTTCAACCTATGAACCGGTCAGATGGGCGTCAAGGGATGGGCGTCAAGGCCGCTTCAACGGACCGTGACCCCCGGCGCAATACCTCCGCCAGCGCCGCATCCATGGCCAAAGCGGGGACCTCCATAAGGTGCGGCCCGGCTGTGAAGACCAAAGCCGCGCGCACCGTCTTTTCAGGATAGATGCCGGCCAGCACGGCCCGGTAAAGCGCCAGCTGGGTGACATAGGCCGGCGCCACCTCGTCGAGCCGGCGTGGCGCCGCGCTGTCGGTTTTATAGTCGGCGATCAGGGCGGCATCGTTCGATACCGTCAATCGATCGACCTGTCCGGCGACGCGCAGCGGCGCGGCGCCGCCGCGCGTGACGCGCCCGACGATCGGCACCTCGGCGCGACTGCCGGCGGCGAATATTTCGGCAAAGCTATGATCGTCAAGAATCGCTAAGACCTGCCGCAGAATCTCGCTCCGCTCCGTAGCGGAAAGTGCCTTGGCCGCTCCGGCGAGATAGCGTTCGCCCGCTGCCTCGCGGTGCTTCGGCGGAACATCGGGCAGCGATTGCATGAGCCGGTGCACGATGCGCCCGCGCAGCAGCGCCCGCTGGCGATCGGCCGCGGACCCGGCGCGCGGCGCGACGTTCCCGATCTCCTCGTCAAAGGCCGCCGATGGCAACAGCGGCGCCGCGCGCGGCGTTTCGGCCGGCGCCTGCCGGCGCAGCCAAGACGGCGGTGGCGCGGGCTGCGGCGGCTTCTGCTTTTCAATTTTTGGCGGCTGCGGCTTAGCCGGCGCAGAAGGCTGTTTGCGATAGCGCAACACTTTGCCGTCTTCGCCGTCTTCCTCGACCAGAAAAGGCACGAGCGGCTCCCGCACCAGATCGTACCAGCAACCTGCCGGCCGCCTCTGCCTGCCGTCGGCGCCACACACGATCAGGCGGTCGGCGGCGCGCGTCATCGCGACGTAGAGCAGACGGCGGTATTCGTGCGTGGCTTCGTCCAGCGTCGCCCGCCGCGCCGCGGCGACCGCGGCCACGTCATCGGCCTTGCGGCCAGCCCAGATCATCGGCCCATCCGCGAGCTTGAGCAGTTGCGGCGCGCGGGGACCTGCCGGCGGCGTCATCGTATCGGCGAGGATCACGATCGGCGCTTCGAGGCCCTTGGCGCCGTGCACGGTCATGACCCGCACCTCATCGCGCGCGATCTCCATGTCGCGTTTCACCTCGGCGCGTGCCTCGCGCAGCCAAGCGACAAAACCCTGCAGCGACGGCGTCTCGCGCCGCTCATAGGCGAAGGCGAGGTTAAGGAATTCGTCGAGCGCGTCGTTCGCTTCCGCTCCGAGCCGTGCCAGGAACCGCCGCCGGCCGTCGCCGGCGCCGAGGATTTTCGCATAGAACGCAAACGGCGTTTCGCGCCGCGCCTCGAGCGCCAGCGCGTCGAGACGCGCGGCCGCCGCCGCGAATTTCTCACCGGATTTGCGCGCCAGCGCTGCGCGCAGCGACAACGCACCGCGATCCCACGCGACGTCGTACAAGTCGGTCTCCTCGAAGCCGAACAGCGGACTGCGCAGCACCGTGGCCAAAGCCAGATCGTCCTCCGGCAACAGCAACGCATCGGCGAGAACCATCAGGTCCATGACGGCGATGTGTTCGGTCAGGACGAGCCGGTCGGCGCCCGCGACATCGACATGCTCTTGCTTTAAGGCGCGGATAATGGCCTCGAACAGTTCGCCACGCTGGCGCACCAGGATCAGTACATCGCCGTAGCGCGTGGGCCGGCGCGCGGTGGTGACGGGTTCCCCGTTATCGATCAGCTTGCGCACGCTGCGCGCGATCCGCCGCGCGAGCTTGACGCGCGGGCTCGTCTCGCTCACCCGATCGAATGGCGCTTGCCAGCCTTCCATGTCCTTGCGCTCGTCCGGTTTCATTGGTTCCCAGATTTCGACCATGCTGGGCGGCGCATCCGGCAACGCGATGTGGGCCGGAAAACCGTCTTTATCCGACGTGACGCTTTGGAACATCGGACGAAAGACAATGTCGACGGCGGCAAGGACGCTTTCGCCGGAGCGAAACGAATGTTCCAGCCGGCCGAATATGAATGGCAGCTCGGCGTCGGCATGTGCGCGCGCGAACGTGCGGCCAATGGCGGCAAATTCGCGTGGCGCGGCGTTCTGGAACGAATAGATCGATTGCTTCTCGTCGCCGACGGCGAAAATCGTGCGCTTGACACCGCGCGCGCCGGCACCGGCGGTAAATTCGGCGATCAGCCGTTGCACGATCTCCCACTGTTTGCTGCTGGTATCCTGCGCTTCGTCGATCAATAGGTGATTGATGCCGAGGTCGAGCTTGTAATGGACCCAGGCCGCGTCGACGTTGCGCAACAGTTCCAGCGTCTTATCGATGAGGTCGTCATAATCGACCAGACCGCGACGCGCCTTCTCGCGCCCAAAGCGCTTGAGCACTTCGAAAGCAACCGTCACCAGCGCGGCACTACGGTCGCGGCAAATCACGGCGTTGCGCAACTCGTGCAACGTCAGGACGCGTGCCTGCTCGTCAAGAAGCCGTCGCGCCAGCGCGGGATGAAGCTTGACCAGCGGCTGGGTTAAAAGGTTGGCGCGCGGCAGACATTTGCTGTCGAAAAAGACTTTCAGGTAAGCCTCGACGCGTTCCGACCCGCCGACGCGGCCGGCAAGGGTCAGGCGCTCGCATTGCTTCTGATCCTGCGCGGAACTCGCCCGGCAGATGGCCGCCACGGCGGGCCATTCCGGCGCCGGCAGGATCGGGCCGTTGACGATCTCGTCCTCGACTTTCGGCCTTGTGAGATTCGGCTCGACGCCGAGCGATCGCGAAAGGGCAACGATCGCCGCGTCGAGATCGCCGGCTTCGCCGACCCAGCGGGCGATGGCGTCGCGCTGGGCGATGGCGCCGCGCACCACGTCCCGAAATGTCTGATCCGCGGCCGCGGTCATGGCGGCTTCCAGCGCGCCGCCGAGCGCGCTGCCGGGGTTGCCGGCGCCGTCGAGCAGAACCGCCAGCGTTAATTGTTCGAGCAGATGCGTTTGTGTCGTTTCGTCGAGCACGGCAAAGCGCGCCGCGACATTGGCCTCGAATGGGAACCGATGCAAAAGCTGGGTGCAAAAGGCGTGGATGGTCTGCACTTTGAGGCCGCCCGGCGTTTCCAGCGCGCGTGCGAACAAGCGCCGCGCCCGCGTCCGGCGCCGTGGGTCGGCGAGCGCCGCCGGGTCCGTGCCGATGACCTCGTCGAGTTTGGCGTCGGCGAGCCCGATCCAGGCGCCGAGCCGGTCGAACACCTGCTTCGCCATATTGGCGGCGGCCGCTTTGGTGAAGGTGATGCAGAGGATTTTTTCAGGCTCGACGCCTTCAAGCAGCAAATTGATGACGCGCTGCGCCAGGACGTGGGTCTTGCCCGATCCGGCATTGGCGGCCACCCAAGCGGAGACAGCCGGATTGGAGACATCGGTTTGCCGCCGCCGCACTTCAAGCGGAATCTCCCTCAACGTGGTCATTCGCTGCCACCGCCGTTGTCGTCCGCGCCACCGGTGCTCGACCATTCCTTGACGCGCGCGAGGTGATCGTAGTCGCCGTAATGGTTCGTCCACATCGGATGCACCAGCGAGCGGTAAGGCACGGTTTCGTCCTCGAAGCGTGTCGCCAGCTCGCGCAATTTCTCGAACGCATATTCGGCGTGATCGTCGGTCGCGCCTTGCTTGAAAGCGATCGACTCATATTCACCCGGCCGCTCGCCGCCTTTGAGCGTCACATAGGCGACTTCGGTGACCGAGCCACCGGCCGGAAACCCCTTGAAGCCGCCCTTGCGCAAAATCGCAGCCTCCAAGGTGAGCTGCGGCGCCAAACCGGTGCGCACCTGTTTTTCGGTCCGCGCCGCGCCGGTCTTGTAATCGAGGATGACGTAACTGCCGTCCATGCGGCGCTCGATGCGGTCGGCGACGCCGCGCAGCCGGAACATGCCCTCGGCCAACGGAATGTCGATGGCGCCGGAAATCTCTGCGGCGATAGCGGCAATGGCGGAGCGGCGCTCAAGCTCCCAGGCAGTGAACCAATGCGCGATGCGTTCAAAACGCGGCCACCAGAAGGCCTTCGCCTCGGGAAAATTTTCAAGCGCGGCAAAATATTTCCGCCCCAGCTTGATCAGCTCACCCGTTGCATCCGGCGGAAGACTTTTGGCGAAATTTTGCGTGAATTCTCCAATGGCGTCGTGGATGAATGTCCCCCGCTCCGCGGCGCCAGGTTCGGCGTCGACGGCGTCGAGCGGTCGCAGCCGCAGAATGTGCTTGGCATAAATCGTATAGGGATCGCGCAGCCAATGCTCGATCTCCGTGACCGAAAGAGTTTTCGGCCGGGAGGCGCGGGGCGGCGTCGGCGCGGGTTGCGCCGCCGGCTTGGGAGCTTCCTGCGGACGGTCAAGTTCGCGCGCCCATGCGATATAGTCGCTGCCGCGCGCGACGGCCCGCTGCCATCGCGTTGCGCCGGCGACGGCGGCGAGACGCTGGATAAAACGCGACGGCACCGTGGGCGTCCCGTCGACCTTGCCGGAATAAGTCAGGATCACGCCGGGCGCGCCGAGCAATTGGGCAAAGTCGTGCGCGGTTAAGCCGATGCGCCGTTCCGGCAAATCGAGCCCAAGATCGAGCCGCATCGGGCGGCTGAGCCAGGCGTCGGTGTTGCTCTCCGGCGGCCAAGTGCCTTCGGCGAGGCCGCCGAGCACGACGCAATCGCTTTCGGTCAGCCGCGCCTCGAGCAGCCCGAGGATGCGGACGCGGCGGCCGCGCCCGGCCGGCCGCCGCACGACCCGGCCGGCCAGCGCGGCAGAGAAAAGTTCGACATAATCCCGCGGCTCGACGGGGAGCGCGGCGGCGGCCTCGCTGGCGGCCAGTTCGTCGAGGGCGGCGGCGAGGCTTCCGCCATCAGGGCCGATGAAGGCCACTTCGTCACTGCCCTCGCGCGACAGCGCCGCCAGCGCGGCGCGGTGACGGGTGGCGAGATCGCCGAGCCGATAGGATTCGCTGCCGAGTCCTTCGAGGGACGACAGCGCGGCACCGACGCGCTCCACTAGGTCGGCGGCGGCGGCAAGCTCGGTCTCGGTCAACGCGGTGCGCGGGTCGGAGCGATGAAGATCGGATTTGTTCGCGCAAAACGCCTTTAGCGCCTGGGCAAGTCCGCTCGTGCCCGGGCCGGGGCGCGGTCCGTGCAGCACCGCGCGTTCGAGGATCGCGGTAGCATGGTCATTATCGCGGCGCCCGAGCCGCAGCAGCGGATGCTTGAGCAGAGCGAGCAGCGTCACCGGCGCTAGTCCGCCGATCGCCGCTTCGGCCGCGAGCCGCGCGAAGATCCCGGCTGGCGTATCGGCGAGCGCCTGGCCGCCGGAATCCTCAGCCGCGATGTTCCAGCGCGCCAGCGCGGCCACTACGCGGCGCCCGAGCGCGCGGTCCGGCGTGACCAGCGCGGCGGTTTTGTCGTCTTCGACCGCTTGTCGCATCGACACGGCGATGGCAAGCGCTTCTTCTTCCGGATTAGCGGCCTCGATGACGGCGATCGATTCGAATGCGGCGTCGGCGTGCGCATTGAATTTCGGATCGGTGGCTTTTTCCCTCCACAGATCGGTTGCCGCGGCCGGCCGCAATGCTTCCGAAATGAGGAGCTCACGGCCGCGCGGCGGAGCTAGAGGCACGACGGCGTCGCGGCCGACGCCGATGCGGGCAAGCAAGGCCTGCATCGCGAATTGCGGATGGCCGGGGGCTGGCGGGATTTCTTTTGCTTCTTCTCCAGAGATCAGCCGCCACGACGCTTCGTCGAGATCGGTGTCGAGACCCGGCAACACCACCGCGCCGTGCCGCAGTTGCGCGACGATGGCGATGAGTTCCGCCGTCGACGGAATCGAACCGGTCGAGCCGGCGACGATCACCGGGCCGTCGGTTTTGCGGGCGAGCCGCGCGGCCTCGGCCTTGATGAGTTTGTCGCGCCGTTCGACGGCCTCGATACGACCGCGCTCTTTAAGGATCGCAGGCCACTGCTCGCGCGCGATCCGCAGGAACTTTAGTGTTTTTTGCCAGTAGTCGTCGAATTCGCCGGACAGCAGGCCGTCTAGCCGATCCCACGATATACCGCGTGTCGCCATGTCGTCGATGAGCCGCGCCAAGTCGTCGGCAAGCGCGCATGCCGCCGCCGGGGTCTGCGCGACCAGCGGCGCGCCGCTGGTGCCGTGAAGCGCCGGCGAGGAGGCCCATGTGGTGACTAATCGTGTCAGGAGCAGCCGGCGTTCGAGACCACTGAGCGCCTCCGGCAATGCCAGCCTGTCAGCAGCGATGCCGCCGGATGCGGCTTCAGCAAATACGATTTCGTCTTCGTCGATATCGCCGATGGCGACGATGCGCGGCAGAATGGCGCCGTCAATCTTCAGAATGTCGAGAAAGGCGTCGCGCGCCAGACGGCAGGCGCGGCGGGTCGGCAAGTAAAGCGTCGCCGACGCCAGCGCCAGCGGATCGCGGGTCATGGTGCCGGACAAGGCGCCAGTCTTGGCGTCGGTCGTGGCAAAGCCGAGCTTGCCGCTGCTCAACGCCTCGATCAGCGTCGGCAGAAACGGCGCCGACGCCGGAATGGTGAAGACGCGTGGGGTCATATCGGAATAGCGAAAGAGCGCCGCTCAGGCTTAGCAGAATTTACGACATCCGTGCGAGCGCCGCTTCGGCGGCGGCGACGGCTTCGGGCGTGCCGACATGCATCCAGACGCCGTCAAGCCGCAACCCGAACAACCGTCCGGCCGCGCCGGCCCGGTCGAACATGCGCGTCAGCGCAAAAGCCCCCGGCGGGGCTTCAGCGAACAGCGCCGGCGCAAGAATAGCCGCGCCGGCATAGATGAACGGCACAACCTCACCTTCGGCGCGCCGCCGCAACCGGCCGTCGGGCAACATGGCGTAGTCGCCGGGACCGGAATAGCCAAGACTGTCAGCAGCCGGCGCCAGCAGCAACAGCGCGTCCATGTCATCGGCGTCGAAACCCGCGGCGAGTCGCGCGAAATTGGGTTTGACGCCATCGATCCACAGCGTGTCGGAATTGACCAGATAAAACGGCGCGTCGCCCAAATCCGGCAAGGCTTTGACAATGCCGCCGCCAGTGCCGAGGAGCGCCGCGCGCTCATCGGAAATGACGATCCGGGGCCGTTGGCGCGAGGCCAGATGTTGTTCCACCGCGTCAGCAAGATGATGCACGTTCACCACGGCGCGCTCAACGCCGGCGTCGGCCAGACGATCGAGACCGTAATCGATCAAGGGCTTGCCGCCGACCGCGACCATCGGCTTCGGCAGATGGCCGTTATAGGGCCGCATGCGCGTACCAAGGCCCGCGGCGAGCACTATGGCGGTTTTCGGCATCATTGACTTCGCCCGGCGGCAGCCCATCGCTCGAATCGCAATACTATAGCCCATCCGGCGCGGGCACATTGGCGGCGTACCAAGCCTTCAGCGAAGCCAGTCCCGGATGCGCCAGCGAACGCTGCAAGTAGCCCCATAGCCGGGGCAGGTGACGCAAGTATTGCGGCTTGTTATCGCGCCGATTCAGGCGCGCGAAGATACCGAGAATCTTGGTCGCCCGTTGTGCCGCCAGCGTGGCGTAAAGCAGCGAAAACGCCGTGGTGCCGAAGGCGGGATCGACGCGCTGTCGGGAGCGCACGTAGCGGCCGAGCAAGGCGAGTTCCAGAGCTTCCGAAACATCGACCCGGGCATCCTGAAGCAGCGAGGCGACGTCATAGACGGCCGGCCCGATCAGCGTATCCTGGAAGTCGACGACTCCGATTTGCGCAATGCCGTCGCGGTTGGGCAGCCACAACAGATTGGGCGAATGATAGTCGCGCAGCACCCAGGTTGACGGCGCATCGAGCGCGGGCAGCAGGGCTTCGCGCCATAGCGTTACGAAGTCGTCGCGCATGGCGGCGGGCACGGCGCGGCCGAGGGCCGGCAAATACCAGTCGAGCAACAATTCGGCCTCGATCAAAAACGCCGGCATGTCGTAGTGCGGCAATTGATAATCGAGGTGCGGGGCGACCGGCAGGACCGTCGGCAATGTCTCGGCGTGGAGGAATACGAGAAGATCGACGGCACCCACGTAACGCTCTTCGATCGGCGCCGGCGGATCGCCGCCAACGATATGCTCGTCGCCCAAATCCTCCATGACGATGAGGCCGTGATCGAGATCGGCGTGCAGAATTGCCGGCGCGGACAGGTTCCGGGCGCTTAAACCCGCTGCTAGCGCGACGAAAGCAGCGACATCTTCGGCGAGATGGGCAACGGCGCTATAGGGTTTGCCGTCGCGCACCGGGGGGCCGTCGGGTCGGCGCGGCGCGTACATCAGGACGGCCGACCGGTCGTCGAGCGTGAGACGCTCGAAGATGCGCGTTGAGGCGTCGCCCCGCATGCGCCGGCGGCCGGCCTCGCCAAAGCCGGACTCGTCCAGGAAAGAGCGCACCAGACCAATGCGTTCCGCCCGCGCCGCAAAATTGCCGTAGCCGATGTAGCGGGCGTTGCGCACTTCGGGGCCGAGCGCTGGCGCCAATGTGAATTTGATGTCGAGACGGTCGGGCGGCAGCAATCCGGCGGCGCGGTCCGGCCATTCCATCAAGACGACCGCGCCTTCGGGCAGGTCGTCGAATCCGAGCTCGGCAAGCTCGGCGGCGCCGGAGAGCCGGTAAAGATCGGCATGGACCAGCGCGAAGCGCGGCAGCGCATAGGTTTGAATCAAGGTAAAGGTCGGGCTCGGCACTTCGATTGACTCGTCGGCGGCAAGGAAGCGGATCAGCGCGCGCGCGAAGGTTGTCTTGCCGGCGCCGAGATCGCCGGAGAGAGTGACCAGATCGCCGGGTTCGAGCACGGTGGCGACATCGGCCACAAAACGACGCATCGCCTGTTCGTTTGCCAAGATCACGTTGAAGCTCGGGCCACCGGGGGTGGTCAGAAGCATCGCGTTGCTCCGCTACTCGGCCGCCGTCAGTCTGGCGGCTTCCCCCAGCGGGAACGTGCATGTCACGGTCGTACCCTGGCCGATGCCCGAGACGATCGTAACCTGACCGCCGTGCAGCTCCACGAACGAGCGGACCAGAGACAGGCCGATTCCCGGGCCGCGATGCTGCGAGCCAAGTGAATGGGTCTCGAACCAGTCGAAAACTTTTTCCAGCACATGAGGTGGAATCCCAGGTCCCCGATCGGTCACGGAGAAAACCACGGCGTCGGTCCGCCGTTCGGCGATGAGAGTGATGGTCGTGCCAACCGGCGAAAAACTTACGGCGTTAGCCAACAGGTTAAAAAGGATCTGCCGGATACGCAGCTTGTCGGCGATAAAACTACCGATGTCCGTGGCACTGAGCATTTCCAGCGCGAGACCCGCGCTGGCCAACCGATCTTGCACGCCTTCGGCGGCCGCCACCATGGTTTCCCGGATATCGACGGGCCCGAGGTTGAGCTGCATCCGCCCGGCGTCGATGGTCGCCAGGTCGAGGATGTTATTGATGAGAGCCAACAGCGTATTGGTAGAGACCGTGATGTAATCGAGATATTCGCGCTGCTTTTCCGCCAGCGGGCCGGTCGATGGCTCGCCCAGAAGGTGGACGAATCCGATGATATTCGTGAGCGGGGAACGCAGCTCGTAAGAGACGTGATGAACAAAATCGATTTTGATTTTGTCGGCGTCTTCCAACGCTTCGTTACGTTCCCGCAGCGCCCTTTCGACGTTGACCGAGTCGGTGACGTCGTGGAACGTGACCAATGTGGCGCCATCGGGGAGCGGCGCCGTCGTGCAATCGACCACGCTGCCGTCGCGCCGCTCGATGCGGCCCGGCGTCGCTTCGCGGCTGTCGATCGCGGTGACGACATCGCGCAATGCCTGCCAGGCGGCGGCATTGCCATGCAGCGGCTGGCATAGTGCAGTAATTTTTTCGATATGTGGCCGCTCGGCGAGCGTCTGTGGCGAGAGTTTCCACATGCGCGCGAAAGCCGCGTTATGGAAGCGAAGGCGGCCGTCGCTGCCAAACACGGCGACACCCTCGGCTAGGTTATCGAGGGTTTCGCCTTGCACGCGGATCAGTTCCTCGAAGCGTCGTTCGAGATCGAGCCGCTCGGTAACGTCGTGGAATAGATAGGTGACTCCGCCGTCCGGATTGGGCGTCGTGACCACCCGCAAAGTGCGCCCGCCCGGCAGGTGCCAAGTGTGCTCCTTGGCCTCGAGGGCGCGATAGGCCTCGTGCAGCTGCGCCTTCCACTGCCGAAAATTCTGCTCTTCCGGCAGTTTGCTGGCCGCGCGCAATTCCTCGAGCACGGCCGAATCGGTCGGGTTCTGATCGAGAAACCCGGCATCGATATCCCACAATGCGCGATAGGCGGCATTGTAAAACGTCAGCCGCTGATCGACGTCGAACATGGCAACGCCGGTCGAGAGCTGATCCAGCGTACGGCGGTGCGCGTCGGACAGCCGCGCCAGCGCGCCACGCATCGTTTCCGCTTCCGTAGCGTCGCTGCCGATGCCGGCGCTGCCGGTCTCGGTGTGGAAATCCACGATGTCGAAAGTCCGGCGCGTGCCCGCGACGATGGCGCGCAGACGGCCGGCATAGGCGCCGTCGCTCCGGCGCGCCTGCGCGATAGTCTCGCGCGCGGCGCTATCGAGCAGTTCCAGCCGGCGTTCGATGGCATCGGTCGAGCTTTTAGCCTCGACGGCGCGGACATAGGCAGAATTGGCGAAGGTTAGCCGCCCGGCCGCGTCGCGGGTCCATACCGGCGACGGCAGCAACTCGATCAGGGCCCGCAGCGGCGCAGTCTCGGTTGCCAATCTTTCATAGCGTGTTACCAGCTCCACAAGTTCGCGCTTGATGCCGCTCGCGTCTTTGAGGCGTAGCACCGCCCGGCCGCCGATGGCGCGGCCTTGAGCTTCGATCGGGCGACCGGCCAGCGTCGTGAGCGCCATCGAGAAGGCTTCGCCGCGCGCGCGCAAGGCCTCGACGGCGTGCTCCATTGCACTCGCTTTGCCGGCATCGAGCCAACTGCCGAAGGCAAGCACCCGACGAGACGCCGCCGCGCCGACGATCGCGGGATCGCCGTCTATACCCGGTTCGTCGGATCCCGCCGCCCAAACCACGACTAGCTGCGGTTCCGAGAAGAGAAGTGCTTTGGCGCGATCGAGTTCGTCCCGCAGCGTCGCGATCTCGTCGCGCGACCAGGCGTCCAGACGTGCCGTTCGCACGCGCGCGCGCACCAGCATGATCGCGGTGACCACGGCAAATAAGGCGATACCGCCGACCAGCGCGAGAAAGGTAACCTCATGCTGATCGATACTGCGATGAGCGCTCAGGACAAGTTCGTGCAACGCGACGGAGGGCGCCTCGGCGGCGCGAGCCGGCGGCGAGGTCATACCGCCGACGGTGGCGAGGAACCCGCTAATTTCCTGCAAGTGCCACCGCTGTGCATAGCTCCGGCTGTTCCGGATCCGGTCCGGCATGCCTTCGCCTCTGCTGGCCGCCACCGCCATTTCGCCAGCCCCCGCGAATCGCACGACTTTACTCTCAAGCGGAATCGCGCCGAAAGAGTCCAGATCGTGAACGGGGTGGAAGTCGGCGCGATCAGTTAGGTGCGCGCTACGCCTCTAGCTTCCGCCTTGTCCAAAGCCTTGGCGTTCCGCATCATGTCTTCGATACTGATGCGGGAGAGTGCCTTGCCGAACTCATGTTCGGCCTGGGCCACGGCGGGGAGCACGATCTTGTTCAGGAGTTCGGAGCCAGCGTGCAACGTCACGAAGTCATCGACGCTGCCTGCCGCGCGCAAAATATCGTTGGCCGTCACCCGCCGCCGGTCGCGCGCGAGTTCGTAACCGCCGCGTGGGCCGCGCGTGCTTTTCAAAATTCCGCAACGAACCAACGCCTGCAAAACCGGTTCGAGATGTCTGGGCGGCAGGCCGTGGCGAGCGGCCAGAGCCTTCGCCGCGATGGGACGCCCTTGCGTCTGTAGCGCGACATCGATGACCGCGGCGACGGCGAGAGATCCTTTGCGGGGGAGCAGCGGCATGTGGGGAGCGTTACGGCGAGACGGGAACCGGCCAAGAGGTAATATATTACACCTGAAGTACGGTCTAGTTGAATCTGATTTTGACTTCAGTCTTCGATTGTCTTCGTTGTCATGCCGGTCGACCCAAATCCTCCAGCTTGACGCGTCGTCCCGTCTAAATTGAGAGATTCAACCAGCGTTACATGGTGGATGGGAGAGATCACCAATTGCGCAATGCGCATTCCGCGCTCAACCAAGAAGGCTTCCGACCCGAAATTCGCGATTATCACCTGTAACTCTCCGCGATAGTCCGCATCGATCGTTCCCGGCGTGTTCAGAACTGTGACGCCGTGGCGGGCGGCTAAGCCAGATCGCGGCCGAATTTGACCCTCGCTGCCGGGTGGCAGCGCGATCGCGATGCCGGTGGGAATCACGGCGCGGCCGCCAGGCTCGATTGCGACGGGCGCATCGGCCGGCACCGCCGCTGGAAGGTCCAAGCCGGCGGCCAGCGCAGTTTGGTACGCCGGCAACGGCAGGTCTGCGGCGTGCGGCAGCCGCACGATGCGCACCTCGGTACTCACCGCGGAGCTTTATCGAACGCAGCGGCGATCCGCTGGATCAGAATACGCGCGACATCGTCCTTCGATTGCGGCGGCCAAGATTCGACGCCCGCCGCGCTGATCAGGTGAATCGTGTTGGTATCGCCGCCCATGATGCCGGTTTGCGGCGAAACGTCATTGGCAAGAATCCAGTCGCAGCCTTTTTTAGCGAGCTTAGCTTTGGCGTTGGCGATAAGCGCGTCGGTTTCTGCGGCAAATCCGATCACCAGCCGCGGGCGGCCGGACTTGCGATGCGCGACGGTAGACAAGATATCGGGATTTTCGATGAGCTTGAGCGTCGGGGTGCGGCCAAGCTGCTTTTTGATCTTGCTCTGGCTCGGCTGTTCGGTGCGCCAGTCGGCCACCGCGGCAGCGAATATCGCGACCTCGGCGGGGAGTGCTTTTTCCACGGCTTCCAGCATCTGCCGTGCGGTCTCGACCTTGACGACCGAAACCCCGGCCGGCTCGGGCAGGTTGACCGGACCGCTGACCAGCGACACGTCGGCGCCGGCAGCGGCCGCAGCCGCGGCAATGGCGTAACCTTGTTTGCCCGATGAGCGGTTGGCGATGAAGCGCACCGGGTCGATCGGCTCGTTCGTTGGACCCGCGGTAATGACGACGCGCTTTCCCTTAAGTGGCCCGTCGGGACGCAACAGTGCTTCGGCGGCAACGGCAATTTCGAGCGGCTCGGCCATGCGGCCGAGCCCAGCCTCGCCACGCTCGGCCATGGCGCCGGAATTCGGTCCGACGACGCGGACGCCGTCGGCGAAAAGCTGCGCCAGATTGCGCTGCGTCGACTTTGCCGCCCACATGCGTGGATTCATCGCTGGCGCGATCAGGATCGGCTTCGCGGTCGCCAGCAGGACCGCCGTGGCTAGATCGTCAGCGTGGCCACCCGCCAGCCTCGCCATTAGATCGGCCGTCGCCGGCGCGACGACAATGAGATCGGTATCGCGCGCGAGGCGAATATGCCCGACGTCGAATTCGCTCCGCGCATCGAACAAGTCGGTATAGGTAGGCTCGCCGCTGAGCGCGCCGGCGGCAAGTGGCGTGACGAAGTGCTGCGCCGCGGCCGTAAGGATGCAGCGCACCTGCGCGCCGCGATCCTGCAAGCGCCGAATAAGATCCAGCGCCTTATAGGCGGCTATTCCGCCGCCGATGATGAGAAGAATGCGCGGACCACCTGTCGGGCCGGTTTGAGTTTTTTGCTGAGTATGCCGCCGGCCAGACGGCGGCGGCGCAGGGTCGACGCGCTCGGGGGATTCGCCGCTTGTCTCCGCCGCTTGCCTGAGGATAACGCGGACTTCGTCCTCCATCGAACGGCCGTGACGAGCCGCGCGCAAGCGAAGTTGCCGCTTGAGGGCATCATCGAGCTGGCGGACGGTGAGGCTGGCCATGGGGCTCCCAAGACAGTGTCGTCCATGATAGCCGATGATTGCACTGCGATCAATGCTATCACCGCGACCGCAAGGCGATCCAGATCAGCACGATGGCGATGACCCAAAGCGCCCCGACTGTCCATCGCGCGAGACGGGTTTCCGCCTTCTTGATTTCGGCGACGGTTTGCGGCGACAGCAACAGCAAACCGTCGCGGGTAATCTCATCCAACCGATCGAGCACGCGGGCGCCGCGCGTCAGAAGCGCCGGCGCGTTACCGAGAAAGCGTCCGATCTCGAACGCGCCCTGCGCCGCGCTTTCAAGCTTGCCGGCCGGGCCGAGATTTCGCGTCATCCATTCCCGCACCACCGGTTCGGCGGTCGACCACATGTCGAGCTTCGGATCGAACGAGCGCGCCACGCCTTCGACCACAACCATGGTCTTCTGCAACAGCAGCAATTCCGGCCGCGTGCGCATGTCGAACAGGCCGGTCACCTCGAACAACAGCGAGAGCAATTTCGCCATCGAAATATCTTCTGCGGTGCGATTATGGATCGGCTCGCCGATCGCGCGGATGGCCTGGGCGAAGTCTTCGATCGAATGATACGGTGGTACGTAGCCGGCCTCGAAATGAACCTCGGCGGTGCGGTGATAGTCACGGACGATAAAGCCGTGCAAAATTTCCGCCAAAAATAGGCGTTCCTTCGCCCCCAGCCGGCCCATGATGCCGAAGTCGACGGCGATCAGCCGGCCGGCACCGTCGACGAACAAATTGCCGGGATGCATGTCGGCGTGAAAGAAACCGTCGCGCAGCGCATGACGCAAAAACGTCTGGATCAAGACACGCGCCAGATTCGGCAGATCGACGCCTCGGGCTTGCAATCCGGCGCGGTCGGACAGCGGCGTCGCATCGATCCACTCCAACGTCAGCACTTCCTTGGTGGTGCGGTCCCAGTCAACCGGCGGAACGCGAAAATCCGGATCGTCCTTGGTGTTTTCTGCCATTTCAGAGAGCGCCG
>Ga0181525_10000668_pt1 | contig 29851 bp, 45 predicted proteins | sample PEATcosm2014_Bin_48_FD_121100 | JGI IMG/M metagenome (GOLD analysis project Ga0181525, IMG submission 121100) | Peatland microbial communities from MTU Mesocosm Facility, Houghton, MI, USA - PEATcosm2014_Bin06_10_metaG | ecosystem: Environmental > Terrestrial > Soil > Wetlands > Peat | place... | reverse complement strand
CCGCCGTCAGGGCCGCCGAAGGGCGCGAATTTAAGGCGCAGGAAGCTGGAGGCGCCATTACCTCCGCGCCCGGCTTCAACACTGATTTTTGCTTCGTCTACGAATTTCATGTGGTCACTTTTTTAATTTCTACGGAGAGCGGTTCCCTCTCCTCCATGCTCTTTATGGAGGAGAGGGTTAGGGAGAGGAGGTATCTTTTTATCACCCAGCCTCCTCTCCCCAGCCCTCTCCTCCACAAAAAGCGTGGAGGAGAGGGAGCAGCACCGTTGTACACAAATAAAAAAGCCTCATTTTCACGAGGCTTTTTTCAATTTCCAACAACCAGCTTAAGCCGCTGCAACTGCTTCCATCGGCTCAATGCTGACACAGCGTTTGCGCAGCTTGCCTTTGACAGCAAATACAACACGGCCGGGTTTTAATGCATACAAGGTATGATCCTTGCCTAAACCAACATGCATGCCCGGATGAAATTTGGTACCACGCTGTCTCACAATAATTTCACCTGCATTGACAACCTGTCCGCCGTAGCGTTTGATGCCAAGGTATTTGGGGTTTGAGTCGCGGCCATTGCGCGTACTACCGCCAGCTTTTTTATGTGCCATTTTATTCCCCTTACGCTTTTATCTCGGTAATTTTTACTTCGGTATAGTTCTGTCTGTGGCCCTGCCATTTTTCATGGTGCTTACGGCGGCGAAACTTAACCACTTTGATTTTCTTGCGGCGGCCTTCTGAAAGCACAGTCGCAGAAACTTGGCAATTATCCAGGAACGGACGTCCCACAGTCACCTTGTCACCACTGCCTACCATTAATACTTTTTCAAAATTGACAATGCCACCCACTTCTTCAGGCAAGGTTTCAAGCTTTAAGGTATCGCCTTCCTGAACACGGTATTGCTTACCGCCACTTAGAATCACTGCGTACATGTTTAAACTCCTTCGTCTCTGCGGCCAACCATTTCAATAATCGCCATTGGCGCATTATCACCCTTGCGAAAATCACATTTCAGAATACGCAGGTAACCGCCTGGACGTGTTTTGAAAAACGGACCGATATCATTAAACAGCTTGGTGACCATTTCACGGTCGCGCAAACGGGCATAAGCAAGTCTGCGTCTGTGTACGGTATCTTCCTTGGCAAGCGTAATAAGCGGTTCCATCAGCCTTCTTATTTCCTTGGCTTTTGGCAAAGTTGTTTTGATTAATTCATGACGAATGATAGACACCATCATGTTTTTAAACATCGCCGAACGATGACTGCTATTGCGGCTTAATTGCCGCCCACTATTACCATGACGCATAACTGTAAACCCTTTTGTTTGTTGCTACGCAGCTGCTTCTCACAGCTACATTGCCAAGTTAATTATGTTGCCCATCTTTATCATGAGCTGAAGTTGGCGCACGCCATCCTTCAATTTTTGTACCCAAACCCAAGCCGTGAGCAGCAAGCACATTCTTGATCTCAGTCAATGATTTCTTGCCGAGGTTTGGTGTTTTCAATAAGTCTGATTCAGTACGCTGTACCAGATCACCAATAAAGAAAATGTTTTCTGCTTTCAGACAGTTTGCTGAACGCACAGTTAATTCAAGATCATCCACTGGACGATAATAAATTGGGTTCACTGCATCTTCACGAGAAGCTTTTTCATGTACCAAAGGTGCAGACTGCAAATCCACGAAGGCTGCCAATTGCTGTTGCAGAATGGTAGCAGAGCGGCGTATCGCTTCTTCTGGATCCAGTGTGCCATTGGTTTCAAGATCAATGACTAATTTATCAAGGTCAGTACGCTGTTCAACACGCGCATTTTCCACAGTGTAAGCAACGCGGCGGACAGGACTAAAGCTAGCATCAAGATGCAGAGCACCAATGACAGCCTTGTTTTCAGTCTTTGGATCACGCGTGATAGCAGGTTGATAACCTCTGCCCAGCACAACTTTTAAAGTCATGTTGAGAGAACCGCTTTCATTCAAGTGTGCAATCACGTGTGATGGATTCACAATTTCCACATCATGCTCAGCTTCAATATCACCGGCAGTCACAACACCAGGTCCGGTTTTTGCAAGCTTGAGCTGCACTTCCTGACGACCGTGCATCTTGATGGCAACACCCTTGAGATTTAATAAAATCTCAACAACATCTTCTTGCACACCAGGAATGGCACCGTATTCATGTAATACGCCGTCAATTTTAACTTCTCTGATGGCAGCTCCTGGCATGGAAGAAAGCAATATTCTACGCAGAGTATTTCCCAGCGTGTGACCGAAACCGCGTTCCAACGGCTCCAGCGTGATCTTTGCATGAAATGGCGAAATCGTCTCAACAGCGATTTCACGAGGTGTTAAAAAATCAAATGGAGTATTTTGCATGTAACAACCTCTCTATCCCAGTAGTGACTATTTAGAGTAAAGTTCAACGATTAATTGTTCGTTAACATCCGGCGGCAAACGATCTCTGTCTGGCGCAGATTTGAATGTGCCCGCAAACGCAGCAGCATCCACTTCCAGCCAATCGCACGCAGGTCTTGCCTGTGCGAGTGTTAAAGCAGATTGAATACGAAGCTGGGTTTTCGAACCTTCACGCACACTGACAACATCACCTGATGATAGTAAGTAAGATGGAATGTTGACTGACTTGCCATTCACTAAAATACTGCCGTGTGTGACCAATTGTCTTGCTTCAGCACGAGTTGAACCAAAACCCATTCTGTAAACAACGTTATCCAGTCTGCGTTCCAGCAGCTTTAACAGATTTTCACCTGTCGACCCTTTCAGACGTGTTGCCTTTTTAAAATAGTTTTCAAATTGACGTTCTAAAATGCCGTATATTCTGCGGACTTTTTGCTTCTCACGTAATTGCAAACCATGTTCTGTTTCACGGCCGCGTCTTGCACCGTGCTGACCTGGAGCTGTGTCCAGTTTACATTTTGAATCGAGTGATCTAACACCGCTTGTGAGTGAAAGATCCATTTTTTCCCTGCGGGAAAGTTTGCATCGAGGACCTAAATACCGTGCCATGCTCTATCTCCTACACGCGTCGCTTTTTGGGCGCGCGGCAACCATTAAAAGGAATACCCGTTACATCTGTGATGGAAATGACTTTCAATCCCACAGCATGCAGTGCGCGAATTGCAGATTCTCTGCCAGGACCTGGGCCCTTGACACGTACCTGCACGTTTTTCATTCCGAAATTATCTACAACTGCCTGACCTGCTTTCTGGGCTGCTTCGCCGGCTGCATAAGGAGTTGATTTGCGTGAACCGCGGTAGCCGCAGTTTGCAGCACTGGTCCAGGCAACTGCATTGCCCTGAACATCGGTAATGGTAACGATAGTGTTGTTAAAAGATGAATATATGTGCGCAATACCATCGCTGATCTGACGCTTCACCTTTTTACGTGATTTTCCTGTAGCAGCAGGCGCAGATTTACTAGCGGATTTTGCTTTGCTTGCTCCGCCTGTTGACCCTGAATCTTCTGTCGATTCGTCAACCGCCTTGGCTGCTGGTTTCACAGATGCTGTTTCTTGTGTATTTGCCATCTTGCTTATCTACCTTTTATTTGCCTTTTCTTTTGCCTTTACGTGTCCGTGCGTTGGTTTTGGTACGCTGGCCGCGACAGGGTAATCCACGCTTATGACGTGTGCCGCGATAAGTACCTAATTCCACCAGACGTTTGATATTCATTGCCACTTCACGGCGCAAATCACCTTCTACACGAACCTTCATTACTTCGCTGCGCAAGCCTTCGAGTTCGCCTTCAGTCAAGTCTTTTACTTTTTTTGATGGATCAATCCTTGCCGATTCACACATCACTCGAGCACGATTTCTTCCAATCCCATATATAGCAGTCAGCCCTATAACCACGTGCTTCTGCATTGGGATAATTACGCCTGCAATACGAGCAGCCATCTATTCACTCCTAACTTTCTTACTGGATTATCATTACAAACATGCAAAAAGTGCATGAGTGTACTATTCAATTCTAAAAGAATCAACCTTGTCTTTGCTTATGACGCTTTTCTTTGCAAATAATTCGAACGGTATTTTTCCGCTTAATAATTTTGCAATTGCGGCATATTTTTTTGACAGACGCGCCTACTTTCATTTCACACCTCTTAAATATCTAACGAGTTAAACCACCACCCCGTAAATTTGCCTTTTTTAACAATGACTCGTACTGGTAAGACATGATATGTGCCTGTACCTGAGCCATGAAATCCATTACCACGACCACAATAATCAGCAAGGATGTACCGCCAAAATAAAATGGCACGTTCCAAGCCAGAATCAGAAACTCGGGCAAAAGACAGACGAGGGTCACGTAAATTGCACCGACCAAGGTCAGCCGAGTCATGACGGTATCTATATAACGTGCCGTCTGTTCGCCTGGGCGTATTCCAGGAATAAAAGCTCCTGATTTTTTCAAATTGTCTGCTGTTTCCTTGGGGTTAAACACTAGCGCCGTATAAAAAAAGCAGAAGAAAATAATGCCGGCACTGAATAACAACATGTGCAAAGGCTGTCCCTGCTGCAAAGACACGCTCAAAGTGCTTAGCCATTCCATGCCTTTTGTACCGCCAAACCACTGGGCAATACTGGCTGGAAACATGATAAGACTGGAGGCAAAAATCGGTGGGATCACACCAGCCATGTTAACTTTCAACGGCAGATGTGAACTCTGGGCCGAATATATCTTGCCGCCTTGCATACGCTTTGCATAATTGATGGTGATGCGGCGCTGCGCACGCTCCATGAACACCACACAAGCAATCACAGCAAATACGGCTGCAACAATTAATAATAAAACGATAACCTGTAACTGACCTTCTCTGACCTGCTCAAGTGTTCTACCGAGAGCCGAAGGCAAACCGGCCACAATACCTGCAAAGATAATCATGGAAATACCATTACCTATGCCGCGCTCAGTCATTTGCTCGCCTAACCACATCAGAAACATGGTGCCTGTCACCAGTGTCAGTGTCGTCGTCATGTAAAAAGAAAGACTCGCCTCAATTGCGACACCATTTGCCACCAGCATTTTGGTAATACCAATTGCCTGGAAGGCTGAAAGTATCACTGTTCCGTAGCGTGTATATTTATTAATTTTTCGCTGGCCGGATTCACCTTCCTTTCTCAGTTCTGAAAGGCTGGGCGATAACACTGTCAATAATTGAATAATAATCGACGCTGAAATATACGGCATGATGCCCAATGCAAAAATACTAAAGCGCATGAGCGCGCCGCCGGAAAACATATTAAACAAGCCAACAAGATTATTTTGCTGACCGTTAAATAATTCCTGCAACCGCTGGGGATTCAAACCTGGAACGGGAATATACGAACCAACTCTGAATACTATAATCGCCAGTAAAACGAAAAGCAGACGATATTTTAAGTCTGCCAATCCGCTTAATGCATTATTTCCACTCTTCCTGCCAACTGTCATTTACTTACGCCTCAACTTTTCCCTTTGCCGCTTCAATTGCCTTTTTGGCGCCGGCAGTGACTGCTATACCGCGAACAGTAATCGCGCGATTCAGCTCGCCTGATCCAACGATTTTGACTTCTTTGACATCGAATCTGATGAGGCCTGCATTTCTGAGCATGGCCAAGTCTATAGTGGTTTCAGTGAGGCTGTTGAGATCGGATAAATAAATTTCATCGCGATATAAAGCCTGGCGTGAACGAAAACCGGATTTTGGTATACGGCGCTGCATAGGCATCTGACCGCCTTCAAATCCAACTTTGTGATAACCGCCTGCTCTTGCACGCTGACCCTTGTGACCGCGACCGCAAGTCTTGCCTTTACCTGAACCAATGCCGCGACCTAGCCGCTTGCTTTTTGTTTTTGACCCAGGAGCTGGCTGTAAAGTATTGAGATGCATCTTTACGTCCTCTAATTATTTGTCTTGCCCAAGTAATAATTCTTCTACCGTTTTGCCGCGCTTTGCAGCAACGTATTCTGGCGTGGTAATGCTGGATAAAGCCTTGAGGGTTGCTCTCACCACGTTTACCGGATTGGATGAACCACCAATCTTGGAAAGAACGTTTTTAATGCCTAAGACTTCACAGACTGCGCGCATTGCACCACCGGCGATGATACCTGTACCGTCTGATGCAGGTTTCATGAATACGCGAGTTGCGCCATGCTTGCCTGTCACCTGATGATGAATAGTGTCGCCTTTAAGCACAACATGACGCATGTTTTTGCGGGCATTATCGAGTGCTTTCTGAATGGCAACAGGAACTTCACGTGCCTTGCCGCGGCCTATGCCGACACCGCCTTTGCCGTCGCCGACAACTGTTACGGCACCAAAGCTCATAATCTTACCGCCTTTTACTACTTTGGTATGACGTGACACTGCAACCAGTTTTTCTGTGTAGCCGTCACCTTTACTTTGATCTGCTGCTGCCATATCTTCACCTTAACCTTAAAATTCCAACCCAGTTTCTCTTGCTGCATCTGCTAATGCCTTGATGCGGCCGTGGTATACAAATCCTGCGCGGTCAAATGCAACAGATTTAATACCTGCTTCAAGGGCTCTTTTGGCAATCAGCTTTCCAACTTCTTTGGCAGCTTCTACATTGCCTGTTGTTTTAAGCGACTTTTTCAAGTCCTTGTCCAGCGTGGATGCACAAACCAATGTTTTTGCACCATCTGATGATGTGACTTGCGCATACATGTGACGCGGTGTTTTAAACACGGTCAAACGTGTCACTTCCAGCTCACGAATTTTCATTCTCGTGCGCTTTGCTCTGCGTAATCTTGATACTTGCTTAGTCATTACTGCTCACCTTCTTACGTTATTTCTTCTTGGTTTCCTTGATCTCGATTACTTCATTCGCGTAACGCACACCTTTACCTTTGTAAGGTTCAGGCGGACGTATTGCTCTGATCTTTGCACCGACGAGACCAACCAATTCTTTGTTTGTACCCTTGATAATAATTTCTGTCTGCGTGGGTGTTTCAATTGTGATGCCTTCTGGAACATGAAAATCTGTTGGATGTGAAAATCCCAGATTCAATGACAACACTTTGCCCTTGCCTTGTGCACGATAACCAACACCTACTAATGTAAGCTTGCATTCAAAGCCTTGTGACACACCGTGAATAACATTGTGTATATTTGCGCGAACCGTACCAGCTATGGATTTATAAAGTTTGACACTTTTACCCGTGAGCACTTTTCTGGTTTCACTTTTCGGTGTCACTTTCACCTGATTGCTTTCAACAGCCACGTGTACATACGGATGCAGATCAATAGACAAATGACCCTTGGGTCCTTTGGCGGATAATGTCTCACCCTGGCCTTCTTTCGAGATCTTGATCTCTACGCCGGAAGGAACCACAACCGGCTTTCTTCCAATTCGTGATGTTCTTTCATTCGCTGACGTTGTCATACTCACTCCTACTCGACCGTGCATAAAACTTCACCGCCAACTTTATTGGCACGCGCAGTTTTATCTGACATCACTCCTTTAGGAGTGGAAACAATCGCAATTCCCAAACCGCCGCGGACTAACGGAAGATCATCGTATCCTTTATAGATACGAAGAGCCGGTCGGCTGACACGATCAATTTTTTCAATTACGGGACGGCCTTGATGATATTTAAGCGCAACCTGTAATTTTTTCTTGTTGTTGCCGGCATCGAGAACCTCAATACTGCCAACATAGCCTTCGTTTTTTAAGACGTTAAGAATTTCATTTTTTAAGTTGGAATGCGGCATGCAAACTGTCTGAATACCCATCATCTGGGCATTCCGTATGCATGTCAGCATATCTGAAACTGGGTCTTGTAATGACATGTGTTACCTCTGTCTTCTCTTATGTTACCAACTCGCCTTATGCATGCCTGGAACCATACCGCTAATGGTAGCGGCCCTCATATGCAGCCTGCACAAGCCTGTTAATCTATTGTAAGCACGAGGACGGCCGCACATTTTGCAGCGGTTACGCCTTCTTGTTGGACTGGAATCTCTTGGAAGCGCCTGTAATTTCTGCATGGCTTCCCAGCGGTCCTTGTCACTTAAGTGAATATTGCTGACATCTTCTCTTAATTTGTCGCGCAGAGGACGCAAGCGATTCACAAGTTTGATACGTCTTTCATTACGGTTTCTAACGGATTTTTTTGCCATGTCCTTAACTCACTTCTTTCTCTCTAAAAGGAAAATTAAATGCCCGCAAGAGAGCAAATGCTTCTTTGTTCGTGGCAGCCGAGGTGGTGATGGTGATATCCATTCCTCTGATTGCATCAATCTTGTCGTATTCAATTTCAGGAAATACGATCTGTTCCTTGATGCCTAAACTGTAATTGCCGCGACCATCAAATGATCTTGCACTCACGCCGCGAAAGTCACGAACACGAGGCAGGGCAATCGCAATTAATCTATCCAGAAATTCATACATCTTCGCGCGGCGCAGTGTCACCTTGCAGCCTATCGGCCAGTTTTCACGAATCTTAAAACCAGCGATGGATTTGCGCGATAATGTCTGCACAACTTTTTGACCTGTAATCTTTTCCAGATCTCCAATTGCATTCGTTAAAATTTTCTTATCAACAGCTGCTTCACCCACACCCATATTGATAGTGATTTTTTCAATATGTGGAACTTGCATCACAGATGTGTAGCCAAATTCTTTTTTGAGTTTTGGCACAATTTCCTTGCGGTATAAATCTTGCAACCTTGGCATAGCTACAGTTTTACTCATTTTTACTTCGCCTCAATTACCTGGTCGCTTGCTTTGAGAAAACGCACACGCTGACCATCTTTTAAAATACGTATTCCAACCTTGCTGCCTTTTTGGGTGCTTTGGTCGTAAACCATGACATTTGAACGATCAATCGGCATGGCTTTTGAAACGATTCCGCCGCGCTCGCCAGTGTTGGGATTTGCCTTCACGTGTTTCTTCGCAAGGTTAATGCCTTCAACAAGCAATTTTCGTCCGCCGTCAACGAGCGAGAGAACTGAACCTCTCTTGCCCTTGTCTTTTCCTGTGGTGACAATGATCTCATCACCTTTTTTAATCTTGTTCATGATCGCTTCTCTTTAATCTGCTTTAGAGTACTTCTGGAGCCAACGATATAATCTTCATAAAGTTATCTCCGCGCAGCTCTCTGGTAATAGGACCGAATACACGCGTTCCAATAGGCTGTAATTGCGCATTCAGCAGCACAACAGCATTTTCATCAAAACGTATGGATGAACCGTCTGCTCTGCGCACACCCTTTTTAGTTCTAACGATAACAGCATTCAGAACTTCGCCTTTCTTGACCTTGCCTCGTGGAATAGCTTCTTTAACAGAAACCTTGATTACATCTCCAATACCAGCATACCGGCGTCGAGTGCCACCTAACACTTTTATACACATGACACGACGTGCACCGCTGTTATCAGCCACATCGAGCACTGTTTGCATCTGAATCATGCTTTACTCCAACTTCATTCACGAGCCGTTTTTTGAGCCCGCCAATATTATCATGTTTAAATAAAAATAAAAGCTAAAATACAACATCTTTTGCTGCTCTCGTCCCTCACCTTCACGCTCTTTATGGAGGAGAAGATTAGAGACAGCTCTCTCCTCCAGTAAAAACGCGCTGGAGGAGAGGGAGCAACCAATTACCATCTTTTCGCGATTAATTATTGCGATTGGAAAGGTGTCTCAGGTGTTATTGTTGTACTTCTCTTTTAAGTATTTCTACCAACTTCCAGCGCTTTAATCTGGAAAGCGGGCGAGTTTGCTGAATAATAACGACATCTCCCATTTGACAGGAATTGTCTTCATCATGAGCATACATTTTGGAAAAACGACGCACATATTTTCCGTATAACGGGTGCTTAACCTTGCGTTCAATCTGAACAACAATTGTCTTGTTCATTTTGTTGCTAACAACCGTGCCGGTTATTGTGCGCTGATCGTTTACTTGTTCAACTGCTTTTTGTTCCGTCATACTGGTAAACCTTTTTGTTGCAGAATGGTTTTAATGCGGGCAATTGACACTCTTGTTTTTTTGAACAAGTTTGCCTTGGGTGCCTGCCCTGTTCCTTTCTGGATACGTAAATTAAATTGCTCTTTCAACAAAGCAAGTAATTCGTTGTTAAGATCTTCTTTACTCATTTCTCGTAATTCACTGGCTTTCATTACATTATCGTCCGCGCTACAAATGCTGTTTTAATCGGTAATTTGGCTGCAGCAAGTGTTAATGCTTCGCGTGCCAAATCTTCTGTTACCCCTTCAATTTCAAACATCATGCGGCCAGGCTGTACCAATGCAACCCAGAATTCGACCGCACCCTTGCCTGAACCCATTCTGACTTCCAGGGGTTTTTTGGTAATTGGCTTGTCTGGGAAAATGCGTATCCAGACTTTACCGCCGCGCTTGATATGACGAGACATGGCACGACGGGCAGCTTCGAGTTGTCTGGCAGTAATTTTGCCAAAATCCAGCGCCTTCAAGCCGTATTCACCATAACTGACTTTTGTTCCGCGAGTGGCAACACCACGATTGCGGCCCTTAAACTGTTTGCGATATTTTGTACGCTTTGGCTGCATCATGGATTACTTCTCCTGCTTACCAGTTTTTTCGGTGGTTTCTGTCTGGGCTGCCATTTTATCTCCCAGAATCTCACCCTTGAATATCCAGACTTTTACGCCAATTACACCGTAGGTTGTGTAAGCTTCACCCAATGCGTAATCAATATCCGCACGGAAAGTCTGCAAAGGTACGCGGCCTTCACGATACCATTCGGTACGTGCAATTTCAGATCCGCCTAATCTTCCGCTCACACTAATCTTGATGCCAAGCGCGCCTGAACGAAGTGCGGTTGTCACTGCACGCTTCATGGCACGTCTGAACATGATTCTTCTTTCAAGCTGCTGCGCAACAGAGTCTGCAACAAGTTTTGCATCAAGCTCAGGCTTGCGCACTTCTTCAATGCTGACATGAACAGGTACATTCACAATTTTGCTGATATCATCACGCAAGGCTTCTACTTCTTTGCCGCTCTTGCCGATAATCACGCCAGGTCTTGCGCTATATACGGTGACACGTGCATTACGCGCCGGTCTATCAATCTGAATACGGCTAATGCCTGCCTGCGCCAGTTTCTTTTTCAGGTAATCTCTCACCTTGATATCTGCGCACAAGGTATCAGAAAAATCTTTTGCCGCTGAATACCATCTGGATGACCAGTCTTTAACAATACCTAAGCGTATGCCAACTGGATTAACTTTTTGACCCATTACCTCTTACTCCTCATCCGATAATACGATTGTGACATGGCACGTCGGCTTTAAGATTCGAGCACCGCGTCCTTTCGCCTTGGCTTGCATACGTTTGTATGTCGGGCCCTGGTCGGCGTAAATTGTAGCAATTTTTAGTTCATCTATATCTGCGCCATGATTGTGTTCGGCATTGGCAATTGCTGAATCCAGCAATTTTTTCAATACGGCTGCTGAACGCTTGCGGCTAAATTTCAATACATCTAGCGCACGCTCAATGGGCAGGCCGCGGACCTGGTCACACACAAGACGACACTTTTGCGGTGACAATCTGGCAAATTTAAGTTTCGCTGCAACTTGCATTCTCTCATTCCTCTTTTATATTCGGTCTTACTCTGACGGCTTGGACGCTTCTTCTGCGCCCTTCGCTTTTCTGTCGCCAGAATGCCCGCGAAATGTACGGGTAATGGCAAACTCACCGAGCTTGTAACCCACCATGTTTTCAGTCATGTAAACAGGTACATGCAATCTGCCATTGTGGATGGCGATGGTTAAACCCACCATTTCCGGCACAACCATGGATCGTCTCGACCATGTTTTAATTGGCCGCTTATCATTTGTTGCAACGGCCTTCTCTACTTTTTTCAGCAGATGATTATCTACAAATGGTCCTTTTTTAATTGAACGTGGCACGCTGACACCTCATACACAATTAGTTAAAGTTATACTTTGCTGCTTTCCCGTACGATAAATTTGGCTGTACGCTTGTTGCGGCGTGTTTTGTAACCTTTGGTTGGCACACCCCAAGGACTAACAGGATGACGTCCACCCTTTGTTCTTCCTTCACCACCACCATGCGGATGGTCGATAGGGTTCATCGCCGTACCTCTGACAGTTGGGCGTATGCCTCTATGTCTTTTCGCACCCGCCTTGCCGAGAGATCGCAGGTTATGTTCAGAATTACTGACTTCACCGACTACCGCTTTGCATTCAGATAATACTTTACGCATTTCGCCTGAGCGCAAACGCAAGGTTGCATACGTTCCTTCACGCGCAATCAACTGTACAGATGCGCCTGCACTACGCGCCATTTTTGCACCGCCGCCTGGCTGCATCTCAATGCAATGTACGGTTGAACCAACAGGAATGTTTGCTAAAGGCAAACAGTTGCCTGTCTTGATTGCAACATCACGTCCTGATGCAACTTCATCGCCAGCCTTAATTCCATTTGGCGCAATCATGTAACGTCTTTCGCCGTCTGCGTATAACAATAATGCGATAAACGCGCTGCGGTTTGGATCATATTCAAGACGTTCTACTTTTGCTGTAACACCGTCTTTATCACGCTTGAAATCTATCACGCGATATTTTTGTTTGTGTCCGCCGCCTATGTGTCTGCATGTGATGCGGCCCTGGTTATTCCTGCCGCCAGTTTTTGATTTTTTAACAAGCAGCGGAGCATACGGTTCGCCCTTGTGTAAATCTTTATTGACCACCTTGATTGCAAAACGCGTTCCCGGTGATGTGGGTGACTGTTTAACAAGTGCCATTATTGCGCTCCCATGATTTCAAGCTTTTGGTCCGCTTGCAGAGTCACGTAAGCCTTTTTCCAGCCTTTACGCTTGCCTTCCATACCCTTGAACATCTTTTTCTTTGGTCTGACATTCACAATGCGAACAGTTTTAACTTTTGCATTAAATAAATGTTCGATTGCATCTTTCACTTCAGGTTTGCTTGCATCATTGATGACCTGAAAGACATATTCATTTCTTTTTTCCATGCCTACCGTCGCTTTTTCAGAAATATGCGGCGATAAGATTACCTGTAAAAGTCGTTCCTGGTTCATTTCAGCAAACCCTCTATTTCTTTAATTGCTGCCTGTGTAATCACCACTTTGTCTGCACCGACTAATACGACTGGATCTGTTGCAGCTGCTGCTGCATCCAATGCATCTACGTGATACAGATTACGGGCAGATAAATACAGATTCTGCGGAACAGCATCTGCAACGATCACAACTCTGCCTTCAATTTTCATGTCATTCATTTTCTTGACTAATGACTTTGTTTTTGGCTGATCTATTTCAAATGCTTCCACGACCATCAATCTGTCCTGACGAATTAATTCAGAGAAGATGGAACGCAAAGCACCCTTGTACATTTTCTTGTTTACTTTCTGCTTGTAGCATCTTGGCTTGGCTGCAAACACGATACCGCCTTTACGCCAGATTGGGCTGCGGATGGTACCCGCACGCGCACGGCCTGTGCCTTTTTGCTTGAAGGGCTTGATGCCGCCGCCGCTAACTTCAGCACGTGTTTTTTGCGCCTTGGTTCCAGCACGGCCTGCAGCCATGTAGGCTGTCACGACCTGATGAATCAGGGCTTCATTAAATTCGCAGGCAAAAATATCGTCTGCGAGATCAACTTTCTTTTTTGTATTCGAGATTGCTAGTTCCACTGTCCTCTCCTCAGTCGCTCTTCTTTATTGCTTTGCGGATAACGACGTATGCATTGGTACCGCCGGGAACCGCACCCCTGACGAGCACAAGATTTTTCTCTGCATCAATCTTGACGATTCTTTGTGACAATATGGTTCGCTGCACATCACCCAGATGTCCTGACATCTTTTTGCCTTTAAAAACCTTACCAGGCGATTGTCTTTGACCGATAGAACCAGGTGCACGATGCGATAGAGAGTTACCGTGTGAGTTATCTTGTCCACGGAAATGATGACGCTTGATCGCGCCTGCATAACCCTTACCCTTGGTCACACCGGTGACATCTACAAACTGACCGGCTTCAAAACGGTCTGCCTTTAATTCGGAACCGACTGTAATGCCTTCCATTTGCTTTTCATCTGCAACACGGAATTCATGCAGCTCATCTCCAGGCTCAACACCCGCTTTGGCAAAATGCCCAGCTTCTGCCTTGCTCAAACGTGAACGCTTGCAAGTACCAGCAGTCACCTGAATTGCTGCATAACCATCGTTATCCAGAGTTTTAACCTGGGTCACACGATTCGGCAGCACTTCAATTACTGTGACAGGAATTGAACTTCCATCTTCGGTAAACACACGGGTCATCCCGCATTTTTTTCCCACTAAACCTATTGTCATTTTTATCGCCTCAATCTTCCGCATCCACACTGATTTGCACGTCAACACCGGCAGCAAGATCAAGCTTCATCAGTGCATCAATTGTTTTATCAGTGGGTCGATTAATATCTACCACACGCTTATGAGTACGCAGTTCGTACTGATCTCGCGCATCTTTGTCCGCATTGGGGGCGATACAAATGGTGTATCGCTCAATACGTGTTGGCAGCGGAATCGGACCGCGAACCTGCGCTCCGGTTCTTTTTGCTGTGTCCACAATTTCTCTCGTGGATTTATCAATCAGCCGATGATCGAATGATTTCAACCGAATGCGTATTCTCTGACTCTTTCTTGCTATTGCCATGGTTTGTTTACTCAATCACTTTAGCGACAACACCAGCACCGACCGTACGGCCACCTTCGCGAATTGCAAATCGCACACCTTCTTCCATCGCCACCGGCGCAATGAGCGTGACCACCATCTTGATGTTATCGCCTGGCATCACCATCTCTACTCCTTCCGGTAACTCGCACGCACCCGTCACGTCTGTCGTTCTGAAGTAAAACTGGGGTCGATAGCCCTTGAAGAATGGAGTATGACGTCCGCCTTCTTCCTTCGACAGAACGTATACTTCCGCCTCGAATTTCGTGTGGGGCGTTATACTACCCGGCTTTGCCAGTACTTGTCCACGTTCAACTTCTTCTCGCTTCGTTCCGCGCAACAATACACCAACGTTATCGCCCGCCTGACCCTGATCCAGCAGCTTCCTGAACATTTCAACGCCGGTGCAAGTCGTCTTAAGTGTCGGTTTCAAACCAACAATTTCAAGTTCTTCACCCACTTTTACAATGCCTCTCTCAATACGACCGGTCACAACCGTACCACGGCCTGAGATGGAAAATACGTCTTCAATTGGCAGCAAAAAGGGCTTGTCGACTGGACGGTCCGGGATTGGAATGTAATCATCCAGCACTTCCACCAGCTTCATGATCGCTGGCACACCTATGTCTGATGTGTCGCCTTCGAGTGCCTTCAATGCACTGCCTTTTACAATAGGAGTCTTGTCGCCCGGGAATTGGTATTGGGTCAGAAGATCTCTCACTTCCATTTCCACCAGTTCCAGCAGTTCCGCATCATCCACCATGTCGGCCTTGTTTAAGAACACAACGATGTAGGGCACGCCTACCTGTCTTGCCAGCAGAATGTGTTCACGGGTTTGCGGCATCGGGCCGTCCGCTGCAGAGACAACGAGAATTGCGCCGTCCATCTGTGCTGCACCGGTAATCATGTTCTTTACGTAGTCGGCATGGCCTGGGCAGTCGACGTGTGCGTAATGTCTTTTGGCTGACTGGTATTCCACGTGTGCAGTGGCAATCGTGATACCGCGCGCTTTTTCTTCAGGTGCCGCATCAATCTGGTCGTACGCTCTTGCTTCGCCGCCGAATGCTTTTGCCAAGACACTGGTCAGTGCTGCTGTCAGGGTTGTTTTGCCGTGGTCAACGTGACCAATAGTGCCTACGTTAACGTGCGGTTTATTACGTTCAAATGTTGCCTTTGACATCGAGTGCGCTCCTCTCTCAAATTAAGCAAATTAAGCCGCCATCATCCCAGCCCACAACCGGAATCGAACCGGTCACCTCTTCCTTACCAAGGAAGTGCTCTACCGACTGAGCTATGTGGGCACCGAATCAGCGGGTGATGGGAATCGAACCCACGCTATCAGCTTGGAAGGCTGAAGTTCTACCATTGAACTACACCCGCATCTAGTTACCAGAAACTGGAATCCCGCAGTATGCATCAGCAATCCAGTTTCTGGTATCCAGAAAAACATTCTAATGGAGGGGGAAGGATTCGAACCTTCGAAGGCGTAAGCCGTCAGATTTACAGTCTGATCCCTTTGGCCGCTCGGGAACCCCTCCGTAAAAACGAGGGTGAATTTTGCTTGATGATATTTGCTATGTCAATGAGAGTTGAAATAAATAGTTAAAGCCTATTCCAAAACTCGGCAGATGTCAGATTTGGAATAAGCTTATTCTGTTGCGAAAGAAGATCCGCATCCACAGGTTGTCTTCGCATTTGGATTGCGAATAATAAATTGCTCACCCTCAATATCTTCCTTGTAATCAATCTCAGCGCCTGCAAGATACTGAAAACTGAGCGGATCAACGAGTAATTGCACAGTGGCTGCATCCACGACTTTTGATACCACTGTGTCATCCGGCTGGATAGCTTCATCAAACGTAAAACCATATTGAAAGCCTGAACAGCCGCCGCCTGTTACATAGGCGCGTAATTTCAGATCGGGATTGCCTTCTTCCTGGATAAGTTCCAGCACTTTTGCTGCTGCATTATGGGTAAAGATTAATGGGTCGGTCATCATGCGGGCGCTACCTCGTTTTGGGGGATGATACAGAATTGCAGTTACTTTTGCCATGCGCAATGTATAATCCGCCAACAATTAACACTAAGGCCTGTCAGGAGAACATACATGCTCTGGATCAAAGCACTGCACATCATCTTCATGGTCACCTGGTTTGCCGGTTTATTTTATTTGCCGCGATTATTCGTTTATCACGCCATGGCCGAAGACAGCATCAGCATTGCGCGCTTTAAAATCATGGAAAGAAAATTATATTTCGGCATCATGACACCAGGCGCTGTACTCACTCTTTTGTTTGGGCTCATGATTATCAGTTACGATCCGCACGGTTATATGCAAAACATTTGGCTGCATATCAAATTAAGCCTAGTCGTGCTACTGCTGGTATTTCATATTTATCTGGGGAAATGCCTGTTTGCATTCAAGGCTGACCAAAACACTCACGGGCACGTTTTTTATCGCGTGATTAACGAAATACCCGTGATATTTTTAGCTGCGATTGTGATATTAGCCGTGGTCCGACCCTTTGGACTAATCGGACACTAAATCAACCGTTGCTGGATCTGCTGAAGCTTAAACTTACACGGCTCTTTTTTGTAGTCTCTTCAGAATCTGCCAGATACTCTTCTTCAATCACTGCTCTGCGAGGATCCACTGATGCTCGCAGAAAACCGTGACCCGATTTCGTGATACTCGGAACAGTGTCACGCTTTTCTGATTTGTTTTGCTGAGTATTTTCTTTTTCGTTCTCCGCGCTGGCTTTCATCCTCTCCAGCAACGGATTCGATCCCATGGACTTCGACATTTCATCCCAGGTAACCACCTGTACATTTTTATTTTTACGCTGCACCATTTTCGCCTGATATGTTGCGTATCCATATCCTATGCCCGCAGAAACAGCGGCTACCAGTGCCACAGAAGCTGCTGTCACAACAGCAATACCAGCAAGAATTGCAGCTGAATGCGTTACCCCAAAAAGCACAGCACCTACCACACCAAACACGAGAGGCAAACCACCGCCAGAGGCTGCGCCTGCAACAATGATGCCGGCAACCACCAATCCAACGGCTGCTCCAATTAAAATATTTCTAAGCGGTCTGTGATAAACACTGGGGCTGACATAAGTAGCAGAATCAACCGTATCAACTTCTTCGTGGTCTCTCAATTCTATTACATCTTCTTGAGGATTCAGCACTGCTTGCACGGCAGCCTGAAGCTGCGGGATTTTATTCAAAGGCACAAAAAGACAAGGATAGGCAACACCCTTTTTATCATCGTGAATATATTTAAATTCAAATTCGTCTTCGTTAATCAGTTGCTTTTGAATCTGTTTATATTGCTCTCTTAAGTTTCGCGGAAACTGAATACCGATGGCTTTTTCATTAAAACTATTTGCCGCCGGGCTGATGCGAATACCTTTGAAATGTTTTTGAAGTTCTTCTTCGAACTCAAAAATGGTTTGCCCGTTAACGCACTTATTCAAAAGCCAGGAGTCATCCAAAGCTAGCGTCATTCGATACTGAGGCCAAGGCTGCACCACATCTTTTAATCTGCGATCTTTTCTTATCCGTCCATCATCAAAATTCAGCGTTTCTATTTCCAACTGCTGGAAATTATCCGCCGCACTAACGTAAAAAGCGCCGTCAGGAAAATCGCTGACCTGGACATTTTCTTCCGCACCATTTTTTTCGTTGAATACCTGCGGCACAACAGTCGTTGTGATATTTCGCGGCTCAGCATCCAGCGGCGCTATTCTGGAATTGAAATCGCCGATGATAATGGAGGGGATTTTTTCCTGCGATCTAAAAAATTCTCTTAGGCTGTTTTCCATATGATGTGGAAATGGATTGTAAACACCCCAGATGTTGTGAATATTAAATTCATTATCATCTGCGTCTGCTAATTTTACTGTGCATATTCTTCTTTCATCATCGCAATCACTTGCCACAAACCTGTATTTTCTCTTGTGATAACAAGTAACCATGTCAGCTCTTTCACTAACAAATTCCCAATCTTCGCCAAGACAGTTTTTTAATGATGGCGCAATTAAATCAACAATTGTTTCCTGCAATACAATCACACCAACATCGTAGAGCGCGGCACCCTGTGCCAACCCCAAAGCGATCCTTCGATATCTTTGTTGCGCTTCATCATCTGTTTCCTCTGGTGTGTTTTTTGGATGCACACCCGAACAGAGAGCAGGCCCAAGCGTGTTGAGAGAAATAATATTGATATTATTATGCTGCACCAATATCGGCACATGATCGGAATACGCAGGCACAAAACCCTGAGCAACTTCTGCAACCGTTGGTAATATAACGTGCCTTCTTGGATGTAAGTCATTTCGCAGCATATTATTAATTCTCTCGTTTTATGGTTAGATAAAACACACGATTATACAGGCAAAACCAGCATTGAGATTAAGATAAGCTTAACGCAGCAAACACCTTTTCCGCGGCCTGCAAAGTGTGATTAATTTCCGTATCTCCATGAACAGATGAGACAAATCCCACTTCAAATGCAGACGGCGCGAGATACACGCCTTCTTGCAACATGGCATGGAAGAAACGCCTGAATAATTCGATATTGCATTTTTTAACATCGGCTTCTGAAGTAATTTGCGCTGCATCAGTGAAGAAAAGACCGAATAAACCGCCGACTGCATGCGTCAGCAATGGAATATTCGCTGCACGCGCGCACTCTGCAAATCCTTGCGCAAGTTTTTGTGTTTGCGCAGTTAATTGCGGATAAAAATCCGGCTGCGTAATAAGTTCAAGCTGCGCAAGACCGCCAGTCATAGCAATGGGATTACCTGATAAAGTTCCCGCCTGATAAACCGGACCAAGAGGTGCAATCGCCTGCATGATTTCCTTGCGGCCGCCAAATGCACCAACAGGAAAACCGCCGCCTATGATTTTTCCTAATACGGTTAAATCCGGCGTCACTTTATAGTGCGCTTGCGCACCACCAAGACCAACACGAAAACCCGTGATGACTTCATCAAAGATCAACACGCTATCGTATTGATCGCATAACTCGCGCAAGCCTTGCAGAAAACCAGGCTCTGGCAGCACGCAATTCATATTGCCCGCGACAGGTTCGACGATAACGCAGGCAATTTCTTTTCCGTATGTTTTGAATAATGTTTTGACGCTTTCAAGATCATTAAAATCTGCGACTAAAGTATGCTGCGCGAGACTTTCTGGCACGCCTGCTGAATCAGGCACGCCTAATGTTAATCCGCCTGATCCTGCTGCAACTAATAAACTGTCTGCATGGCCGTGATAACAACCGGCGAATTTAATCATCTTGTCGCGCTTTGTGTAACCGCGTGCGAGACGAATGGCAGTCATGGCAGCTTCTGTGCCGGAATTCACGAATCTTACCAACTCAATAGATGGCATGAGTTCGCAAACTTTTTGTGCGAGTTTAATTTCTATTTCAGTGGGCGCGCCAAAGCTTAATCCATCTTGCAAGGCGGAAGTGACTTTTTCTACTACATAAGGATGCGCATGACCGGCAATCATCGGCCCCCATGAGCAAACGTAATCTATATATTCATTCCCATCAGCATCAACAAGATAAGCACCGTAAGCATTTTTAATGAATAAGGGTTCGCCGCCTACGCCGCGAAAGGCACGCACGGGAGAGTTGACTCCGCCAGGGAGGACACGCTGGGCGGCTGCGAATAATTGGGATGAGTTTGTCATGGAGATATCTCGCGTATTGGATGGAATGCGCGCAATCATACGGTTTTTTTTCTGCTTTTTCTCGTTTTTTATTCGAGTTGTCCAACCCGCACCAAGAACCCCTGGACTTTACGCGTCCCTGTTTTTAAACTATCGCCGCTTTAAACATCCATAACTAAATGAGTACTGCAATGAATTACAAGCGTTACATGTGTTTGCTCTGCGGCTATATTTACGACGAGGAAAAAGGCTGGCCGGATGACGGCATCGCCCCCGGCACACGCTGGGAAGATGTGCCTCTCGCCTGGCAATGCCCTGAGTGCGGCGCAACAAAAGATGATTTTGAAATGGTTGAAGTGCCAGCGTAAATGCTAGCGCGTTTCAAATCCCTGTATTTCCTGAAAGGAAATCTCTTCATAGGTGATGTTTGTCACTTCGGCAAGCTCTGGGCCGCGCTTTAACCATTCGTATAATTCCGCGAGTTTTTCCTGCTCGCCCGAGGCTAATACTTCAACACGCCCATCAGCGAGGTTGCACGCCCAGCCAGTGAGACCAAGACGCTTTGCCTGCTCCTGTGTTGATGCACGAAACCATACGCCTTGCACTTTGCCTGATACGTAACAATGAATAGAAATTTTTTTATGCATCATTCACCTCATTTTTCTTCAACACCACCACACGCACATGACCGAGACTGTCTTTTGCAATCACACGAAATTTATCAGCCGCTGCAAGCTCTTTATAATATTCCTCACTCATGACGAAATAAGCCGATCCTGCAAAATTCATCAAGGCTTGCTGATCTTTCAAAAAAACCGGCTGATCTCTGCTGGTTTTATTGAGCAAATACTTGATGGATAAACCATCCGGTGATTCGCGATAAAACACAAGCTGTGCTTTATCTTCAATGCGCTGCTTTTCTGTTGCAAAAACAAAATCGCGCGCGCGGTCAAAATAAATTTGTATGGGCTCAAACACCATCATATTCGCCAGCGCAAAACCGAGCGCGGCAATAGTAATAAAAAATTTTTCGCGCTTTTCGATATTCGGAAAATAAAAAGCGGAAAGACTGGCTGCCTGCAATAGCACAAATAAACTGTAAGTAATTTTAAAATCAATGCGGATGGAAAATGTCTGATGATTTAATTTGTATTCCACCAGCATGGTCAGCAATAAAAATAACAGCGGAGAAATCAGCAGCAAGCCACTCATGATTTTGCGTAGCACCACAAAATAACGCTGCGAAGAATAAGCAGCAAAAGGATAAGCTGCAAGCAGAGCAAGCGCGGGAACAACAGGCAGGATGTAACGAACTTTCTTGCCATCAGGAATGCTCATGCCTATGAGTATCACCAACATCCAGCCCAGTAATTGAAATAATAATTTCCGATGCGGAAAAAAAAGATTCTTGATGCGTGCGTAATAAATAATGCCGCCGGCTGTCAGCAAGGCAAAGGGAAAGGCAAGCGCGTAACTTGCAATGCTATCGGTGAAATAAAAATATCGCGGTAAATAAGCATCATCTATTCTGCCTGTCATCTCCATTTGCAGCACGTTTTGCATAAACACATTACCGCCTATGTGATGCGCTAACATGAGTAATGCAGATGTGCAGAGACAAAAAAATAAAAAGGCAGTAAAGCTGCTGACAAAAAATTTCTGGAAATCGCGGTTAAGCAGATAATAACTGCAAACCACGCTTGCGGGCATGACAAGGCCTATGGGTCCGCGAAAAATAAATCCGAGCAGCAGCAATGGATAAATCCAGACAGCGCGCCTCTGTTTATTTTCCCTGTCTGCAGAATAAATCAGATAAAAACACAATGCGGTAATCATGGCGGGATACATATCCAGCGTGATGGCGCGTGCATCTTTAAAGAAAGTATTCGTCAGCAGCATCAATACTGCTGCGCAATATCCCCAGTGGCGATTATGTAAACTGCCGATGAGATACGTGAGCGCAACCGTCATCGCCGCCATGATGGCAGTGGGCAAAACAGCAATTAATTTATTCAGACTGCCAAATACCGAGGAACAGAAATAAATCAGAATGGTGGAGGCGGCGGGATAATCTGGATAGGGTTGATGATACGTCATGGGAAACCAGCTCATGCCGTAGCGCTGCATTTCCTGCGCGAATAAATAAAAGCGCGAATCAAACCCAGTGATCTCCTGCGTGCTTAAACCCGCAATAAATAGCAGCATGCAAGAAAGAAAAAGAAATATAGCATCCAGTTTATGCGTACGAGTGATACGAGTAATTTGCATTATCAATCCCTGTAATAATTAAAGCTTTTATCTACGACTTTAAGCTGAACTCTGCTGAGGGGTGAGGAACCTGTCATATTGAAAGCGTGATGGGTGGGTATTCATTTTTATTCCCATGCTTATAAAAATGAATACCCACCCAGCGCGATTTCAATATGACAGGTTCTTCACCCCGACAAGATGCACCGCGCTTCAACCCAAACCCAATGTGCTTCAAAAAATTTGCAGAATCCTACCACAATTAACGTTACTATAAGCAACTAAACATAACCCCGGACGACACACGCCATGCAAGACTATCTCATCCTCCCCTCCTTGCTATCTGCCGATTTCGCAAGATTAGGCGACGAAGCCAATGCCGTGCTGAAAGCCGGCGCAGACATGCTTCATCTTGATGTGATGGACAACCACTACGTCCCCAACCTCACCGTCGGCCCACTAGTCTGCGAAGCGCTGCGCAAACACGGCATTACTGCACCCATAGACGTGCATCTCATGACAAGACCCGTCGACAGATTAATCACCGATTTCGCAAACGCAGGCGCCACCAACATCACCTTTCATCCCGAAGCATCCGAACATGTAGACCGCAGTCTTGCACTCATTCGCAAACACGGTTGCAAAGCAGGTCTTGCCTTAAATCCCGCGACCCATCTGCACTGTCTTGAATACATCTGGGACAAGCTTGATCTTGTTCTTGTGATGTCTGTTAATCCTGGCTTCGGCGGACAATCATTCATTCCTTCTGCGCTTGAAAAAATTACTGCGCTGAAAAAAATGATTAGCGCACGGCAGTTGGATATTCGCATTGCGGTGGATGGCGGTATCAAAACAGAGAATATTGCAGAAGTCGCAAAAGCCGGTGCAGATATGTTTATTGCAGGTTCAGCGATATTTGGTCAGAAGGATTATGCGGCGGTTATATCAGCAATGCGCAAGCAGTTGGGTTAAGACAAGGAACTCCTGCGCGAAGCCGAACTTTCCACATCACTCATATCCACCACGCGCGGTTCACTCCCACTCCAATCATCCCGAACACTGACCGTCCGGCTCACGTTCGATGCTTCAGGCAATTCCCGCAATCTTTGCTGTGGCTCGCCGAGTGTATTCGACAAGGAATGATGCGTTGATCGCACAGGCGGATTATTGTTTTTAGCCGGCTGCTTGGGTTCTTCCGGTGGTTCAGACATTTTCTGCAGCACCGACGTGATGACAGCACCGAGCAGCGAACCCACAGCCATAGACCCTATCAACACCAGCATCGCCGGCAGCAAAATTTGCGGAGCGGCCAGTGAAAGAACAGCAAAGGTAAGTATCAGACTAATCGCTATCGCAAGCACAAGCCCTGTCACAATGCCGCCAACGAAACCGTACACAGCGCCAACACGAAGGCTGTCCTTATACTTCACATGTTTTTTTCTAAGCTTATCCCACCATGAATCCGGCGGGGTTTTGTTAGTAGGATCAGCCATCACAACACCTCGTTTTGAATTTTGTTAAGACTGAAATAACACTCTGAAATCCTGCTCAAGATCATGCTCGATATTTTCTTCACGCTGCGGAGCAAACATCCCGTGCATGCCTTCTGCATATTCAGGCAATGATACGCGCGAGGCATTAAATGCTTTTTCGCGGACAGGAAGATCATTCTCAATTTCAATTGTATTTTCGTTTTTCTGTTTCACCGCAACATCATTGTTAATTACGCCGCGAAGCAGCATGAACCCGGCCTGCCTTTTTTTCTCTGCACAATATTGCACAAGCGGAGCAATAATGCCCCCCAACATTGCGCCTATAGGAAGCGAGGGCAGTGTTGTTGCCAAATACGCTGTCATGATAACTGCTGATAGTGGTATGACAAGAGGGAGGAGATGAGCAACCAGCCCCCAAACTAGAAGCGCTAAAACACTCACCGCCATACCGACAACAAGCCCGATAATCAGCCCCAAACCAATACTAACCCCATATTTCTTCAACCAAGCCGTACATTGCTTAGCCCAGGATATCTTCTTGGCCACGAACTGCGCGGGTTCTTGCGGTTTTTCCGCCAGATAATTATCGTGCTGTTTATATTTCTTTTTAGCCATTGCATGCGTCTCGTTTTGATAGCAAATATTTTTCAGGGATTATAGACAAGTTACCCAGGCAAAGATTAAGGGAAACTTAAAATTATATTTCTCTGCGCCTTTTCCGCCTGATTTCGTTCAGAATTTCAACAAACAGCGAGAAGCCCATCGCAAAGTAAATATATCCGCGGGGAATATGCGTGTGGAATCCATCTGCAACCAGCATGGTACCGATGAGCATGAGGAAGCTTAAGGCCAGCATTTTGACAGCAGGATATTTCTCGATAAATCGGCACAAGGGTTCACTGGCAAATATCATGGCAATAATGGCAATGGTAATGGCAGATGCCATCAACCAGAAATGCTGCGTTAAACCAACAGCAGTCAAGACACTATCCAGCGAGAAAATAATATCCAGCAAAGCAACTTGTATCACGACCAGGGTAAAGCTCGCATATTTGGGAAGAATGTCCGCCTGCAAATCAGCCGGCTCCATTTCCGTATGAATTTCCTGCGTGGATTTCATCAGCAAAAATAATCCGCCTGCAATCAGAAAAATATCGCGGAAGGAAAATGCCGCATCAAAGAGAGTAAACAAGGGATGAATTTGCTTCACTAACCAAAGCGCAGAAGCAAGCAGCATAAGACGGGTCATCCACGCAAGCGTCAAACCTAATTTACGCGCACGGGCTTGTGCGTGCTTAGGCAAACGCTGCGTGACGATGGCCAAGAAAACAAGATTATCAATCCCGAGAATAATCTCAAGAATAGTCAGTGAAATAAAACTGACAAATAGATCGAAGAATTCCATGCCAACCCCAGTCACTTGTGCTTGCTATGCGTTTAGAGTTTATAACATACTAAGTTTCCACATTATACCTGCAAGGGAATGCATCATGTCACTCATTACCATTGTTCTTGTTCTAATTGTTATCGGCATATTATTAGGCCTGATTAATCGCTATATTCCTATGGCTTCTTCTATCAAAACCATTCTGAATGTTGTCGTGATAATCGCCGTTATTCTCTGGCTATTACAAGTGTTTGGTGTGCTTGGTAACATTAGCTCTATCACCGTACCAAAATCATAACGAAATGAGTATTTACAGAGCGCTGTTTTTATTTTTTGCTGGCACCACCTGCGCATCAGCGCTCACTCTATATAATCAGCAAGGCCGGCCGTATCAGTATCACTGTCCGCCGGCCTGCCATTATTACTACGGCTATAATTTCCCTGCGTCCATGTTTGATTATGAAGTGGATAATGCCTGCGTGGATTTTTGCCTGGACAAACGACATTCGCTGCAGCATTGCACGCATGTTTGCTCGAACTATACCCGGCCGTATGATTACCCCAGAGAATCAGGTAAAATCCCCTCACATTCATGAGGCCGCCCATGTTCAGACCCGCAGCATTTTTTATAGGCTTACGCTATACCCGTGCCAAAAGCCGCAATCAGTTTATTTCCCTGATTTCCTGCATTTCCATTTTTGGCATCGCACTCGGCGTGTCGGTATTAATCACCGTATTATCCGTCGTCAACGGCTTTGACCGCGAAATCAAAAAACAGATATTCGACATGATTTCTCCCATCACTATTACAAACTACACAGGGCCGATAAATCACTGGCAGCAACTTGAAACACGCATCAAAACCAATCCGCATGTGAAAGGCATGGCACCGTATATCAGCGAACAAGCCATGCTCTCTAATGCTGATTTCACTCTGCCGACCATGTTGATAGGCATTTTGCCTGAGCAAGAAAACAGTGTCTCTGCGTTGTCTAAAAAAATGATACGCGGCAGTCTTTTAAATTTACGCAGCGGTGATCCCGGCATTGTGATAGGAAAAAGTATTGCCGAGAAATTAAACGTTAACGTCGGTGATAAAATTATTATTGCCACTCTGCAAGGTGCCGTCTCAACCACCAACATCACACCGCAATTCAAACGATTTACCATTGCAGGAATATTTAGCGCAGGCGGCGGCGGATTAAGTTTTGATTCGAGAATGGCTTTTATTCACTTGCAGGACGCACAGCAATTACTTTCACTGGGAAGCGGTATCTCCGGGCTGCACATTAATGTTGATAATGTTTATTCTGCACCGCTCATCGCGCATGAATTATTAAAACAACTTCCGCCAGAAATCAGCGCATGGGATTGGACAGGTCAGTTAGGGGATTTTTTTGAAAACATACGCATGACAAAAACCATGATGTTTTTTATTTTTGTTCTCATCATTGCTGTTGCAACCTTTAATCTGATTTGCACGATGGTGATGGTCGTAAAAAATAAAGAATCTGATATCGCCATCTTGCGCACACTCGGCGCCACACCTTTCATGATTATCATGATCTTTACTGTGCAGGGATTACTGACTGCCTTAGGCGGTACCATACTGGGTATTTTAGGCGGTGTTGCACTTGCCTTGAATGTGCCTGCGCTCTCAACCTGGATACAAGATGTTTCGCATACCCAATTGGTTTCTTCCAATGTTTATTTTGTTAATTATCTGCCATCTGATTTGCAGTGGCATGATGTATGGTTTATCAGCGTGATTGCGCTGATTTTAAGCCTGATTTCTTCTTTGTATCCGGCATGGAAGGCATCAAGAGTCACGCTGGTGGAAGCGTTGAATAATGAGTGAGAAAAAATAATGCGGTCATACAACATTCTTTTTTACCTCACCCTTATCCAGGCTTGATTCAGACATCTGTTCAAAAAGAGCGCAATCGATATATTGATGGTGTGCTGTAAACCCCCAACTGACGCATTTTTTCTCAATCTTCATTTATAATAGATACATTCAGGAGGGAAAAAATCATGTCAAAAAAGCAGCCCCCCACTCAATTTTTGGTGAGTAATCCAGCAGTTAAACCAAAAAATGAAAACTCACACGACCTCAGCAATTATCTGAATCGCATTATCAATGTTCAGAACCGTCTAAATGAGGCCAATCTTAATCTTGATTCCTTCCTGCATATAGCTGCTCAACAATTACACATCATCGCGCACGCCACTGGAACCACCATTGAACTCGTCGATGGGGATGACATGGTTTATCGCGCCGCCCTTGGCAATATGGAAAATTTCGCAGGTCATCGAAATGATAAAAACAATAGCATCTCAGGATTATGCATCAGCACACATCAGATTATTCGCTCAGAAGATATTGAAAATGATTCACGCATAGACCCCAAAGAAGCCTTGCAAATGCGGGCACGCTCTTTGGTTGTTGCACCATTTTTTTATGGTAATCATGCAGCAGGCGTCATCAAGATTACATCCGCGGAATCCAACGCATTTAATGAACTTGAAATTCAAACCATACATGTTATTGCAGGATTAATCGGTTCTGCCATCACTCAGCATCATATGTTTGTATCATCACAATTATTAGCAAAAGAAAAAGATCATGCGGTTGATACCTTGCGCAAGCTGGAAAAAAAGATGAAGCACATCACACATCACGATTATCTGACTGGCATGGCGAATCGTCATTTATTTAACGATCAGCTTAATCTGGTGCTCGCCAAAGCAAAAAGACGCAAGCAATTGGTCGCACTCATGTATCTCGACATAGATCATTTCAACAATGTTAATGAAACACAGGGACATGCGTTTGGTGATAAACTCTTGCAGGCATTTGCACATCGTCTCAAACAATGTCTGCGCGCATCTGATCTTGCTGCGCGATTTGGCGGCGATGAATTTGTTATCCTCATTGATGATCTCAAAGAAACCCAGGATGCCATTGTCATTACCAATAAAATCCTGCAAGCCATGCGTCAGCCGTTTATCATTTGCAATAAGCCATTAAGCATTACCACCAGTATCGGCATTTCTTTTCTGAAAGATAATGAAATTAGCGCGGATGATTTCATTCGACAATCAGACCAGGCTTTATTCATCTCGAAAAGTTCCGGCAGAAATACCTTTTATATTTACGATAATGATCTCACCGTTGAGCATTCCAGTTAGCATTTTTGCCCTCTAATTATTCATTCCGCAACAATCAACGCAACAATCAATCAAATTATCCTGAAAAAGAAGTCTGACTCACAGCCAGATCAGGTTAGAATGGGTGATCCAAACGACACAAAATATACAATGGGATTGAAATGTCTGGCTTGCAATACACGGTTCGCCAAATAAAAAATACTATTCTCTTTATGATGCTTATCACTCTCGCAGTGTCACCAGCCTTTGCCGTGCATTCTGCAAATAAAATTCAGCATACAAAAAAATCACACGCAAAAATCATTCACAAAAAATCGCATTCAACCAACAAGAAATATCCGCATAAAAAACTTATTCCCACTCATGCTGCCATCAACCCTGTCACTCCTGCTGCCAAGGTTAACACGCCTAATATTTCACACTCGCTGCTGCCAGGTTACTTGCTCTCGTCCATAGAAAAAAATCTGGTGCATTTTGTCAGAAACACGATCGAAAGTATTCGTTACACCACGTACAAACTTGGCGGCACAAAGATTGATACCTCAAAAGGAATTTACATAGTCGACTGCTCCACTTACGTCGATCATATTTTAAAAACCATTTATCCCCGCGCTTTTTCCAGCCTGAGCACGTGGAGCGGCTCGCAAAAACCGACGACCAATGATTACTATCATTACTTCAGAAATCTGTCAGATGATTCAGAACACTGGAATGCCATTAATGACGTAGAAGAATTAAGACCCGGCGACATTCTTGTCTTTCGCAATAAAAACAGATACGGAACACAAATCGGCGGACACGTCATGATTGTCATGGATAAACCAGAACGCAAGGGTAATATCTTTCTCTTGCGCATTGCAGATTCAGCCTCCTCAGGGCATAGCAAGGACACCCGCATGCCTCATACTTCAGGGATAGGAATCGGCAGTATGTTACTCAAGGTGCATCCTGGTACATTACGTCCAAGTGCTTATGCCTGGAGAGTAGGATCGCACTGGGAAACGAATGTGAGTTTTGCGATGGCAAGACCTGTAGGCAGCTTCGATCAAGTGTAAACGCAGGACTCAGCATGAGTCCTGCATTTTGATTTTTTTAGATTAGTACCAGCAGCGTACTGGATGCCAGACTCCGTATCGCCAGAAACCGCCAGCACATTTTTTTACAGGATGATGAT
>Ga0181525_10000667_pt1 | contig 29873 bp, 29 predicted proteins | sample PEATcosm2014_Bin_48_FD_121100 | JGI IMG/M metagenome (GOLD analysis project Ga0181525, IMG submission 121100) | Peatland microbial communities from MTU Mesocosm Facility, Houghton, MI, USA - PEATcosm2014_Bin06_10_metaG | ecosystem: Environmental > Terrestrial > Soil > Wetlands > Peat | place... | reverse complement strand
TTTGGGCGCTGATGTGGCTGCCAGCGCAGCTGCGGAGGGTATGGGAGCTGAAGTTCCCGGTCCTTGCCGAGATCAGCCGGGTTATCGCTACCGCGTAAGGGGAGGCGATGGAGCCGCGGCATGTTTCCTGTGCTCACCGTCCTCCTCGGAGTCGATCATCACGCAGAACGTCGGCCGGATCATGCGTGATCTGCCGGGGAAAACGACGGTCGAGGTACACGACTACGCCGACACCAAAGTGCCCATGCTGACCCGCATGCACGGGAAGAGGCTTACCGCCTACAAGAGGATCGGCTTCACCAATCCGGTGATCGGTGAGATCCCGCCGCTCCCCGGCACCGAGATGGCCGTCCCAGCAGCAGAAGTCAGGGCGTGGGCGAAGGAAAACGGTCTCGACGTCTCCGCCCGCGGCCGCCTTCGTCCCGAGATCTGGGACCAGTACCGTGTCGCGCATCTCGCGTAACCGCTCACAGCTCTTGCGGGCACGAGCGGCACCCCTTCAGTCACAGCTAAATCGCTGCGGGAAGCGCCCGGCTGGGAGCGGTAGCCGGTTGGCAGCAGGCGGGCAGGCGGGCCGCCCGAAGGACCCGCGTGCCGTTGCGCTACCGCCACCAATCCACCCGTCGTGGGGTGGAATAGACGACGGTGACTATCAACTCTGCCGGTGACATGCCGTCCAGTGCAGTGCAGGCGATCCATAGTCCTGCCGTGGCACCTCATCGCTGCCCTCGTCTCGACGCCGCCATGTGCCGGCCTTGACGGCACGCTTGGTCACAGCGAGCAATCTCCGCTTGATGGGTGCTCTGCTGCGTCGCAGAGGGTAATAGTGAGGACTACCATATATGTCATGACGATGACGCGTACCACCGTGTACCTGCCGCTGGATGCCAAGCGGCGGCTCTCGGCTGCCGCACATCGGCAGCACCGCAGCGAGGCTGAGTTGATCAGGGATGCGGTTAGCCGTCTGCTCGCCGAGGAACCGGAGAGCCCGCGGCCCAACCCACCCCGGTTCGACCTGGACCCAGCGGTCGTCGATCATGTCGACGAGTATCTGTCGGCAGGGTTCGGCACCGCCGGACTGGAGGACGGGCTGTGGGGCGCCTGATCATAGATACGTCCGGCTATCTGGCAGGAACGGCCGCCAAGCACCCGTTGTCAGAGGTGATACAGCACATCCTGCGCACGGTCACCGAGCCACCCGTGGTCTCTCCGCTCGTACTCGCGGAGATCGATTACATGGTGCTCGACAGAGTTGGCGTTGATCAGGAACTCGCGGTCATCGACGACCTGACCAGCGGCGCCTACGAGATTGCCGACCTTGATGTCGATGACCTGCGCACGGCACGAGGCCTGGCTGCTCAGCACCGCGACCTAAAGATCGGCATAACAGATGCGCTGAACGCCGTCCTCGCCGATCGTTACGACACCAATGAGATCCTCACGACAGATCAGCGTCACTTCCGGGCGGTGACCCCGCTCAGCCGACGCTTCGATGCCTTCCGCCTGCTGCCTGCTGATCGATAGCTCCTCCTGCGCGGAACGGCTGAGTCCAGCGAAATTACCTGCCTCGGCTGCTCGGTCTCGTTGAGGCACAGCTCGTGCCGCTATCGTTGGCACTGTGGGCTCGCGTCAAGGAACCTGCCGTCGCTGTCCCCGTTGATACCGGCTCCTTCGAGGAGCCAGGCGGACAATGTGTGTCGTTATCGTTTGCATAGCGGACCATGGATACGTTGGCATATATGCCCGCTGGCCTGGGGAGACAGCGGCGATGTCCGTTATGGTTTCCAGGTGTTCGCACCGGAGGTTCGTCACTAGACGATGTCGCAGGGCACGGACGTCGGCCAGCCAACAGGTATCCCCGATGATCTGCCAGACTGGAAGTATGGACGACGCCAGGGCAGCAGAGGTGATGGCGGAGTCTGCTGCCGTGCTCAGGAAGGCCGGGGCACGGTTCGCCTACCTGCATGGCAGTCGCGCCTTCGGGCAGTACCGTCCGGATTCGGACGTTGACATCGCGGCGTACTTCGGCGGCCGGCCGCCGAACGCGTTCGACATCCTGATGCCGCCTGGCGCGGACCTCCTGGTACTCGACCATGCTCCGCTGGAACTGGCCGGGCGGGTAGCGGCACGCGGCAGGCTGCTCTTCGATGATGATCCCGTCAGCCGGGTCCGGTGGGAGGCTACCACCAGGAAGATTTACTTCGACGAGCTCCCGCGCATCACCCGCGCTCACCGGGAGTTCGCGGCCAGTGTCACCGGCAGACGCGGGCAGCCGTGGTAGACGAAGCTCGCGTTCTGCGGCTGCTCCGGAGCATTGCCGACGACACTGCCGTCCTGCGGCAGGAGGCCAGAGCCAGCGAGGAGCGCCGCCAGGATCCCATCTGGCTGCGCGGCGTGAAGTACACCTTTGTTACCGCCATCGAGGCCTGCGTCGATGTCGCGCAGCACATCTGCGCGACGGAAGGCTGGGGGCCGCCGGCCGACAACGGTGACGCGGTCCGCCTGCTCGGAGAGCATGGAGTCCTTGCAACTGAGCTGGCTATCTCGATCCGCAAGGCGGTCGGGTTCCGTAACGTGCTCGTGCATGACTACATCGAGGTCGATGACTCGATAGTCGTTGACAGGCTGAAGAGCCTGGACGACCTTGAGGAATTCGTGCGCCAGGTGGCGGCCTACGTCACTGGTGCGCAGCCCGAGCCTTAGCAGATCCGTCGGTCACGCTTGAGAGGGTGAACGCGCGTATTCGGCTAGGTGGCTGGTGTTAATCAGCCGTTCTGCGCGTCCACCTGGCGCGTGTCGTCGTATGCGGCAGGGACGGCCCTGGCCCGCTGCCCGGCCCCATGACCATATAGTGAGGCGTCTCCGCGGAACCGCGAACCTGGTGCCTGACCGGGGCACCACTGCCCGTTCGGGAGAATTGATTTTGATAGATGCCCGGGCGCGGGTCGGCGAAGATCCGATGGTCGGCCCGGTCACGCGGTGATGCCGTAGCGGTCCAGCCGGTAGCAGGAGATGGCGTTGCCGCGCAGCAGGCGCCAGGTTTCCTGGTCCGACAGCCCGGCCTTGGACGCGATGGTGGCGGCGGTGTCCCTGGAGTGCGGGAACGTGGAGTCGCCGTGCGGGTAGTCGGTCTCGAACATGATCTGGCCCATGCCGATGCGATCCCGCAGCGCCAGGCCGACCTGGTCGTCGAAGACGCAGCCGAAGACCCTGCCAGGGACGTAGCTGCTGGGCGGTTCCGGCACCTTCTGCTGGGTCTTCGCGTAGCCGCGGGCGTGCTCCCAGGCCTCGTCGAGCCGTTCGAGCAGGAACGGCATCCAGCCCACCTGGCCCTCGGACAAGACGATCCGCAGCGAGCAGAACCGGGCCAGCACGCCGCTGGTCAGCCAGTCGACCAGGGCGTGCGACGCGCCCTCGAAGGTCAGCGCGATGATGACCAGCGGCGGTGCGTCGTCGCTGGTCGTGCTGAAGGTTGAGGACGAGCCGATGTGCATGTTGACGACGGTGTCGGTTTCCTCGCACGCGGCCCACAGCGGGTCCCAGGCGTCGGTGTGCACGCTGGGCAGGCCGAGCGCGGCCGGGTTCTCGGAGAAGGCGATGGCATGCGATCCCTTCGCCGCGCAGCGCCGCACCTCCTGCGCCGCCAGGTCCGTATCCCACATCGGGATGAGGGTCAGCGGGATCAGGCGGCCGCGGGCGCCGTCCGCGCACCACTCGCCGATCATCCAGTCGTTGTAGGCCCGGACGCAGGCCAGCGCGAGGTCGCGGTCGCCGCGCTCGAGAAACGTCTGCCCGCAGAAGCGCGGGAAGGTCGGGAAGCACAGCGACGCGTCGGTGTGATTGCGGTCCAGATCGGCCAGCCGGGCGGCGCGGTCATAGCAGCCGGGCAGGATGTCCTCGAAGAGCACGGCCCGGTTGTGGGCCTGGTCCCTGGGGAAGCTGACCGCGGCGAAGCCGCCGGTGACCGGGAACAGCAGCCCCGCGTAGGACCAGCAGTCGGCCCAGTACCCGTCCGGGTCCTCCCGGAAGGCCATGTGGCGCGGCTCGAAGCGCAGCCGGCCCCTGACCCGTACCAGCCGCGGCCCGGCGTCGCGGAAGGCGGCTGGCAGGTAGTCCTGCCAGACATGCGCGGGCTCGATGACGTGGTCGTCGACGCTGATGATCCGCGGGATCTCCATGATGTCCCCTCTCAGTGGGCCTGGCCGGCGGGGTGCGCGGAGGTCCCGCCGTCGCGGATGAGCCGGCCCGCGCGCGGGCCGCCGTCGCTGACCAGCTCGCCGTTCACCCACACCTGGTGCAGGCCGTGGCTGCGGGCGATGAGCCGGTCCGCGCCCGCGGGCAGGTCGTACACCCGCTCCATCGGCTCCACTCCGACGGCGGCGGGGTCGAAGGCGACCAGGTCGGCGAAGTACCCCGGCGCCACCCGGCCCCGGCCGGGAAGCCCGAACACCGCCGCCGGGTGCCCGGTGATCCGCCAGACGGCCTTCTCCAGGGTTAGCGTGCCGGTCTCCCGGACCCAGTGCTCCAGCAGGTAGGTGGAGAAGACGGCATCGCACAGCTGGCTCGCGTGCGCGCCGGCGTCCGAGAGCCCGAGCAGCGTGCGGTCGTCCCGCAGCAGCCCGGCCAGGGACTCGGCGTCGTCGTTGGCGACGACGACCCGGAACCGTGTGGTCAGGTCATCGTCGAGGGCGACGTCGCAGAGCACGTCGAGCGGGTCGACGCCGCGGCGGGCGGCAAGCTCGGCCAGCGACGGCCCGTCGGCCAGCTCGGGGTGCGCCGCCGTCTCCTGCACGAATACCTTGTCGAAGCGGTAATACCACTGCCTCTTTACGTCCGCCCGGGCCCGCTCCCGCCAGGCCGGGTCACGGTAGAACCGGGCGCGCTGCGCGGCGGGCACGGACAGCACCTCGGCGAACGCGTCGGCCCGCGCGAACGGCGCGGGCTCGGCCAGGGTGACCTGGAAGACGATTGGCCGGCAGGCGACCTGGGGCCAGACCTCGCCGCCGCGGGCCGCGGCCGCCTCCAGCAGGCGGAAGGCGCCCGGCGACGCGTTCAGGGCCGTCCAGGTGACCGGGCGTCCGGTCTTGACCGACAGCTCGGCGAGCTCTACGGGGCCGAAGTCGGGCCCGTGGGTGATCGCGAACGTGCCGCGGCCGCGCTCGGCCAGCGGCTCGGCCAGCCGCATCAGCTCGGCGACGGTGGCCAGCCGGCTGGGCACGGGCTTGCCCCAGGCCCCGGCGTGGGCGGGCTGGCGGGAGGACGCGAAGCCGACCGCGCCCGCGTCCAGGGCGTCGGCGACGAGCAGGCGCATCTGCTCGATCTCGGCCTCGCTGGCGTCCCGTTCGGCCGCCTCTTCGCCCAGCACGTACAGCCGCAGCGGGGTGTGCCCGAGCATGACGGCCACGTTCAGCTTCGGCCCTGCCCGCTCGACCGCGTCCAGGTACTCGGGGAAGGTCTCGAACGTCCATCCGATGCCCGCGAACAGCGCCTCCACGGACATGCCCTCGACGTTCTCCAGCGTCCTGGCGATCGTCTCACGCCCGCCCGGCCGGGTCGGGGCGATCCCGAATCCGCAGTTGCCCATCACCACGGTGGTCACGCCATGCCACGAGGAGGGGGTGAGGTCGGGGTCCCACAGCACCTGCGCGTCGTAGTGGGTGTGGCAGTCGATGAATCCCGGGGCCAGCACCAGGCCGTCGAGGTCGACGACGTCGCCGTCCCCGGATACGGTGCCCGGCGCCTGCACCGCGGCGATCCGGTCCGCGTCGATCACCACGTCAGCCGGACGGGGCGGCGCGCCGGTCCCGTCCACCAGCAGCCCACCGCGTAGTACCGTCATAACGCACCTCCACGGCATCCCGCCGCAGTCTATGAATAAGTGACTTAATTATATGATTTAGCTATTTTACGCGCTAGGGGCCCGGGCTTCTTGGTAACGCCAGGCGGACCGCGGGCCCGCCGCCGGCTCAGATGCCCAGCCGGTCGAGGAGACGCTCGTGGTAGACGGCGGGGCCGCCGAACAGCAGCTCAGAGGACTTGGCGCGGCGGAAGTACAGGTGGGCGGGGTGCTCCCAGGTGAAGCCGATGCCGCCGTGCACCTGGATGTTCTCCGCCGCGGCGAACATGTAGGCCTGGGAGCAGCAGATGTGCGCGGTGGCGGCGGCGACGGGGAAGCCCGCCGCGGCCTCGTCCGCCAGGCGGGCTGCCTCCCTGGCCGTGGCCTCCGCGAGTTCCACCCGGACCAGCATGTCCGCGCACTTGTGCTTGACGGCCTGGAAGGAGCCGATGGGCCGGCCGAACTGGTGCCGGGTCCTTGCGTGCCCGGCACTCATCTCCAGGCACCTCCTGGCTCCGCCGGCCTGCTCGGCGGCGAGTGCCACGCAGGCCAGGTCGAGGACCTGGCTCATCAGCCTGCCACCCTGGCCCTCGGCACCGATGAGCGCCGCGGGTACCCGGTCGAGGGTCAGCGCGGCCATCGCCCGGGTCGGATCGAGCGTGGTCATCGGCTCGGCGCGCAGGCCCGGTGCCCCGCGCTCCACCGCGAACAGGGCAGGGCCCGCGGTGCTGCGCGCGACGACCAGCACCAGGTCCGCGATGGCTCCGTCGATCACGAAGCTCTTCTTGCCGGTCAGCGCCCACCCCCCACCCGCCTCTTCCGTGCACGGGGGGCTCCCGCCCCCCGTTCCCCCTGGCCCATCCCGCTTCACCCGCTCCGCCCGGGCGGTGACCATGGCGGGGTCCCAGGACGCGTTGCCTTCGGCCGCGGCCAGCGTGGCGATGGTCTGCCCGGCGGCGATGCCGGGCAGGTACCGCGCGCAGGCCGCCTCGTCGGCCGAGGCGAGCAGCGCCTGGGCGGCGAGGACCACCGTGGCGAAGAAGGGCGAGCACAGCAGCGCGGCGCCCATCTCCTCCAGCACCACTTCAAGCTCGGTCAGGCCGAACCCGTCGCCGCCGTAGTCGCTGGGCAGCGCCAGCCCTGGCAGCCTGAGCTGGCGGGCCATCTGCTGCCACACCGCCGGATCATGGCGCTGCTCGGTTTCCATGGCGGCACGGACCGCACTGCCCGGGGACTTGGCAGTGAGGAACTCGCGGACGGCCTCGCGCAGCTCGTCGAGCTCTTCCTTGCTGTCCGTCATGACGCACCTGCGGACCTGGGCAGGTCGCGGAACGGTGAGGTGGTGTCGATGCCAGGCTCCTTGGGCAGCCCGAGCACCCGCTCGGCCAGGATGTTCTTCATGATCTCCTCGGTGCCGCCGAGAATCCGCAGGGCCGGCGTTGCCAGCAGCAGCTCGGCCCACGCGTAGGTGCCCCATTCGCCGGTGTCGGCGATGATCCGCGGCCCGAGCACCCGGGACACGAAATGCGCCGCCCGGGTCAGGTTCTGCGCGGACATGAGCTTGGCGACCGACATCTCCGGCCCCGGGGCCACCCCTGCTTGCATCCGCCGGAAGGCGCGCGCGTTCAGGTGCCCGGTCGCCATCACATCGGCGAGCAACTCGCTCAGGTCACGGCGCAGCGCCCGGTCGTCCCAGGTCCAGGTGGCCCGCATGAGCGCGCTGAGCCGCTCGGGCGACAGCGCCTCGGCGACCGGCCCGCTGCCCTCGCTGCCCACGGTGGCGCGCTCGTTCATCAGCGTGGTGAGGGCGACCCGCCAGCCGCCGTTGACCTCGCCGAGCCGGTGGTCGTCCGGCACCCGGACATCGGTCAGGAAGACCTCGTTGAAGTCGGCGCCCCCGGTCATCTGGCGCAGCGGCCGCACGTCCACCCCGGGCGCGCTCATGTCCACCAGGAACGCGGTGATGCCCTGGTGCTTCGGCGCGTCCGGGTCGGTGCGGCACAGCGCCATTCCGATCTGGCTGTGCTGCGCCACCGACGTCCAGACCTTCTGCCCGTCCAGCGCCCACTCCCCCTGCACCGACACTGCGCGGGTCTGCAGGCTGGCCAGGTCGGACCCGGCCTCGGGCTCGCTGAACAGCTGGCAGGCGATCACGTCGCCGCGGTACATGGCCGGCAGGTACCGGTCCTTGACGGGCTGCTGGCCGTGCGCCAGGATCGTCGGCCCGATCATGCCGAGCCCGACCACGCTCAGCGTGCCGGTATCCGGGACGTCGTAGGCCGACTCGATACCGTCGTAGACCAGCTCGTGGACCGGGGTCAGGCCGCGGCCGCCGTACTCAGGCGGCCCACCGATCCAGCCGAAGCCGTTCTCGTACCTGGTCCGCTGCCAGGCCCGGGCGGCGCTGACCTTCTGTTCCTCCACGTCCGGCGGGTCCGCGCTGAAGTAGGCCATCGTGTCGTCGCCCTGGCCCCAGCGGAACTCGGCCCGCCGATCCGCCCGGGCGGCGTGCGCGTCCAGGAACTCACGCGCCTGCCTGGTGAAGTCCTGCATGTCGTCAAGCATCCCGATCCGCGCTCGCATCCTCAGGTCGACAGGACGGTCACCGCGGACACGCCGGGGGCGCCGTACAGGTGGGCATAGCCGACGGCGGGCTCCCCTGGCACCTGCCGCGCGCCCGCGGCGCCGCGTAGCTGCAGCACCAGTTCATGGATCTGGCGTAGCCCCGAGGCGCCGATCGGCTCGCCGTTGCCGATCAGCCCGCCGTCGGTGTTGACCGGCAGCCTGCCGCCGATCTCGGTCTCGCCGTCGGCGATCATCCGCTCCTGCTCGCCGTCCTTGCACAGGCCGTTCTCGGCCAGGTGGATGATCTCCGAGCCGGCGTCGGTGTCCTGAAGCTGCGCCACCGCCACGTCCTGCGGCCCGATCCCGGCGATCTCGTACGCCTCCCTCGAGGCGTCCACCGTGGGGCCCGGTGCCTGATCTCCGGCCGGCACCGACGGGCTCTGCACCTCGAACGCGCCGATCCGGCGGCTGCGCAGCGCGCAGCCGCGCACCCGGACCGGGCGCCCGGCGTACCGGTTTGCCTGGTCCGCGCGGCACAGCACGACGGCCCCGGCGCCCTCGTCGGGCCCGCAGTACATGAACTGGCGCAGCGGGTAGTTCAGCACCGGGGAGGCGAGGATCTCCGCCACCGACAGCGGGGTTCGCCGCCACGCCTTGTCGTTACCGGACGCGTTGCGGAAGTTCTTGGCCGCCACCCTGGCCAGCGTCTGCTCGGTGATGCCATGGTCGTGCATGTATCGGTTGATCTTCATGCCGAAGAAATGCGTGGTCAGGTACATGCCGGTCTGGCCGTACCAGGAGGGCAGGCCGGCCACCGACGGATCGGCCGCGAACGCTCCCCTGGGGTGCTTGTCCATCCCGATCGCGATCGTCAGGTCATGCTCGCCGGTCTCGATGGCCCGGGCGGCCATGGCCAGCGCGGTACCCGCCGTGGCGCAGCCGTTGAACACGCCGCGCAGCGGCACTCCGGTCAGCCCGAGCCGGCCCACGATGGCGTCGGGGTTGTACACCTCCAGGCTGCCCACGAAACCCGCCTGGACTTGCGGCCAGCCGACCCCGGCGTCGGCCAGCGCCGCCCGGACCGCGTCGGCGGCCATGTCCATCGCGGACTTGCCGGGGAACCGGCCGAACGGGTGCAGCCCGACGCCGACGATCACCGCTTCCATCATGTCTCCTCAGGTGCGCTGGCAGTGCTCTCGCCCGCGGGGGCGAATGCGAACGTCATAACCTCGGTGCCGTCCGCCAGGACGGTGTACGGCACGATCGCCAGCCTCATCGGCTGGCCGATGGCCAGCCGGGCCGGATCCGGTTCGGTGAGCCGCGCCTCGACCATGACCTCGCCGGCCAGCTCGACGTAGCCCAGCGCGTAGGGCTGGAAGGTCGCTGGCGTGTCGGCACCGTCGTAGGGTGGGCTCGGCGGCCGGAAGTCCTGCGTGGTGAACGTCCACAGCGTGCCCCGATCGGGCAGCAGATGCTGGGTGACCTCGGTCCCGCCGCACCGCTCGCAGGCCGATCCGGCCGGGAACCCGACCAGGCCGCAGGCCGCGCACCGCGCCCCGATCAGCCTGGGCCGGCCTGACGGCCAGGTGAAAAGGCCGTCCGCCACCGGGATCTGCCGTGCCCCGGTCATGGGCCGTACTGTCATCGCCACCCTCCCTCGCCCTGATACATACTAGCCCTAATACATCTAACTATGTAAACTATTTATACCCGATACCCCTCCGGCATGCCAGCGCTGTCTTGGTCGCCAGGTACGGTCGGAGCAGGAGCAGGAGGACACGATGAGCAAGATCTGGGCCAACTCCGCGGATTCCCACCTACTAGAACCCGCTGACCTGTGGCTGCGGTCGCTGCCGCCCAGGCTGGCGGAGCGGGCGCCACGCAGCGAGCGCGGCGACAAGTACGAGATCCTCTACATCGACGGCGAGCGGGTGGACCGTCAGCTGAACGACTTTATGGACGCGATGCGCCCGCCGGGGGCCCGGGACCTCGAGATCCGGCTCAAGGACCTCGATCAGGAGGGCGTCTGGGGCCAGCTCGCGTTCCCGTCCATGGGGTTCTGGACGGTCAAGATCACCGACCCGGAGCTGGCCAGGGAGACGGTGCGGGCCTGGAACGACTGGGCACACGCCGAGATCCTGAGCAAGAACGAGCGGGTCATCGCCACCGCGTGCGTGTCCACGGCGGACATCGGCGACGCTGTGGCCGAGCTCGAACGCGCCGCCGGGCTCGGCTTCCAGGCGGTGTTCCTGCCCAGCCAGACCCGTCCCGGCGAGGAATACGCGCTGGACCGGTGGGAGCCGCTGTGGGCCGCCGCCGAGCGGGCGGGAATGGTGCTCGGCTTCCACATCGGGACCGGCGGGGACACGGTGGTCTTCCGCGGCCCGGGCGGCGCCATCGTCAACTACATGGAGACGACCTATCCCGGCATGCGGGTGGTCTCGCACATGGTGGCCGGCGGGGCCCTGGACCGTCACCCCGGCCTGCGCATCCTGATCGCCGAGGGCGGCGCCGCGTGGGTGCCCGCCATCGGGGACCGGATGGACGAGGCCTACCGCCAGCACGGCATGTTCGTCCGGCCGAAGCTGAGCAGGCTGCCCAGCGAGATCATCGGCCAGCAGGTCTACGCGTCCTTCCAGCACGACAAGAGCGCGGTGCAGGTCATGCCCGCCACGGGCTACCGCAACATCCTGTGGGGCGATGACTACCCGCACCTGGAAGGCACCTACGGGCATACCCAGGAGACGCTGCGCGGCCTGTTCGCCGAGGCCAGCGGTGAGGTCCGCGAGCGGATTACCCGCGGCACCTTCAACGAGCTGTTCCGGGTTCCCGCCCAGACCGCCCGGCAGGCGTCGGTGTAGCGGCGCCCCCGATGACCCGCCGTACTACCTGACTTCTCGGTTGCCAACGGTGTCCGCGTTCGGGGCGGCCTTGGCGACCAGGTCGGGGACGACGGCGGACAGTTCGGCCGGGTTCCAGCGGGTATCACGGGAGACGCTAGGGCCGTTTATCCAGCCCTCAAGCACGGTGATGGCATTGCCCCAGACGCCGAACACCCGGCCGGTCACCGCGCGGGACTCCGCCGAGCCGAGCCAGACCACAAGCGGCGAGATGGCTTCCGGGCTCAGGTCCGTGCTGGCCGCGGCGGTCCGCATCATCTCGATGTCCTCGGTCATCCGGGTCAGCGCGGTGGGCGCGATGGCGTTTACCGTGACGCCGTAGCGGCCCAGTTCCCTGGCCGCGATGATCGTCAGGCTGGCGATGCCGGCCTTGGCCGCCCCGTAGTTGGCCTGGCCCGGGTTGCCGAACAGCCCGGACGGGGACGTCGTGTTGATTACCCTGGCGTCGTTGGCGTGGCCCTCCTTGGCCCGCTGCCGCCAGTAGGCGGCGGCGTGGTGCAGCACCGCGAAGGTGCCCTTGAGGTGCACGCCGATGACCGCGTCCCAGTCCTGCTCGGTCATCGTGACGATCATCCGGTCGCGCAGGATGCCCGCGTTGTTCACCACCACGTCCAGCCCGCCGAACGCCTCGACGGCCTGGCCGATGAGCCGCTGCGCGCCGGCCCAGGAGGAGATGTCGTCGGTGTTCGCGACCGCCCGGCCGCCGGCCGCGGTGATCTCATCGGCGACCGTCTGGGCCGGGCCGGCGGAAGATCCCCCGCCGTCCCTGCCCCCGCCGAGGTCGTTGACCACGACCTCGGCCCCCTGCGCGGCGAACGCCAGGGCATGCGCCCGGCCGATGCCGTTCCCCGCGCCGGTGACAACCACGACGCGGCCCGTGCACAATCCTGCGGGCATTGGCTCTCCTTCGTGGCGCGGGCGGTGCCACGCCTGTTCGTTCGGGATAAATGATCGTGATTTCTAGCTGCCGCGGAAGTCAGCCACGAAGGGCTGGTGGGCGAGCGCTCCGCCGTCGACGCAGATGTTCTGGCCGGTGATGAACGCCGATTCATCGCAGGCCAGGAAGACCACCAGGGCCGCGATGTCCTCGGGGCGGCCGAGGCGGGGGGTGAGCGCGTGCCGCAGCATGGTCGCCTCGACCGCCTCCCGGCCGGTCCCGGCCTTCTCCGGGATCACGATGAAGCCGGGTGAGATCGCGTTGCACCTTATTCCTTGCTTGCCGAACTCGGTCGCCACGTACCGGGTCAGGCTGATCACGGCCGCCTTGGACGCGCCGTAGGCCGGGTTGCGCAGGTCCCCGGTGAGGCCGGCGCCGGAGGCGGTGTTGATCACCGAGCCGCCGCCGCGCGCGATCATGTGCGGCACGGCGGCCTGGATGGCCACCATGGTGCCGCGCAGGTTGATCCGCATCGTCTCGTCCCAGACATCGGGGTCGGCCGCGCTGACCGGCAGGTCCTTGGTAGCGGCCAGGTGGGTGGCGGCGGCGTTGTTGTGCAGGATGTCCAGGCCGCCGTAGGCGGTGACCGCCGCACGGACCATGGCCCGCACCGACTCGACCTCGCCAAGGTCGACCTGAACGGCAGTGGCTTCGCCGCCTGCGGCAGCTATCTCGTCCGCGGCCTGCTTCGCCCCGGCGGCGTCCAGGTCGGCAATCACCGTCCGGGCGCCCTCGGCCGCCACCCGCCGGGCGGTCGCCTTGCCGATGCCGGACGCCGCGCCGGTGATGATCGCGATCTTGCCGTCGAGCCTGCCCATGGCTCATCCCTCCTCCAGCAGCGGGCCCAGTAGCGGACGGAGCCTGCCGCAGATGGTCTGCACGTGGCGGGCGGCCAGATCCTCCGGCAGGGCCGCCACCGACGCCCCGAGCCACACCGTCCGCACCGGGGCGTCGCCGGCGTAATCCCGGATCGCCTTGGCCACCTCCTCCGGCGTGCCGAACAGGAAGTACGACATCGGTCCGGCGTCGGGTCCCCGGCTGCGCAGGCGCTGCGGGTCGACCGGGCGGGGCACCGGCTGACCGGTGCCCTCCACCATGTACCTGCGGTAGCTGTCCTGAGCGTAGGCGATGTGCGGGGCGAGCAGCGGCCAGTCCCGCTCCGGGTCATCGGTGACGTAGGCCTGCACCCCGCCGCCCATCCGGGCGGCGGCCGCGTCGTGGCCGCCCTCGGCCAGGCCGACCCGGTAGGGCGGCCAGGAACTAGCGGCCAGCGTGAGCAGCCCCTCGCCCATCCGTCCGGCCCGCCGGGCGCCCTTCGGCCCCTGGTAGCCCAGCCAGACCGGCAGCCTGTCCTGCACCGGCGCTGGGGTGAGGCCACCCTCGCCCCACAGCCGGCGCAGCTCTTTTACCTGGGCATCCAGGATGCGGTAGCGCTCGGTGAAGTCGGTGCCGAACAGCTCGAATTCCGGTACCCGGTAACCGGCGCCCAGGCCAAGGTCCAGCCGTCCGCCGCTGATGATGTCGACCACCGCCGCCTCCTCGGCCAGCTGCGCGGTCTTGCGCAGCGGCGCGACGAGGATGCCGGTGCCCAGCCGGACCCGGCTGGTCCGTGCGGCCGCGGCCGCCGCGAAGGTCAGCGGCTGCGGCAGGTAGCCGTCCTCGAAGCCGTGGTGCTCGGAGAACCACAGCGAGTCCGCGCCGAGGCGTTCGGCCTCCTCGCATAGTTCCAGGGTGAACCCGTAGAGCCGGGCCGGGTCCTGCCGCCAGCCGGGCGGGTTGCGCAGGTCGAACCAGACGCCGACCTTCACCGGGGCGCTCCGTTCGCCGGAGCCGTGCTGAGCGTGGCGGCGCGCCCGTCGCCGTCCCAGAAGCTCGCCCACGACCCGAACTCGCCCGGCAGCCCCGGCTCCCCGCTGCCCGCCCAGCCGGCGAATCCCTGTGATTGCGGGGCGGCGGTCACGTCGGCGGCGTACCAGTGGCGTTCCCGTCGCCGGGAAAAGAACCAGTCGCCGTCCACTCGCGCGTACTGGTCGAAATAACAGATGGCCATCACGATCCAGTCGTCCCCCACCTCGTGTTCCGCGCGGCAGTAGACCGCGCCCGTGGCCGTGTCGCTGGCGGTCAGCTCGATGCGGTGGCCGCAGATCTGGTGCACCGACCGGTAGAACCGGCGCACCATCGGGTCGATGTAGCGCCGCAGCGCCTCCCGGCCGGTGCCGTGCTTGCCCATGTCCACGTCCGGCCGGAAGCAGCCCACCCAGGCGTCCATGTCCCTGGCGTCCACGGCCATCGCGTACCGGATGGCCAGCTGCTGGATGGCCAGCTGCGCCTCGATACGCTCGATACGCTCGGCGAGGTCAAGGTGGGACACGGGCTCTCTCCGTTCGGGCATCCGGGTCTCTGGCCCGATGGTGCTTTATTTAGCATAATAAGTCAACTGATTCTAGCCTTCCGCGCGCAGGTGTCAGTAGCTGCGCAGGCCCATGCTGCGGGCGATGGCGTTGCGCTGGATCTGGCTGGTGCCGCCGGAGATCGTGGCGACGATCGACTCCCGGTAGCGGAAGCTCATCACGCTGTCGGTGCAGAAGCCGTGCGCGGCGCAGACCTGCATGCCCAGCCGGGCCGCGGCCACGTACGTCTCGGAGCCCTTGAGCTTGGCCATCGAGCCTTCCCGGCCGCATGGCTCGCCGCGGGCCAGGAGCCAGGCCGCCCGGTAGGCGAGCAGCCGCGCCGAGTCGATTTCCACCTGGAGATCAGCCATCGCGTGCGCAAGCGCCTGGAAGGTGCCGACCGGCCGGCCGAACGCCTGCCGGGTCTTGGCGAACGCGAGCATCTCATCCAGGGTCGCCTGCGCCGCTCCCAGGTAGCCGCCGGTGATGATCACCTTCTCCAGCTCGAGGTTGGAGAGCAGCATGGGCCATCCCTGGTCCTGGGGGCCGACCAGGTCTTCCCGCGGCACCACCACATCGGTCAGGTACACCTCGTTGGTGCCGAGGATGTGCCGGGCCAGCGTGGGGGTGCGCCGCACCTCGACCCCGTCGGCGTTCGGGTCGATCAGCAGCAGGCTGATCCCCATGTGCTTGGGCTCACGGGGGCCGGTGCGGACGTAGGTGGCGATCGTGGTATCCGGCAGCCCGGCCCCGGTGCACCACATCTTCTGGCCGTTGACCAGGAAGTGGTCGCCCCGGTCCTGCGCGGAGGTGCGCAGCGCGGCCGCGTCGGACCCGCTGTCCGGCTCGCTGACGGCGACGGCCAGCCGCTGCCGGCCGGTCATGACCTGTTCCCTGATGAACGCCCGCTGCGCGGCGCTGCCCCAGTCGAATACGGTGATGCCGGGGATGAGGACTCCTATGTAGCACATCGCCACGTCGAAGCTGGCCCGGCCGAGTTCCTCGGCGATCAGGATCAGCTCCACCGGGCCGCCCCCGTCCCCGCCGTCGTGTTCGGCGAAGGGCAGCGAGAACCAGCCCAGCTCGGCCATGCCCTTGAACAGCTCGGGGGGAAGCGCGGATTCCTCGTCCCACTCCTTGGCTTTCTCCGCCGGGCAGACCTCGGCGACGAACTCGCTCGCCGTGGCGCGGAGCATCTCCTGCTCGTCGGTAAGGCCGAAGTCCATGGCTTGCCCCTTGGGTCTCTAGCATATAGTTAACTTATTATGCTACTTTAGCGGCCAAACGCCAAGCGTCCGGCCAATCGGCCCGAGAATCTGGAGGATCCGTTGAAGGTGGACGGCAGGCTCGGAGCCTGGCAGGTCGGACCGGGCAATGTGGTTCGGGGAGCAGCGCAGACCGCCGCGGTGATCGAGGAGGCCAGGCGGCACGAGAAGGCCGGCTACGACGGGCTGTGGTCCTCGGAGTCGGCGCATGACCCCTTCCTGCCGCTGCTGCTGGCGGCGGAGCACACCGAGGCGGTGGAGCTGGGCACGGCCATCGCGGTGGCCTTCGCCCGCTCGCCGATGCAGCTCGCGTACACCGCTCATGACCTGCAGGCCTACTGCGGCGGGCGGTTCACGCTCGGCCTGGGCAGCCAGGTGAGAGGGCACATCGAACGGCGCTTTTCCATGCCGTGGAGTCATCCCGCGCCGCGGATGCGCGAGTTCGTCCTGGCCCTGCGGGCGATCTGGTCCGCCTGGAACGACGGGACCAAGCTGGATTTCCGCGGCGATTTCTACAGCCACACGCTGATGACCCCGTTCTTCTCGCCGCCGCCCGCGCCGGGCGGGCCGCCCGGGGTCTTCCTGGCCGCGGTCGGCGAGGCCATGACCGAGGTGGCCGGCGAGGTGGCCGACGGCCTGCTGGCGCACGCCTTCTGCACCGAGCGCTACCTGCGCGAGATCACCCTCCCCGCATTGGGCCGTGGGCTGGCCTCCTCGTCGCGGTCGCGGGCGGACGTCGAGGTCAGCATGCTGGCGATGATCGCGACCGGGTACACCGATGAGGAGATGGCCCGCGCGGTGGCCGGCACCCGCCGGCAGATCGCCTTCTACGGCAGCACGCCGGCCTACCGCGGGGTGCTCGACCTGCACGGCTGGGCCGGGCTCGGGGACGAGCTGAACTCGCTGTCCCGGTCCGCCAGGGAGGATAAATGGGAGGCCATGGGCGGGCTCGTCGGCGACGACGTGCTGCACGCCTTCGCGGTGGTGGCCGAGCCGGCCGGCGTGGCGGCGGAGATCCGGCGCCGGTTCGGCGGGCTGATCGACCGCGTCTCCTTCTACTCCCCCTACGAGACCGGCACCGAGGCCTGGGACCTTATCCTCCAGGACCTCAAGTCGCCGTGTCAGTAGACGACAAATCCCGCATGCACAGGCATCAGACGCACGGAGGGCCCATGGACGACCTGGCGGCGGAGCTCGTGGTGACGGCCGACGGGCCCATCCGGCTGATCGAACTGAACCGGCCGCAGCAGCGCAACGCCGCGAGCGAGGCACTGCACACCGCGCTGGCCGGCGTCTGGGATCGCCTCGCCGCCGACCAGGCGGTGCGGGCGGTGGTGCTGACCGGCCGGGGCCGGGCGTTCAGCGCGGGCGGGGATTTTCACGTGATGACCCGGGTGCAGCGCGACGAGGCGTTCCGGGACCAGAACATCGCGGAGGCACGCCGCATCATCACCGGGATGGTGCGCTGCCCGGTGCCGGTGATCGCCGCGGTGAACGGCCCGGCCGTCGGGCTTGGCTGCAGCCTGGCCGTGCTCAGCGACCTGATGCTGATGGCCGAGGGAGCCTACCTCGCCGACCCGCACGTCCAGGTGGGGCTGGTCGCCGGGGATGGCGGCGCCGTGGTGCTGCCGCTGATCGTCGGGCTCGCCCGGGCCAAGGAACTGTTGTTCCTCGGCGAGCGGGTGAGCGCGGAGGAAGCCGTCCGGCTCGGACTGGCGAGCCGGGTGGTGCCGGGCGACAAGCTGCTCGAGGAGGCGATGGACCTCGCCCGCCGGCTGGCCATGCTGCCCGCCGGGGCGCTGCGGGACACCAAGCGGGCCGTGAACCTGCACCTGGAGCAGGCGATGGCCGCGGTGATGGAGACCGCGCTCGGCGCGGAGCGGGACAGCATGCACTCCCCCGAGCATGTCGCGATCGTCGCGGGGCTCATCGCGAAGGAGTCCCGTGACCGGGGCTGAATCCCGCGTTGGTACTACAATAAGATAACTCAATAAGATAATCTACCTTAATAACGGCCGAGCGATCCGGGTGGACGGCCGACGATGACGAGTCCCGCAGGGAGGTCGCGCGATGGCAGACGACGAGGACCTGGTGCGCACCGAGGTCGACGCGGACGGCGTCGCGACGTTCACGCTGAACCGGCCCGAGCGACGCAACGCGTGGACCGCGGCGATGGAGAACCGGTACTTCGACCTGCTCGCCGCGGCCGACACCGACCCGGCGGTGCGGGTAGGGGTGCTGACCGGAGCCGGGACGTCGTTCTGCCCGGGCCTGGACATGAGCAGGCTGGCCGAGGTGGCCGGCCGGCCGGTGGACATATCGGCCCGCCGACCGCAGTACGCCCCGCGGCTATTCCGCAAGCCGCTGATCGCCGCGATCAACGGGGCCTGCGCCGGGATCGGGCTGACCCAGGCGCTGATGTGCGACGTGCGGTTCGCGGCGCGGGGAGCGAGGTTCTCCACCGCCTTCGCCCGCCGCGGGCTGGGCGCCGAGTACGGCATGTCCTGGGTCCTGCCCCGCTACGTCGGCGTGGGCAACGCGCTTGACCTGCTCCTGTCCAGCCGGGTTTTCGAGGCCGACGAGGCCAGGGAACTCGGCCTGGTGAACCGGGTGACCGAACCCGGCGAGGTGCTGGCCGCGGCCCGGGCGTACGCCAGGGACCTGGCGCGCAACTGCTCTCCGGCCGCCATGGCCGCCATCCGCCACCAGGTCCTCGCCGACCTCGACGCCTCGTTCGAGGCGGCCTGCCGCCGCTCGTACGCGCTGATGGAGGTGCTGAACAGCGGCGCGGACTTCCGCGAGGGCGTGGACAGCTTCGTGCAGAAGCGGCCTGCGGCGTTCCGGCCGCTCCCCGATGACCTCGATCCGGAGAAGATCACCGGCGTGCTCACCCCCGGCGCCCGGATGGCCGTCGCCGAACTCCGGCAGGGCTGAGGTCCGGGCGGGCGAGGCGGGTCAGCGTCCCATGCCGTCGAGCCACCGTTCGTTCTGGTCAAGGAAAAGAAGACAGGCAGCGGTGGCTGCCCGGCATGCGGCGGTCAGCGCGCGCTGACCGCGGTGCCCAGGTAGTGCAGGAAGAGGTCGTCGGTGATCTCGGCCGGCTTTCCGCTGAACACGATCCCGCCCTTGTTCATGACGTAGACCGCATCGGCGAGGGAAAGGGCGCGCTGCACGTACTGCTCGACGATGACCAAGGCGGTTCCCGACGCGGAGATCTGGCCGAGGAACTCGAAGATCTTGTCCACCATGACCGGGGCCAGCCCCATCGACGCCTCGTCCACCAGGACCAGCCTGGGGCTGGTGATCCAGGCGCGGACCAGCGACAGCATCTGCTGCTGGCCGCCGGACAGCTGGCCGGCCGGCTGGCGGAGTTTCTGCGCGAGCACCGGGAAGGCCGACGTGGCCCGGTCCAGCGCGGCGGCCTCCTCCCCCTGGCGCGAGTGCAGCACGAGGTTCTCCCGCACGGTCAGCGTCGGGTAGATGCCGCGGCCTTCGGGGATGTGGCACAGCCCGCGCCTGGCGCGAGCGTGGGGCCGGGTCCGCGTCACGTCCTCCCCGCCGAGCAACACGGTCCCGGCCGCGGGCTTGAGCAGGCCGGACGCGACCCGGAGCAAGGTGGTCTTGCCGGCCCCGTTCGGCCCGAGCACGGCCACCACGGCGCCCGGCTGGACGGTCAGCGAGACATCGCGGAGCACGATGTGGTCGCCGTAGCCCGCCTCGATCCCGCGCAGTTCCAGCATCACGGTTACCTCGCAATCTCCGGCTGCGGCTGGCTGACCGGCTCGGTGCCGAGGTAGGCGGCCCGGACCTCGTCGCTGGAACTCACGTCCGCCGTGGTTCCCTGGAAGATCTCCGTCCCGAAGTCGAGCACGTGGACGTAGTCGCAGATGTTCATCACCAGGGCCATGTCGTGCTCGACCAGCAGGATGCCGACTCCGCGCTCCGCGACCACCCGGGTGAGGATCTCGCCGAACCGCTCGGTCTCCACGCCGTCCAGGCCGGAGGATGGCTCGTCGAGCAGCAGCACGTCGAACTGGCCGGCCAGGCAGCGGGCGAGCTCGACCAGCCGCCGCTGCCCGGTGGACAGCGCCGCCACCGGGCGGTCGGCAAGACCGGCGATCCCGGCCAGCGCCATGGCCTGCTCGGCGGCCTCGCTGCGGTCGCGCCGGTCCCTCCTGGTCTCCGCCACGTGCTGCCAGGGCCGCCGGCCAGCCTGCCCCGCCTCCCGGCCGAGGGACACGTTCTGCCGCGCGGTGAGCGAGTCGAAGAGCTCCATCTTCTGGAAGGTCCGCCCGAGGCCACGCCGTGCCCGCGCCGCCGGATCGAGCGCGGACATGTCCGCGCCGTGCAGCCGCAGCGTGCCGGCGGCCGGCCGGACCAAGCCGGAAGCCACGTTGAACAGCGTGGTCTTGCCCGCGCCATTGGGCCCGATCAGCCCGGTGATCCGGCCGACCGGGGCGGTGAGGCTCACATCGTTGAGCGCGACATGACCGCCGTACCTGACCGTGACATGGGCCAGGTCAAGGCCAGCCGGGGCGTCTCGGCCAGGGCTGCCAGGCCCGGCCGCCGCGCTAGCCGCTTCCGGGACTGCTGCCGCCGGGATCGAGCCGTTGGCCGCCGCCTTGGCCGCGGGCACCCGGAACGCACCAGCCGCCGACGGGGCCGCCTGCGTGATCGGCTCCGCGCGCGGACGGCGGCGGCCCCCGATGCGGTCGAGGACGGCGTGCAGCCGCTTGTTGCGCGGCGTGAAGCCGAGCGCCACCTGGACCGCAGCCACGCCGAACAGGACGTTCAGCCAGTCGCTCACCGTCGCCCCGGTAGAAATCCAGGAGGGGATGACCACCAGCGCGAACCCGCCGGCAAAGGCGTACCAGGGTTCCCGGCCCGGCATTATGACCACCAGCGCGAGCAGGGTAAGGGAGCTGAACGAGGCGAAGTCCGAGCTGGTGACGGTGTGCACCACTCCGCCGAACAGCGCTCCGGAAATAGCGGCCAGGAAGGCCGAGACGCAGAAGACCAGCACCCGGGTCACCACCACGCTCGTACCGTGCGTGGCCAGGGCGACGGGCGAGTCGGCCAGCCCTGCGAGCAGCCGGCCGAGCCTGCTGCGCACCAGCCACATGACCATCAGGCTGACCATCGCCGCGAAGACCAGCGCCAGGTAGTAATAGGCGATGTCGCCCTGCGCGAACGATGGCCGGTTCACCGCCTGCCCCAGCGAGCTGGAGCCGAACATGAGCCAGAGCGGATAGCCCATCTGCTCCATCGTGACGCCGAAGCCGAGGGTGGCGAGGGCGAGGAAGACCCCGGGCAGGCGGATCGCGGGGATCGCGATGAAGGCGCCGATCGGCACCGCCGCCAGGCCCGCCAGCAGCAGCGCTACCCCCCAGGGCAGCCCGAAGCCCGCGGTCAGGTGCCCCATGGTGGTCGCGCCGATCGCCGCGAACGCGGCCTGGCACAGTGACACCTGTCCCGAGGTGCGCACCAGTAGGCCCAGCGATCCGAAGAGGATCACCTGGGTCAGGCCATCGGACCAGTAGGGCAGCTGCGCCGCGTTGACCAGGTGCGGAACGGCCAGCAGGACGGCGCCAAGCACGGCGGCGCCCGCGAGTTGCACCCGGGCTGGTGCCGCGTACACCGCGGCCGGCCGGGGCCGGGACACCCGCCGGTCGGCAAGCTTGGACCGCGGCGTGAAGATCAGCACCAGGAAGAGCACGATGAACGGGATGCTGGCGGGCAGCCCGGCTAGCGCGGCGCTGCTTGTGACCACGTACTTGGTGGCCACCGAGGCGATGATGCCGACCACCAGGCCGCCGGCGTAGGTGAGCGGCAGGCTGGAGAACCGGCCGATCGCCGCGGCCCCGAACGCCTGGACGACCAGCAGGGTGAGGACGGTGGCGTCCAGGCTGAGGCTGGGCGCCAGCAGGATGCCGGCCAGGACGGCGAAACTGGACCCGATGATCCAGGCCCACCGCCGCACCGCAGCCGGGCTGGTGCCGCCCAGGTCGAGCAGTTCCGGGTTGTCGACCACGCCCCGCATGGCGAGGCCGAGCCGGGTTCGCCGGAAGAACACGAACAGCGCCACGGTCGCGGCCAGCGCGATGCCGGTGATGATCACCTGGTCTTCGCCGACGAACACGCCGCCGACGTCGAACGCGTGCTGCGGCAGCCAGGCGGGGAAGGTGCGTGCCAGCGTGCCGAACGCCGCGGAGAAGAAGCCCTGGACCGCGAGGACGAGGCCGATCGTGGCGACCACCTTCATGGTCGCGGACGCGTCCGCGAGCCGACGCGCCATCGCCTCCATGCCCAGGCCGAGCACCGGGCCGAGCAGGAAGACGCAGCTGAGCGCGGTGGGCAGGGCGGGCAGGTGCAGCTCGTCGTGCAGGATGTAGAAGACATAGGCGCCGGTCGTGGCCACCGCGCCCTGGGCGAAGTTGAAGATGCCAGATGTCTTGTAGGTAAGCACCAGGCCGGTGCCGGTCAGGCCGTAGACGGACCCGGCGGTGATGCCGAGGATCACGAACGGGAGCAGCGCATTCATCTGGTCTTCACGCTCAATCGGGTCGGGGACCCCGGGGCGCCCGCGTCGGCGGGCGCCCCGGGGCCGGTGTCACGACGGGCAGATCGCAGTGGTACCCATGGGGGCCGTCAGCGCCCCGCTCTTGATCTGCGCCAGGTAGAAGCAGGTGACCTGCGAGGCGGGCTTGCCCGGGTTGAAGTTCAGCGGCGGCGCGAGCCCGTCGAGCGTGTCGTTCTTCGGCAAGGAGTACAGCGCGGTGAACACGTCGGCCGGGGTCGGATTGGCCGGCAAGCTCGCCGCGGCCGCGCCGAACAGGGCACCCCCGGTCCAGCCCGATATCGGGTTCGGGCCCAGCGCCGTGCCGGCTTCGTATTTGCCCATCGCCTGCTTGAACTGGTTCACCGCGGGCGTGCCGGCGAACCACAGGGCGTTGGAGACCGGGATGTACGCGCCGTTCACCTGGGCAACCTGGAGGTAGCGGTCGTCGAATGCCCCGGCCGGGATCACGTACACCGGGTTGTAGCCCTGCTGGGCGCAGGCCGGCGCGAACCTCGACCCGGCCTGGAATGACGCCTCGATGGCGAGCGCCTGCGCGCCGGCCTGCTGCGCCGCGAGGCACTGCGCCGTGTAGCTCGGCTGCGAGACGGCGATCGCCGCGCTGACGGCCAGGTCCAGGTGCAATGCCGTCGCATACGCCTGCAGCGCGGGGACCGCTTGTTTGCAGGCGGCGAGTTCGGCGCAGTACACCGCGCCGAACTTGGTCTTGCCGGCCAGCTTCACGGTATAGGCCTGCGACTCCATCGTGGTGAGCACCGTCGAGCTGGACGGGAAGAAGGAGGGATTGGTGAACCAGACCGGGGTGTCCGCCTCGCCGCCGACCACGGCCACGTGCTGCTGCGCCACGTAGGAGGCCCAGCCGCTCTCGGTCCCGGAGTCCTCCGGGCTGACGATGGCCAGCACGTGATCCACCTGGACGAGCTGGCGGATGTCCGCCTGCGACGTGGTCGCATCGCCCTGGTCGTCCTCGACGATCAGCTTGATCTGGTGGCCCTTGATCCCGCCGCCGGCGTTGACCGAGTCCACCCAGGCCTGCAGGCCGGCCAGGTGCGAGGGCGCGCCGGACGGGCCGGAGAAGTCACCGATGGTGCCGATGACCAGGTCCGACCCGGAGGCGGCGGCGGAACCTGAGCTGGCTGCGCTGCTGCTGCTACTGCTGTTACTGCTGCTACAGGCCGCGGCGAGGGCCACGACCGCGACGCTCAGCGCGGATGCCCGCAGCAGAGCGGTCCTGCGTGCTCTGTTCATGACTGATCGAACCCCCAAGGAGTCGGCTGGGACGGGGCGGTGACTGGCCTCGCCGGGCGCCGACGCTGCGGTAGCGTCAACGCTGGGCGACGTCACATAGGCGATGAGTGGACGGTAGACGGGGCGTAAGCCCCATCGTCTCAAAGTAGCTAGATTGTCTACCTAATTGCTATCATCTAACCATCAAGATGTCTACAGGCAGATCACGTCCGCGTGGACAGTCCGCGGGCAGACGGCTGCAGCGGTCCTGAAGGAGAAGTCATGGCACCCACACCAGACGGCACCGGGACACTGGACGGGAAGCGGGCCATTGTCACCGGCGGCGGCCAGGGGATCGGCCGCGGCATCGCGCTCGCCCTCGCCGCGCAGGGCGCGGCCGTCGCGCTGGTCGGCCGCACCGAGGCCAAGCTGCTCGCGGTGGCGGCGGAGATCCGCAAGCCGGGCGGCACGGCGCTGCCCATCGTCGCGGACGTGACCAGGCCAGCGGACATCCGGCGCTGCGTCGCGCACACGGTCAGCGAGCTGGGCGGCATCGACATCCTGGTGAACAACGCGCAGATCCCCGCGCTCGGCCCGATCCTCGAGGTCACCGACGAGGCCTTCAGCGCCTGCTGGCAATCCGGGCCCCTTGCCGCGTTCCGGCTGATGAAGGCCTGCCACCCGCACCTGCGCGCGGGCAGCGTCATCATCAACCTCGGCAGCCCGGCCACGGTGAACCCGCAGCCCGCCGGCCGCGGGGTCTACTCCGCGGCCAAGGCGGCGACCCAGACGCTGAGCCGGGTGGCCGCGGCGGAATGGGGGCCGGACGGCATCCGGGTGATCGCCGTGATGCCCGCCGCCACCAGCCCGGCCGCCGAAGCCTGGCGGCAGGCCAATCCGGTCGAATACGAGCGCAGCATGTCCAGCATCCCGCTGCGCAGGCTGGGCGATCCGGAGCAGGAGATCGGCCCGGCGGTGGCGTTCTTGTGCAGCCCGGCGGCGAGCTACATCACCGGAACGACGATCGCCCTGGACGGCGGCCAGGCCTACCTGCGCTGATCCGTATCCGGGACGACTCTCGCAGCGGGCTTCCGGCCGCCAGGTCCCCGCCCCGGCCAGGCTCGGCCGCGCCAATTCCCGCCAGCGCTGGCTCCATCGTCGGTCTCAGGCCATGGTCAGGCCGCCGCTGACCGACAGCGTCTGCCCGGTGATGTAGGCCGCCTCGTCGGAGGCCAGGAAGGCCACCAGGCCGGCGATGTCGGCGGGCTGGCCGACCCGGCCCAGCGGGATGGCGCGGGCCAGCCCGTCCCGCAGCTTCTGGCTGTAGGCGGCGACCTGGTCGAGCAGGGCGGTGTCGGTCGGGCCGGGGCAGACGCTGTTCACCGTGATGCCGTGCCGGGCCACCTCCCTGGCCAGCGCCTTCCCGAACGCGATCACCCCGCCCTTGGTGGCCGAGTAGACCACCTCGCCGGACGAGCCCACCCGGCCTGCGTCGGAGGCGATGTGGATGATCCGCCCGCTGCCCCGCTCGATCATCCCGTCCAGCACGGCGCGGGTGACGGTGATGGTGCCGCGCAGGTTGACCGCGATGATCTTGTCCCAGGTCGCCTCCGCCGAGTCCACGAACGGCTCGATCACGTCGATGCCGGCGTTGTTGACCAGGATGCCCGGCGGTCCCCCCAGCTCAGCGGTCACCCGGCTCACCGCGGCCCGGACCGCCGCGCTGTCCGCGATGTCCACTTCCACGCCGACGGCCCGCGCGCCGTGGCGCTCGGCGATGCCCGCCGCGGTCTTCGCGGCCGCGGTGCCGTCCAGGTCGCATACCGCGACCGCAGTGCCCTCGGCGGCCAGGGCCCGCGCGATCGCCTCGCCGATGCCCCGGGCCGCCCCGGTGACCATCGCCGTTTTCTCTTGCACCCGCACGCGCGCCCTCCCCGGAACCATCTCGTCCGCAGACGCGGACCAGAACCTATATATATAACTTATTATACCTATACAGACGAGGACTCGCCACCCTCGCAGCCAGCCCGCGGGCACTGGCGGGCCGGGACGCGCGGGCCGGGACGCGCGGGCCGGGACGCGCGGGCCAGCACCTCGGCCGGACGCGCGGGCCAGCACAGGAGGTCAGCTGAGGAGATCGAGCACCGTGGTCATCGACTTGTTCATCAGCAGGTAGTTCTCGGCCTCCTGGAGGTGCACCCGCCAGAGCGCCTCGGCCTCGTCGTCCTGCTGGGCGGCGACCAGCTCGACCAGCCGGACATGCGCGCGGAACCCCCGCTTGTTCGCCAGCACGTTTTCCGGGCTGCCCGCGTCCAGGTCCACGTGCGACCAGTTGGCCAGCTCGATGATGTGCCGGACCATGCCGTTGAGCACGGCCATGGTCTCGTTGCCCGCCAGCTCCACCACGAGCGCGTGAAATTCCATGTGCGCGCGGATGAACGCCTGCGGGTCATCCATCAGCCGTCCCGCCTGCGCCACCGCCGCCCGGAGGCGCTCCAGGTCCTGCCCGGTCCGCCGCCGCGCCAGCAGCGCCGCGCACGGGGCCTCGATCAAGGTCCGGGCGTCGTAGACGTCCTGCAGGGTGGTGCCCCGGTACTCCAGCACCAGGCCCGCATAGCCGGCCGCCACGTTCCCGTTCGGCAGCTGCACCCGGGCGCCGCCGCGGGCGCCGCGCCGGATGCTGATCAGCGACTCCGACTCCAGCACCCGGAAGGCCTCGCGCAGCGTGGGCCTGGACACCGCGAACTCGGCCATCAGCGCCGCCTCGGCCGGCAGCGCATCACCCTCGGCCAGCTCGCCGCGGACGATCTTGCGCCGCAGTTCCGCGGCAACAAGCTCGGCGGTCTTCGGCACCCGGATCCGCTGGCCGAGCGGGCGGGGGGTGGCGGTCCCGGCCAGCCGGCCCGGCGCTGTGTCATCGGCGGGCAGCCGCCCGCTCATCGTCGTGCCCCGCACCGCCGCGGCAGGCAGCACGGCGGGCAGCGCGGCGGGCAGCGCGGCGACCTCAACGCATAATCAGTCATATCAATAAGAGTAATGCACTAATCCAACGGCCGCTCGGATCCGGTGACCGGGCCCAGTCCTTTGCCGTGCCGGCGCGCTCGGTTCAGGTGAGCAGTTCCACCACCGTGGCGGTGGTGCGGTCGCCCAGGACGATCTTGGCCGACTCCGTCAGGTGCCTGCGCCAGAGTTCCTCCGCCTCGTCGCCGCTGCGCTTGCGGATGAGCTCGACGAGCCGGGTGTGGGCGCGGATCGCGACCTTGGCAAGTTCCTGTTCGTGCTGCCAGTCATGGCTCTCCGCGTAGGAACGGTCGCCCTCCCTGATGATGTTGGTCAGCATGCCGACCAGGATCTGGAGGGTCTCGCTGCCGGACATTTCCACGATCAGCCGGTGGAAGTCGGCGTCGGCGGCGAAGGCGGCACCCGGGTCGTCCACCGACTCGCGGTGCCGGTCCAGCGCCTCCTGCAACCGCACCAGGTCCGCGGAGGTGCGGCGCCGTGCCGTCATCTGGGCCGCGGCCGGCTCCAGCACGGCACGAACGTCATACACATCGGAGAGCAGCGCTCCCCGGTACTGAAGCAGCAAGCCGACATGGCGGGCCGCCACGCTGATATCGGGCACCTGCACCCGGGCGCCGCCGCGGACACCGCGCCGCACGTTGATGGCGCCCTCGGACTCCAGGATGCGGAACGCCTCGCGCAGCGTGGGCCGGGAGACGCCGAACTCCTCCATCAGCACGCTCTCGGAAGGAAGCTGGTCGCCCTCCTTCAGTTCGCCGAGCACGATCTGACGGCGAAGATGCGCCGCCACCATCTCTCCGGCCTTTGGCACCCGGACTGTCGAGATTCCCCTGACCGCGTTCAAGACTTCCCCTCGGGCCGCTGGCCTGGCTCCAGTCCGGAACGTCAGCTGACCGGAGCGCTAATGCAATAAGCATACGAGGTTGACTTCCTGTACTACCGCTTGACGGCGGGCGATTCCTGCCGTGCCAGGTCATGCGGCACCTCGGCGGGTTCCTGTTTCATCGCGCCAGGCCGGGCTATCCGGTCGCCCGTTGCCGCGGGTGGCGGTTCTGCTGCCATTCCCGGCCGACCCGGCCACGGCTGGCGGGCCAGCACCGGGAGGAGAAGTAGCGCCTGGGTGGCGGGGGCGGCGGCCCCAGGGACGCGCGCAGCAGATCCAGCCACAGGCTCATCCTGGAACGTGTCATATCTCCAGAATCAGCTAAATGATTTAACTTGTCAAGCTTCGCCCGGCGGCTGGTAGCCGCGGCCGCGGATCAGCCGGACCGGCGTGTAGATCAGCAGGTCCTCGCCGCTTGTGTTGCGGACGCTGTTCCTGGTGGTCACCACGCCGCGCTGCCCGGTGCTCGCCGCCCGCGCCTGGGTCACCTCGACCACCACGTGAATGGTGTCCCCGACGTAAGCGGGCCGCTTGACGGTCAGGTCCATGGACATGAACGCCAGGCCGGTCCCGTTGATCACGTTGGTCTGGATGACCAGCCCCTCGCCGAGGCAGTAGACCAGGGCGCCGGGGACCAGCCGCCCGGTGTACCCGCCGCCGGCCGCGTGCGAGGCGTCCAGGAACAGCGCCTCGTTGAAGCCGCTCCAGGTGATGAAGGTGATCAGGTCGGTCTCGGTGATGGTTCGGGCCGCGGTGCGGAATACGCTGCCGACGGTCATCTCCTCCCACGTCTGGCCCTGGACCAGCAGCGGCGGGTAGGCACGGTCGGTTTCTTTCGTCATGATGGTCGCTCCTGGCCGGGTCAACGTGAGGGGATCGTAGCGGAGGCGCGGTGTGCATCTTCCACCGCGCGGAACTGCGGCGGCCGTTTCTCCTGCAGGGCGGCGAGTCCCTCTCGCGCCTCGGGCAGGCCGAAGCCGAAGAACTCGTAGCCGAGCGAGGCGTCGAACAGCGGGCCGGCCTGGCGGTACCAGTTGTTCAGCGAGTACTTGGTCCACCGCACCGCGGTGGACGCGAGGCCGGCCAGGTCCCTGGCAAGGCAGATGGCCCGGTCGACCACCTCGTCGTCGGCCACGCACAGTGACACCAGGCCGATCCGCTCCGCCTCTTCGCCGGTCAGCGGGGCGCAGGAGAGCAGGTAGTACTTGGCCTTGGCCATGCCGCACAGCAGCGGCCAGCAGACCGCCGCGTGGTCCCCCGCCGCGACCCCGAGCCGGGTGTGGCCGTCCACGATCTTCGCGGACCGCCCGGCGACCGAGACGTCGGCCAGCAGGGCCACCACCAGGCCGGCGCCGACTGCCGGGCCGCAGATGGCCGAGACCACCGGCTTAGAGCAGTTGATCACCCCGTAGACGAGGTCGCGGGCCTCCCGCATGACCCGGGCCCGGACGCCGACGTCCCTGGTCATGTCCTCGAGCATGTCGAAGGAGCCGCCGGCCGAGAACGCCGTGCCCGCTCCCCGGATGACGACCGCCCGGACGTCGTCGTCACGGTCCACCGCGGTCCAGACGTCGGCCAGGTCCCGGTGCATCTGCGCACCCACCGCGTTCAGCCGCGGCGCGTCCAGCGTGATCTGCAGCACCCCCGAGCCAAGCGGCTCGCATCGCAGGCTCGGGAAATCCGCGTAACGGTCACTCATAGGGCCATGCACCTTCCCGGGTTCGCCGCGCGGTGGTGCGTCCACCGCGCCAATATAGTATAACTAATTATATGATTTTGCTGTACAGCCTGGAGGCCGGATGAACTTCCTCTTCACGGACGAGCAGCTGGAGCTGCGGGCCGCCGTGCGCGACTTCCTCGCCGACAAGTCGGCCGAGCAGAGCGTGCGGCGGCTGATGGCCGGCCAAGCCGGCTACGACGTCGCGGTCTGGAAGCAGATGAGCGACCAGCTCGGGCTCCAGGGCCTGGCCGTGCCGGAAGAATACGACGGGGCCGGATTCGGCTACCTTGAGCTCGGCATCGTCTTCGAGGAGATGGGCCGGGCGCTGCTGTGCGCGCCGTACCTGTCCAGCGTGGCGCTGGCCGCCGAGGCCCTGCTGCGCTGCGGCGACGAGGCGGCCAGGAAGGACCTGCTGCCCGGGCTGGCCACCGGCCAGACCATCGGCACGCTGGCGCTGCTGGAGCAGGCCGGCCGCTGGGACGAGGCGGGCGTGCAGATGCGGGCCAGCCGCGGCGCCGCCGGGTGGGTGCTGGACGGAACGAAACGGCACGT